>Ga0315268_10005520_pt1 | contig 13575 bp, 8 predicted proteins | sample C1_top_MG_FD_204535 | JGI IMG/M metagenome (GOLD analysis project Ga0315268, IMG submission 204535) | Sediment microbial communities from Yellowstone Lake, YNP, Wyoming, USA - C1_top | ecosystem: Environmental > Aquatic > Freshwater > Lake > Sediment | place: USA: Wyoming | collected 2017-08-01 | reverse complement strand
TGATTGCTGTAACCAAGACGTCTATACCTTTCACTGAGACCATTCTGCCAAGAAACAAGATCTTGAGATCGGCACTATGTGCAGACCTTCTCCTCTGACGGTAGTCTTGGACATTCACGCCGAGGGGCAACACGTGAATTCTGTCGATCGGAACGTGACGTGACAACAGATTCTTCATATACTCACTGAAAACAACCACCTTGTCGAACCAGTGCAACGACAATCTAAACTCTGCATTTACGAGCCACGAAACAGGGGGCCTGATTGTCTTGTTGAGCTGCAACTCAAACGGCACATAGCCATGCACCGATCCAATTATCGGACCACTCCTTAGATGGCGCAGAAGAGGCAAAAAGACATCAGGGGGTCGGAACCAGAGGAAATTGAAGTGAACGAGTGAGCCCGGAAGACGTAAACATTGAACTACAGATTTGATGAAGTTCCTATGGCGCCGCTGGATCATGTGAATTCGCACGGTCGGTGGAAGTCCTAGGTTTTGCGGCAGTGCTCCGTCCCAAAACAAAAGAAGGTCGACCTCAACACTCTTCTTACCGAATTCTCGCACCAAAAAGTGGGCCACTCTTCCTGGGGCCTTAGGAAAATAGGGATAGAGTCGACCACAGTGTACAAAGCTAATGCGCATCATTCACTCACACGCATGATGTGCTCTTCTTGTATGCTCTCGTCTTTTCTTCCGAAAACGAAGTACGACTCTGCGATTCGGCCGAGAATTCGCATGATTGCAAAGTCGTGCAACCCGGCATCTCGCATCTCGCGCAACGCGTGTGGAGCATCCAAAGGAAACCAAGGAAAACGTTTCCATCCAGTTAGTGCTACGAGCGCACGCCAAACGCCTTTCGCGGAAGTTGGGTCGTGGTACTCCACTATGACAAATTTCCGCACGGCGCGTGCGAGTTCTCTGATTATCGAAACGCGCAGATCCGGCGCCAGATGACCCGTGAGCCTCATGCAAACTGCAGCATCAAATGAACCATCTCTAAAAGGGAGTTGCTCAATATCGCAATTGACAAACTCCACTTGCTTGTGAAGATGCGCATCTTCGAGTTTCAATCTGCCGAATTGAATCTGGTTGACTGATACATCGATTCCAACAAACTTCATTTTGCTATTACGGCACACGACAGCCTTTTCGAGTCTGGCTGTTCCGCATGGGGCATCGAGTACTGTGTGCAAATCCTTCGCTCTTGTCAGGAACTCGAGTACAATTCGGGTCTCAGATCGACCAATGAATCTGCCTACAAAACTCGAGAATCTTAGCTTGTCGTAGTTTGCTGCAACAGTAGGGTTTCGGTATAATTGCTTCTGCTCATCTGGAATAGGGTTAGTCTCCAAGGATCAATCACGGTTTGTGTTCGATCGACGGCTATTGACAATTGAAGACCAAATCCGGACGTATTCAGCAGCAGCGTTTTTCATCCCGAATCTTCTCTTGATGGTTTCTTTAGCGTTAGTTGCAAGTCGTTTCATTTTTCCTCCATCTCGGAGCAATTGTGATAGGTGCTCGTGCACCTGTTCAGGGCTAGGGACAATGATTCCATTGCTTCCATTAAGAATTAGTTCATCAACTCCTTGAAGCTTCGTGGTCATAATGGGCACGCCAATGGCCATGCACTCAAGCCAGGTTAATGGCGGGCCAACTATGATCCTCTCATTGAGGCATGGGGAGAATAGCAGGCTGGAAAGTCGTGCCAATTTCAGAAACTCGGTCCTCGACCGCAAGGGTATGATCTTGATTCTATCTTCTTCAAATGACTTGTATTCTCTATCAAAGTGTTCATTCTTCAGGGCGAAAGCGAAAGAAACATCTCGCAACTCACGGACCACATGCTTTGCGATTCGTATGGAAAATAGCAATTCTTGCTTGCCGATAAATCCACCTAGGAAACCGGTCCAAGTCACAAGGGGCCGTTCTGGCGGTAGCTCGAGACCAAGAGCTGCTAGGTCGGCATTATCTCCGGTCTCGCTGTCTGGTGAGTCAACGGACACGGCCCAAGGAATCGTCACAATTCTAGGTGCAACTCTTAGCTCGCCTAGCTTTCTAGCCAACGCAACCGAACCAGTGATGACCCCGTCCATCGATCCCAGGCTCGCTCTTAAGAACCCGTTGTAGAGCAACGACTTGGGGTTATAGTTGAGCTGAAAGCTCGTCTTTGCTGCCCTCACTCTAGAGAGTAGTGCCTGAATTGGTCCGTAGTTGTCAACTAGGTGGATCAAGTCAATTCTGTATTTCTTGACAAGTTCTGCTATTAGCGGATAGACTCCACCAAATAACGCAGTTTTCAAGAGATAGTTGGTCTCAAGTGTCACGTTTCCCTCTGGGTTTCCAGCGTAGATAAGCCGCAATGGAAAGGGAAACGCCCTTGCCTCCGGCAACGCGTATTCATTTTGAGAAGTCTTTCCTCCGATGGAGGCGATTACGAATTGTTCAACACTATCTCCTATAGCCGGAATCATACCCAGCCAGAAGTTGTGTGCGCTGGAGCTGGGTTTGAGTTCGATTCTTGAACCAAGAAGCATGACCCTCAGCGACTTATCCTCCTCATTCTCGTTTGGAATCGATTCACATTCATCGGGGTCAGCTCTCGTTTCCCGTAGTCGAAGTGCGCGTGGGGAGCAACCCCGCATAGGTTGCCAAATAAACTTCTGGCGTGAAGCAACTCCGATAGGTTTCCTTGGCTTTGCTCTTCAGTTCCTGGAGGTTTTCGTAAAGGAAGCTGACCGCTCGCATGAGATCGTGCTTCTCTTCCCATGAAAAGACCAAGCGTCTGTCCAGCTTTGAGATAATCTCCGGCAGTCCTCCTCTGTTGGATCCTAAGACTGGTGTTCCGACGGAGAGTGCCTCTAGCGAAACTAACGGAGCGTTTTCCGGCCAGAGGGAAGGAATAACCAAGGCATCGGCATCTCTGAGTAGGGCGTATACTAGGCTTCGCTCTGTCCACCCCAACGGATAGACGGTCTTCTGGAGGTCGAGATTCTCGACCAGTCGGTGAACTCTCCGTGTTTGCGACCCATCTCCAACTATGACAAGTTTGGAACGCGTGTTGGCCACCCGTCGCCAAAGCTCTAAGAGAGCCAGTATTCCCTTGTGTCTCTCGATGGCTCCAATGTACATTAGGAAATTGGAGAATCCCGAAGGTTCGATTCGGTTAGGTGGGGTCGGGGCGAAATTTGGAATCGTCGTGGCTCTTATCGGAAACCTATTGACTATTTTCTCTCTCACAAAGTTGCTTGGCGCGACAAGAACATCTATGTTCTCGACGGCTTTCTTGAATCCTGTCAGATGCCTCCAAAGCTGGGGGGGCCTCACGGAAGACAATTCGCAGATACCACACGAAGCTTTCTCACAGAGCCTGTCCTTCTTGGTCAGATTGTGCTGGCATATCAGCCAATAGTCGTGTGCAGTGTAGAGGTTCAGATACTTCTGCCGTTTAATCAGAAGATCATATCCGAGAAGGGAGATGTTATGGTGATGAACTACGTCCGGTTTGATTTTTTCAACAAGAGCCCTAAAGCGCCTAGCTACCGGAGGTGAGCTTCCTAGCACGTAGGCTGCATATGCACTCAGGGAGAATGTTGTCTCGATCGGATGTCTGACCACGCCATTGTCGTCGGGCGCACTTCTAGGCAGTTTTCTCTTCACTCGATACGCATCAAGGCTGTGCAGGACGTGGACTTCGTGTCCTCGTTTCGCAAGTTCTTCTGCTAGATAACTGACGTGAACTGCGTCACCTCCGATGTGGAAGGGTGGGTAGAAGGATGAAGTGAAGAGAAATGTCAGAGTTTCCATCATCCTCTCTTAGCCGGACTGCATCCGCTGTAGCTGCTAAGGTTTTCCGCGGTGAATAATCTTTTGCCCCGTACCCTTCATCCAATGAACAGGTTGAAACCGGCATTCAGCGGCTATTGCTCAAACCATTGTGCTGTAGCCTTTCAGCCTCGAGTCCGGTGACACATGTGGCTGAACGATCCAGAAACTTGGGCCAGTTCACATATGATTTCGCTTTCTAGTGACTAGCATCTCCTTCCCAGCGTAACCCGGTTCTGGATTCTAGGGTTACACCACGATCATGCGTGTCCGGGCAGGTACGTCAGTCTCGAACACGCATGGTCTCACAGAGGGTCAAGACGACAGTTTTGGTTCTGGCCGTTCTTCTCTTGGTTTTGGCGATGTCCGTCGAGGAAGCTTCAGCTACGCTGAAGGTTCAGAAGCGAACGGCTGAGCTAACGATCTCGGGCGGGCGTGTCGTCGATTCTAGGGGCAATGCCGTGATCTTGAGAGGCGTAAACATGTACGGGTACCAGAGTGGATATTGGTGGGGACATCAAGAATCTGATTACGCGCTCATAGCATCTTGGGGCTTCAATGTTGTTCGGCTGCCTATTGCGTGGAACTACATCGAGCCAACGCCAGGATACTACGACGACTCGTACTTCTCGAACTACGTTGACAGGGACATCGGATGGGCGCAAAGAAACTCAATATACGTTATCCTAGATATGCACCAAGATGGATGGTCGCCTCACTTCACTTTTCCAGGATGGCAACAGAACGGGCTTCCAGCCTGGGCGGTGTCAGGATACCCGGACAACCAAGAAGGCCTAACCAAAGCGAGACAAGACTTCTGGAACGGCCTCGGCCCGAATGGTTCCCAACCTAATGACTCGAATCCTTCCCTGCAGGATAGACTCGCTGCTGCCTGGAAGCATGTCGCCTCAAGATATGCTGGCAATTCCGTAATCGCAGGTTTTGACCTATTCAATGAGCCACCCCCTGCTGGCTTACAAGGCTTCGGGACAGAAATACTCCCTGCGTTTTACACGAAAATGATTGATTCAATCAGAAGTGCTGACCCAAATAGAATCTGCGTTTGGGAAGAAGGCGACAATTTGGCGTATCCAACGGCTCCGCCAAAGAGGCCCAACTTGATCTATTCGACGCATTACCCCGGAGGTTACGGGGACAGTTACGGAGGAGTCGCCGCACTTACTGCCGATCTACAAACAGAATTGTCTGCAAGCCAAAGCTGGGGTATGCCATTGTTCATTGGGGAATGGGGCGTTGTCGATACGTACTCAGCGCTCGCTCAGTACATTAATGATAACCTTGCACTCTACGATCAATATGGAATTGGTTCTGCTTGGTGGGCCTACAGCAAGGAAGGAGACTTCGGCATGTACTTGTTTGACGGTCATAACAATCTGCGAACCTCGATAACCAACTGTCTAGTTCGACCATACTTAGTCGGCTACGCAAACTCTGTCACGGTCACTTCCTCACATTTCGACGCTAGCAGCCGAGTCCTTCAGGTGGACCTTCAGAGTGTAGGTGAACTTCCTGTCAGTGTACCATCCAGTTTTTCAATCATCAGTACGGCAAACATCGCTTCGACCACCCGAGCAGGCAAATACACAGTAGTTCTGACACCGGCAGACCAAGCATCGAGTATCCAAATACAGTTCTAAGAGCCTTCTAGTGAGCGTGCTCCATTCTGTATAGAAAGTAGTTCTTCAGAATCTTCATCAAATACCTGACGCCGAGATTGAAATCCTCAGGGTACCGGAGAACCCAGTACAGATTGCCAAGCAGCCACATTGGATCGAAGTAGAGTTTTCGATACATCATTCTGCGAGCTGCCTTAAGCTCATCTTCACCAAGCGAGTCGGTCCGCATGTTCGCAGAGTGCTGATAGAGCTGCCGCCAGTCGATGGCGGGCTTTGTCCACCCCTGGTGCGCAGCCAGTTCGTACATTGGAGTGCCAGGATAAGGAACTGCTATGTTGAACTGTGCTCCAGTCGGTCGTGTTCGTTTGACAAAGGCTATGGTTTCTTCGATTGTCTCCCAAGTCTCACCAGGGAGCCCCACTATGAAGCTGCAGTAAGTCTTGATCCCTACATCCTTACTAGCCTTGACCGCGTTTTCAGCTTCTTGCACAGTATTTCCCTTCTCTACGTTGTCAAGAATCTGCTGCGAGCCGCTCTCGACGCCAAAGGCGATGCCTCGGCACCCACTTTCTCTCATTCTCCGGAGCAAGTCTTTCGAGACGAGTTCAACTCGAGTGTTGCAATACCATCTGAGTTCCAGGTCTTCACGTTTCATCGCTTCACAAAGCTCGAAGACCCTTTCCTTATCCAAAGTGAAGGTTTCGTCGAAGAATGAGACTGTTCTGACGCCAAATCTCGCTCTCAAGTATCTGAGCTCATCCAGTATTCTGCCTGCGGACTTTTTCTTGAACGTCGTCCGTCGTACGGTACAGAAATTGCACCCAAATGGGCATCCCTTGCTGGCATACATTATTGTGAAGGGCCTCCCGTGCGGTGTGTTGATATAGTAAGGTGCGAGCGAAGGAAGCAGATCGAAGGCCGGCAAAGGGATTGAGTCATAGTTCTCAAGAGGCTGCGCAGCCCGGTTCACTTTGTTCTCGCCCGCATTCCGATAGGCGAGTCCCGCGACTCTATCCAAGCTTTGCCCATTTGCCAGAGCTTCGATTAGTGCAGGCACTACAGTCTCGTATTCTTGCATGATGTAGCCATCGAGGTCAAAGGCATCTCGGAGCACTTGTCGCGGAAGATCCTTGAGCGTCCAGCATATGGCAGCAGTGAAAGCGCTGGGTTGAATCTCTTTTGAGACCTTCGCGGTCTCCATGTCCGCATCGAATGTTGTCGGTGTGAAGCGGAAAACCACTGCGTCGTATGGTTCCTGCTGCATCAATTGTCGTGTCTGAGACCAGTCCAGGTCCAATCCGTTTGCGTCAATAAGGCGCACTCTATGGCCCTGCTGGCGCAGGATACCGGCAATCTGCAAAAGGCTATAGGGCTCCAGCACAGAGTAGCGTTCGGTAATTTCACAGCGTTCCTCTCTGATGACTGGTATCCCCTCGAACCGAGGAGGGTTAATGAGCAGGATCCTCATCGAGGAAAGGCTCCGATATGACCTACGGCATACCCAAAGCTTCCTCATAAACCCTGACCATTTTTCGTGAGCTAACGGTCGAATCAAATCTCTCCAAGATCGTTTGCCTAGCCCTTGCACCAATACGCGCACGGAGTTCTGGATCACCCAGCAAATCTGAGATGGCTTCGGACAAAGCCTGAGCCGATCTAGGAGGTACTAGAATTCCGTTCTGCTGTGACATAATAGCTTCAGGGATCGCGCATACATTGCTGGCGACGACAGGCTTCGCACATGCCATCGCTTCCAGAATTCGAATGGGCGAGTTCTCGTATAGGGTCGGTGCAACGAACACGGTACACTTGCGATAGTAGTCAAGGAGGGCGTTCCGTCCCTTCACATAACCCAAAAAGAGAAAGTTCCGACTCGGCACTTCAAGTCGTTTCAGTCTAGCCTCGTAGGCGGCGCTATCCCCAGGACCGATGAAGACAAAAAGCGCATCCGGATGCTTTCGTAGTATGGCAGGAATCGAGTTCACCAAATAGACGAGTCCTTTGGCAGCGACTAACCTGCCGGTAAATAGGACAACCTTTGCGCCATCTTCATTGCTCGGGTGAAAGAATTCTGTGTCAACAGAATTCTGAATGACACGAATTTCATGATGCCGGAGTCTCGGAAACTCTCTCACAAGTCGAGTCTTCATCCATTCCGACACAGTCACGTAGGTCTTCTTCGGGGAGAAGAAAAACGCTTCAGCCAGTCGTAGGGCTGGATAGGTTAGGTATGTCGCTTTCTCAGAGAACTCAAGATGTCTAAAGCTCATACCCGACTCCTTCGTGCCTCGTCTTTGGCCCGAAATGGTCGTGTGTACGGTCGCCACGGTTGGCGGTCTTACTCTTCGCAGTTGGAGGAGCAGATCGGGCATGTGTGCCGCGTGCGAATGTATCAGATCGATGCCAGCTTCCTTGATGAGTTTTGGAACAAACTTGAAGCAAGCATACTGGAAGGCTGCATTGTAGACAAAAGTGTCTGACGCGGAACTGATCAAATGAACGTGAACATTGTCGGAGAAGTATTCATCAAAGTCATAATCCGCCGTCTTTACTTCGCTCTTTCCCAATTTTACCCTCGAGGGAGCTACCACATGTATCTCCACATCTTTCGGCAGGTGACGAACCAACTCCACAATGTAGGTCCCAACTCCTCCCCACACTGGCAGAAACTCAGGTGCCAGCATGCAAAGCCTCATTTCTCTAAACCCCACACGAAGAAGCCGAACGCGGCCGTCGCGAACGCAACTGCTCCGATACCGCCCAGACGCCAATTGAAGGGAGGAACGTCATAATGCGCGATTGGCTCCGAAATCCAGTCTGGATGAGTTGCGTCAACTACCACCGCACAGACCCAAGTCAAAAGTCCAAAAAGGAACATGGTTAGGGCCAACGCCTGCAGCGAGCTTAACCATTGCTTGAAATCCATGCATGGAACACCGTTTCTTGTGGAACCGAGAAATGCACGCGGTCCGCATTAAATGCTACTTGCTCTCGAAACCGTGATGATACTGAGTTCAACAGAATTACCTGCTGTGCCCTACCGGGCCGCCTCGACCGGAATAGTTCTACTGACTCAACATGGGGATCTCAGCATTAAACACTCCCGAAAGCTCTTCAGGACGGCATCTCAAAATCCCCACGCCCTGACCTTCTAGGTCTGACAGTATCTCAATTGTTTTTTTGCGCTCATGTGCTGCGAGGATAGCGAGGAGGACCTAGTGATTCAAGATCCTAGCGTCCTCTATCCTTCGGCAAGGGCATCAAGATTCGTCTCGCTATCAGAGATCACGAGTACGAGTTCGGGAAAGGTACAGATTGTCTCGAAGACCTTGAATGCGTCCTATCTTCTCAAACGTTCAAAATACTTGGACTCAGCTCTCTCATAGAACGGGGCTAAATCTCGCGAACGAGGAGAATCGTTCCCAATACGCCTCGGTATGCTCCCAGGTCGTCTGAGTGCACGAAGAGGAATGAACATAGTGACGGCTCCGAGCAGGGCCAACGAGGTTGCCCAAAGGACACCGGTCAACGTAGGATCTGCCTTCTGTGGTGCAGGTTCTCGCGGCAGATCCTTGGCCTGCTTCGCCCACTCAATAGCAGATGTGTAGTTGCCTTGGTCAAGGCTCTCGTAGGCTTGTGATAACAGGACGAGCTGCCACTTGGAAAGGTAACCTTGTGAGTTCAGTATGTCTTGTCTGACAGAATTGACGAATGCTTCAGTCCGTGTGAAGTTGGCTTCTTCTTGCAAGGCCAACGTTCGCAATTGTTCGACTCTGTCAAGCTCAGGCAACACTAACTCGTAGTGTTCCGCAGTCAGGTTGGCCTGCATCGAGTCGGCTATGTCGTGGATTTCCCTGACATGCTCCCTGCCGAGCGGACTGTGAAACACAGTGGCCCTGAGTTCGTCTGAGATTTGAACCGCTCTGCCGAGCTCTGATTCGGCCAGTTCTTCCAATCGTGAGATAGTCTCTGGTGTATCCAAATAGAAGTATGCGGTCTTGTTTGAATGAATCTCGATTGTCAGAGAGTGCTGATCATTGTCCCATGTGGAGACACAGTCAATGCACCTAGATGCCATCGATTGAAAGACAATGGGCACGGAGACCTCGATCCTTCCCATAGAATTGGCAGAGGCTCTCAATTGAAACCGAGGAGTGCTGTTGTATGAGAATGTCACATCACTAGCTGCATAACTCATCGGGAAGACTCGGGTCATGATGTCTGTTAGCGGAGTTGATCCTTGTCCGTTTCCATCGACCAGGCGCGGGCCTGCATCGGTTTCTGCAAGAGTCCAGAACGCCCACCCAAGGGCGTATCGATCAAAAAGACCCAGCGTGACGGCTAGGCTCTGGAGAGTGTCTTTGTGCTCAACGTCTACGCTCAGTCCTCCGAATTCACCAATCCAAAGCGGAATGTTCCACGTATTCACGGTCAAGTTGTACAACTGTAGGGCAACATTGTCAAGGTATTCAGTCGAGCCACTGACATAGAAGTGCGGGGAAAAGACGAGATTCATCCCTGAGGGCCTTACCGCAATATGCTCTCCAAGAACGCATACGCCTTCTGTCGGTTCAAAGAATATGATGTGTCTATCATCCACGTTTCGAATCTCTGAAATCAGTTTCGAATAGAACTCATTCAAGACTGGGGCGAAGTCCTGCCACATGATAGTCCCGCCGTAGGGTTCGTTAAGCAAGTCATAGCCAGCAACCGCGCTTCTGTCCTTGAGCAGAGAGGCCAGGGTCTTCCAGGCCTCAACCAATTCCAGCTGCAGAGCTGAATTGTGCCAAAACGCGGCAGCAGCTTGGTCTGAGGTTTTGAGTCTGGGGACAACCCACGCGGGGAAACCACCCATTTTGAACTGGTGCATGTCAACCACAACATACATCCCGTTCTCTTCTGCGAGATCCACGATCTTCTTGACAGCGTCCAGATACGCGGCGCTGAATCTTCCAGACGATGGTTCGAGTTCAGCCCACGAAACTGGAAGCCGAATCACGTTGAATCCCATCGATTTCGCTACGTCGAGGTACGCCCCGTATCTGGCCGGCGTCACGCCTGAGAGACCGAGTGGCGGCAGGTTCACTCCTCGAAGAATCATCGCTGCTCCGTCTTCTCCAACGATCGAAGACCCGTTGACCCGGAGCGACTGAAGACCGTTCTCAGCTGCAGTTGGAGCAGATGCTGCGTTCGCTGCGGGTGCAATTACCAAGAGTAATAGGAAAGAAGCGCTGACTAGTGCTTGGAACGACAGCCGAGAGCAACCAGGAAGATCGGTGATTGACATTGGAGACCGAACCTGCTCTTTCAAGAAAAGGTCTGAGCTTTCGCGCCTTTTCCATCATTGCCTATGGGGTCGTCCATGCGTCGGCTCTTTATGTCTTCCTGACATTCGCAATGGCCGCTAATGGTGTTGAGTTCTTCTACTTCTACCCGCGGGACGCGCAGACCACACTTCGACCATTCAGTCTGTTGGCTATTGTGTGGCTCGTTGCGGCCGGGTTCTCGGTCCTTGGGTTGATCGCTCTTGGTTTTCGAGCTGACGGCGCTGGCAGAAGAGTTACGCGTAAGCAATTGTGGGCGGTGATCTTGGGCGTCTCAATCGCGTTGATTCTGATTCTCGTTGAAGCGATTCTCCTTCAGTATCCCGTTCCGTTCTGGTGGATAGGCACGGCCGCGGTCGTGATGTGCTGGCTCGGTTTCGGTGACGGGGTTGCCCAGATTATTGGCGGCCGCCGCAAGTTGGTTTGGGCTTTCCTTGCTTCTCTACTCGGCATCGGAGCGATTGTGGAGATCTGGAGCCTCAGCCATTGGCTCTACTCCGGTTTCGTTCCCCTTGCAGGCTATGAGAAGGCATGGCCTGATCTCGAAATGAACCTCACCTACGCATGGTCTTCGGTGTTTCCAGCGATCTTCTTGGCCACGTGGCTTTCTCCTATCTGGGCATTCATTGTCGTCAAGTTGTATCGGATGGCGAACCGCCGCAAACCCGTAGGCTCCCAGATCTCTGAGAGCCCTCAGGTGCAGCAGATCAAGCTTGGGCTGGATGACTTCATACTTGTGCTGGTTCTCATCTTGATCTGCGTCGTGATCGGATTCTATCCATACTTCCATGACCCGTCTTGGCTGGTAGGAACAGATGCGTATTGGCGATACAAAGACCCGCTTGAGCGAGTTGCAGGTTCACCGAATGTGTTGGCTGCCGCCTCTAACGAGCGTCATGGCTTGTACTTGCTCATCCTGTATGGGCTTATGTCTGTGACAGGACTCACGCCATTTGACATAGTGAAAGCCTCGCCCATGATCTTGGCCGCGCTACTGTCGGTCCTGACATACCTCGCCGTGACACGCTTCCGGGGTAGCCGAACTGAGGGGTTCTTTGCAGGATTCCTTTCAGCCACGACTTTCCCCACGACGCTCGGGATTTTCGCATCGGTCCACGCGAACTGGTTTACACTAAGCGTTGGGCTTGTTGCTCTGTCCATTCTCATTTCTTTGCGTCAGGTATCCAAAAGGGCGTTATGGAAAGCTCTCCTAGCCACATTTTGTGGAATGGTTCTGCTAGTTCTGCATCCCTGGACTTGGGGGATTGTGGCACTCTCCGCACTTGTCGCTGGCTTGGTCTTCCTTGTGAAAAAGAATTGGAAGATGTTTGGTGCGTCTTTGACTGTGTTCTTGTCAGGGTTGGTGTCGGGCGCACTTGTTTTTGTGTCAGGAAGTGAGACTGAGAGGGCAAGGCTGATCGAGACTGTTAGGAATTTCACGGCGCCCTTGAGAGCACCCTCACTGATTGAGCATCCGTTCGGTGTAATCTACGATGCTTTCAGGGTCTGGTCTCCGTTGCTTAACCCTCTGCTGATGGTTCTCGCGATAGTAGGGGTTGTGCTGCTGATTCGTGAAAGAGCCTCAAGCTACAAGGTCTTCATGCTCAGTTGGATGGCGGTTGCAGGCATAGGGACATTCTTCGCGGTCACCCTTGAGACTGAGATTTGGCGGATCTGGTATCTTCAACCTCTGTGGCTTCTCGGGGCAACAGGGATCAGGGGTTTGCTGCAGGTGGGCAATTCGATCTGGGGTGGAGAAGCGTCATATCTCGTTGTTGCGAGAACCGCGCTGATCATCAGTATTGCCGGTATTGCAGTCTTCCTTCTGGATCCAGTCGTGGGCAGCGTTATCTTCTATGTCGCCGCACTCTCAACCGTCTTGATTCACCTGGGCGGACAACGGGCGAGCACTAAGACCGTCTTGGCGAGCGCGTTTGTTCTGTTCATCTTGGTCTTCTTCCTCAACCACGCTTTGCGGAGCCTGTACCCGCTGATCTTGGACCCGCACAATTATCTAGAACACTAGCTGACGCGCCAGCTCTGAAACAGGAGCGTACCTCGATGGTGGAGCCACAATGACTCTCGCAAATAGTAAATAACTAGACCACACACAGATTCGCCTTGGTAAGGTTACGTTGAGAACTTTTAGAATGGGAATCTTCGTACTTGTGTTGGTTCTTGTTACAGGATCGTTCTACTACGCCTCATCATCAGCTGTCGGAGCACAGCCTCAATCAGTGTCGGTCGCGCAGACGCAGACCCAGACGCCGGTTTACTGTGTGTATCAGTATCAGTTCCTTGTCGTCCAAGTACAGGTTGGTCCCGGCTCCACAGAGGCGGGTGCATCGCTGGATGTCGTATTCACGGTTCAGTACATAGATGGCTCCCCAGTCAAATTGGATCCCCAGACAGCCGATTTCCTGCTGCTTGGCACGAACTACTCTCACGTGTACCAGCAAGTCCCCGTGACTCCAACCGGTACGCCTGGTGAGTATCGTACCTCTGTCGCGCTCGCTTCGGACATTCCTATGGGCTACTACAAGCTGTACTGTGTACATTGCACGCTTTCTGACGGGTCAGGGAACTTCGCGCCTAACTCTGACATCAGCTCTGACGAGACCGTGATCGGTAGCGACAATTCCGCCTTTCTGATTGGGCCCGCGACCGCGACCACATCCACCACCGGGCTGCCCGGAGGATTATCCACATCGCTTCTCGTGGGACTTGGAATACTGGTCTTGATCGTCCTGATCGTAGCCGCATTGCTCCTGCGTCCTCGAAAGAAGAA
>Ga0315268_10005518_pt1 | contig 13575 bp, 8 predicted proteins | sample C1_top_MG_FD_204535 | JGI IMG/M metagenome (GOLD analysis project Ga0315268, IMG submission 204535) | Sediment microbial communities from Yellowstone Lake, YNP, Wyoming, USA - C1_top | ecosystem: Environmental > Aquatic > Freshwater > Lake > Sediment | place: USA: Wyoming | collected 2017-08-01 | reverse complement strand
CGCTCGTAAGTCAAAGTGGCCCTGCCTTTATGATACATAAGGCTATGCGGTTCATAAATAACTTTTAAGCCCCGTTTCCAAGCTCTGTAGGAAATATCTATATCCTCCCAACAATTTGGCTTAAAGATTTCATCAAAACCGCCTAGCCAGAGAAAATCCTGCCGGCGGAATACCATCGCTCCGCCAATCGCAAATACCGAAGGGGAAGGCTGACTGACATTGTCTTTGCTGCCCATCTCCGCTTCGTTCCATAATCTAATGTAACCATTCTGGAAATGACCCATATGCATACCCCAGACAAAAGTCTCTTTATCCCATCCGTAAAGTTTAGGGGTTACAGTAAACACATCTTCTCTTTGCAGATGACTGATTAACGGCTCAAGGAAATCTTTGGTCAAAATAATGTCGTTGTTTATCAAAACAACTATATCGTTTTTCGCTGCTTTAACGCCGCGGTTACAGGTAAAACCAAATCCTTTGTTTTTTCTATTCTGAATGAGGCGGACTCCTGGAAAATGCGTCTTAATAAAATCTATACTTTCATCCGTGCTTCCGTCATCAACTACCACGACTTCATTCCGGCCATCAGTAAATCCCTTAGCGGCAAAGATAGAAGGAAGGCATTCTTTGAGACAATCGAGCCCATTGTAATTAGGCATAACCAGGCTTATCTTCGTCTCCTTCAGCGGTTTAATTTTTCTCTTAGGGGCTATTACTTTTAGCAAAGGTTTTAAGATTAGCCAGGCAATGTGTTCAAGCAGGAAAAATAAACTCAAAAACAAGAAAATCGGAGTCAAGATGATAGTAATTGTAAACCAGAATGACTGGGCGAGTTTTCTTTTTATTGCTTTAATAAATTTACGCGCCTGCAAGATGGCCGTCCATAGAGGGCGAAGAACAAAACGAAAACCTTCAGAATTATAGATTCCGTCAAGTTCAACTTTTAGACGGAATATCTCACCGTCCTTTAACGAAACCTCATCCATCCTCTGGCGGAGTTGAGCGGAGGTATTATTAAGTTCGTCTTTCGTCCGGCGGAGTTGATCGGCGGTGTTATTAAGTTCGTCTCCCTTCCGGCGGAGTTGATCGGAGGCATTATTAAGTTCATCTTTGGTCTGGCGGAGTCGAGCGGAGGTATTATTAAGTTCATCTTTGGTCTGGCGGAGTTGAGTGGAGGTATTATTAAGTTCATCTTTGGTATGATGGAGTTGATTTGAGGTATTATTAAGCTCGCCTTTCAAGTAGGTAATCTGACTGTCCTTTTCAATAATTTCTCCATCTTTTAAAAGTACCTGATCCATCCTCTGGCGGAGCTGGTTGGAAAGATTATTGAGTTCGTCTTCGAGGCTGGTAATCCGGGTATCCTTTTCAATAATCTCGCCGTCCTTCAAAAGTACCTGGTCCATCCTTTGGCGGAGTTGAGCGGAGAGGTTATTGAGTTCGTCTTTGTAAGCGAAAAGTTCTTTTTCTTTATCCTGGAGTTGAGCCTTAGTTTCTTCTATGCTGACTAAGTTATTAGCTAATTGCTCGGCTAAACCAGACAATTCTTTTTTTAGAGCGTCAATTTCTATTCTCCTCTCAGCCAGCTCGTTATCCTTTATGAACACCTCATCGAGACGAGAACGTAACTGTTCGGAAAGATTATTAAAGTCATCCTTATGTGCGCTAAGTTCCTTGTCTTTCTGCTGTTTGTATATGAAGAATTCACTTTCTTTATTCTGAAGAATGTTCAAATGTCTTTGTATTTCATCCCTAAGTTGACTTATTACGACATCTTTTTCGATCAGTTGGCTATCCTTATCGCTTATCTGGCCAATCTTACTCTGTAATTCATTGGAAAGCTGATTCCTTATCTCATATGTCTTATCCCTATCTTCGCTAATTTTATTTATTTCCTTTGATAATAAATCATTATCATAATTAACAATCCTGCTTATCTCTGCGAATAATTCTAAAATAACTTCATTCGCTATATTCAAGGGATGGCTTTTAACCAATTTCATAACGATTTCTGGGAATACAGAGAATATTTTTCCGCAGGAATCGATAGATTCTTTTGCCGTAAAATACCCGCTTCCCAACAAGCCACTGCTTAACTTATGCGGATAATGCTTAGCCAGAAATAACAACCTGTTTCTTTCTATGTAATAACGAGAAAAGTCCTCGCTGGCTGAACCGTGTATTTTATGGTAAATTATACTGGCCGGCGCAAACATCAGCCTATAACCTTTTTTTCTTAATCTTAAGGACATATCCACATCTTCGCCATAAATAATAAAATCTTCATCGAGCAAACCGATTTCCAGAAGCGCATCTTTTCTGCTCAGGAGCGCCGCTCCACATAAACTCGGGACTTCTTCAACAGCAGTGTATCTTCTTAGCCCCTGGCCGGCTCCGCGCTCCCCCCAATAGAAATTAGGAAGTTCATAATGAGCGGCGTTCTGAATCTTACCACCCCAATCTAGTATTTTACTACCTACCGCAGCGATTTTTTTATCTTTAGAAATAACCTTTATTAATTCAATCAGCCAATTTTTATCTAATCTAGTATCATTATTTACTAAAGCAACGTATTCTGATTTCGATGCGTTTATCCCTAAGTTAAGCGCCTTGCAATAATTATTAACATCATTTCTAATGACTTTAACCTTGGGATAATTCTTCCTCACAAACTCTATTGAGTTATCCGTAGAGATGTTATCAACAAAAATGGCTTCGACTTTATTAGCGGGATAATTTAGGCGAAATACAGAATCAAAAAGTTTCTTAATATGCCTCTTGCCGTTAAAATTTACCGTAATTATGCTTACTTTTGGATAATTATTTTTCATCGTTAACCTCCAATAATTTTATAATGGCTGCGGAAGTTTCCAAGCCCAGGAATGTTCCAAATATACCGTTCCATGGTCGTCTCCTGAAAATGATATCTTAAAAACATAAGCCTTGTTTTTGTATAATAAAGGTTCTTTTTGATTTTTCTTCCAGATACCTACAGATAAATAATAATCTCCGCTAAGTAAAGGAAAACAAGGATAGATTAAAACAACGGTTTCTTCTTTTAACTTTTTAGAAACACTGTGACAGCAAACATCATCGTTACGGAATAATCCAACCCATACATAATAATCTCGGCTTCTGCTTAAAAATCTAAATTGCAATTTTATCTTAAGGTCTTCTCCGGTATTAAAAACATTCTTTGGTTTTCCCGATGAGTCTGTGAGTTCAATCGAAGACATTTCGATGTCGAAAGATAAAATTTCATTTTGCGCTTTATCGCCCGGATTAAAAAAAGCATCGGGTTTTGCCGGTTGAAAAATATTTAATTTTTGCAGCCGGGAATCCGGTTCCCAACGGTATTTTAAATCTAATAACTGGGAACTTTTATTATCACCGATAACCTCGAATTTATAAAAACCCACATGATAATCATACGCCCAAAGTTCATTCTTATCCCATACAGCCGTTGAAAAACGGTATTTCCCGGGCTTAAGGCATAGAGATTTATACTCAATGCTAAAAAAACCCTCTCCTTTATTGAGCTTATCTATCTGGTGTCCGTCAAGGAATGTATTAGGACCATAGCAATAAACGCCGTCTTCACGGAATATCGCTACTCCAAAGTGAGGCTCGTTTACTTCTTTTTCTACAACAAAGTATGCCTCAAGCCGCACCGTTTCTCCCATCTTAAACCTGTTTGTCTGTTTTCCGCGGGAGTTATAGGTCCTGACTTCGGTAATCCTGACCTCTTTGCTTCCCTCCTGTTTCTCCCAGCCTCTCTTGTCAGCCCACCATTTTGACCTGCCGTATCTACGTTGAAATGTCTCGGGAAGCTTCTTTTCATTTAATAACTCTAAATAACAAGCAGCAACCTTCTCAGGAGAGCCTTGCTGAACAATTTCCCCATTCTCTAATAAGAATACCTCATCGCAAATTCTATTAATAGTATCTAAGTCCTGACTGGTAATAACCATCGTCTTACCTTGTCTTCTAAATTCTTCTATCTTATCGAAACATTTTTTTTGAAACGAAACATCACCTACAGAAAGTATTTCGTCTGTCAGAATGATATCTGACTCCGTATGGATAGCCACACTGAACCCTAAACGTAGACGCATCCCTTGAGAATAAACCTTCAGAGGACAATTCAAAAAACCGTCCAATTCAGAAAATTCTACAATGCTGCGATATTTTTTATTTATCTCGCCGCGGTTAATATTAAGGATTGAGGCATTAAGGTATATATTTTCTTTACCGGTAAGTTCATCCTGAAAACCCGCGCCAAGGCTGAGTAGACTGGAAACCCTGCCATTGATTCTAACCTCCCCGGTTGTAGGACTCGATATGCCGGCAAGGATATAAAGAAGAGTTGTCTTGCCCGCGCCATTCCTGCCGATTATGCCGATTACTTTACCTTTTTCAATTTCCATATTTACATTTTTTAAAGCCCAGAATTCAGTGACCACTTTCTGTCCAGGTAAAGAAGAAAAAAATCCCCTGCTCGCTCCATCCTTTTGATGGGTCAAAAAGAACCTCTTGCCGACATTTTCCAGTTTGATTATTTTCATTTATACCAAATCAGAAAAACGTGATTCATATTTTTTAAAGACGACAAATCCAAGTAAAAATACAACTATACAAACCACGGTCGTCCAGATAGTTAAACCAAAGATATTTACTGATGAAGGTAAAGTTGTTTCGTATCTTTTAAGAAGCACTATCCTATAGAGGCTGAATAAGCCCACAAAAGGATTAAGCATATAAAATTTAAAAAATTTTTCTGAAATATTGGCTACGATCGTTAAAGAATAAAACCCGGGGCTGAGATAAAACCAGGCCATGAGGAATATTTCCACTATATACTTTATGTCGCGCAGGATAACCTGGAGGCTGGAAAAAATAAGGGCCAGCCCTATAGTAAGGATTGTCTGAAGCAGAATAATAACCGGTAACAAAAAAATCAGAATCGTAAATTGCATCTTAAAAAAGGCTATTATCAATAGCATAACAATAACAGCGGGAAGAAAATTTATCAGGTTTGCCAAAACAACAGAAACCGGTATAACCTGACGGGGGAAATAGGTCTTTTTTATCAATTCGCGATTACTAAATATACTCTCCGTTGCGCTAGCTACCGATGTTGAAAAATAGGCCCAGGGAAAAATTGCAGTCATTATATAGATAAAGAAAGGATAATTTTCTACCTCGACTTTCATAATTGTAGAAAAAATTAATTTAAAGATAAAAACTGTAATCAAGGGAACAATAATTGCCCATAAAAAACCCAATATCGGGCTTCTATATCTGACTTCGATATCCTTTAAGGCAAGGCTCCAGACCAAGTGGCGGTATTGGATTAAGGCTTTGATTTGGTTAAATATATCTGGCATGTCTAAACCGTTTATAATGGAGCCCACCCGGGCTAAAGCCTCAGGTTACCCTAAGGGCGGAATACTCAAGCGGCCACAACTTTAGGCCGCGGAGTACAAATCTGCCTGAGCAGTGCTTTTAGCGCTTTCAGAAGAATAATTAGAAAATAATCCTAAAATTATCCACCAAAACAGAGCAACCTGGCTGAAATAGAAGCTCAATTCGATTAAATTATGCATCAGGAAAACGCAACCTGCGAAGAAAAACCCTGTCTTTAATCCCTGCTCTTCGTCATTTTTATTTTTTATAACCCGCAGGCCAATCTGCAGAAATTTTAGTATCATAGCCAGGAAAATTGCAAACCCCGCAATGCCCATTTCCGCTGCAATTTGTAAAAAAACATTGTGCGAGTAATGGCTTATATTTGCGGGTCCGGGTTTATAAAATTCATAAAATAAACCGAAATTCCTCCACCCCATTCCTATTAACGGGGAATCCTTAATCATATTAATACTGGCCTTCCAATAATAAAATCTCTGGGTTATAGAATTATTGGGGCTCTCTAAATCCAAAAACTGCAGTAATCTGTCCCTGGCGAAAATTCCGTATATTAAAATGAAAATGCAGAGAAGGGAAGCCATAACTAAACCAAATCGTTTCACGGTTATTTTTCCGAATGGCTTGTAGCGCATTAAAGCAAATAGGAATATGAAGAAAGTAACGACAAAAGTCAAAATGCCCCCCGATGATTTTGTAAGCAGTAAAGTTATTGCCATTACAATTACGCCTGACCAATAGAATATATTGCGCTTTTGACGGGTATTAAGTGCCAGGCCTATCCCTATAAACAACATCATAACGATATAACTGGCAAATATATTCGGCGAAACTACGGTGGCAAAGACCCGCCTTCTGCTTAATAAATCCAGTAAATGCTCGTCAGCCCCGACTTGTTTAAGATACCCCAAAGTATGCTTAAAACCGATAAAATATTGATATAGCCCGTAAATACTGAGTACGATGGCTGAGAAGAATATAATGTCTATGAGCTGCTTCTTTTCTTTGCCTTTTATTTTACTTGCGATATAAAAAATGAGTATGTTAGGCACAAAAAGATAGAATTCATAAAGACTTAAGTCAGTATAACCCGAAACCAATATAGAGACTAATATGGCAATCGTAAAAATAATCGTCAACAAATTGAGCCGGGATGAAAACAAGTTTCTTATATCAATGAGCAATAAATAAAACACAGAACAGAAGATAAGAGCGGAAACATACAAAAAACCCAATGATAAAAAAGCATATTCGCTCAGGAAAGGGCGAAAAAAAATAAAAACAAGCAAGATAGCCCAGACCAGCGATTCGATTTCCGATTTTATCATTTAAAATGTCTTACCGCGTCTCTACCGCCCAATATGCTGTCTTCCATAGACATATAACGCCAGGAGCCGTAACGGCCGCAGGGGACTACATTTCTTTGCATAAGATATTTGAAAATTCCCTTCCTTGCCATAGTATAATCGCTGTCATAGATAGGATAAGCGTATTTGATATCATTTATATGCTGGCAGGAAATTCTGTCCGATTCTTTTAAGATACCCGCTTTTTTTAAGTCTTCTTTGATGCGGGATACAATATTTATTTTATCTATAGGCTTATCTTTGGAATATGCTACTTCGATATATAATGAACTCATTTTGTCAGGGGCCAGGTATGAAGAAAAATTGTGGAAAAAGCCTATCCTGAAAAAACATAAATCTTCCTGGGAAAAATATAACCAGTGTCTTCCCGATAAATCTTTTTTCTCTATGCCCAGGTTAAGATTAAAAACAGAATTCCACCTGAGTTTTCTAAATAAAGAACGTATCTGATTAGGCAGCCCCTTGATAAGACAACTCATCTCCGGCAGAGGAACGGTAGAAATTAAATAGTCGAACTTTTCTCTGCCTCCGCTTGAGCATAATTTTATTTCTTTCCTGGTAAGGTCTATTTCTTTAACCTCGCAACCCGTGTAGAGATTTTTCAGTTGGCCGGCGAAAGCCGAACTAATCTGGTTTATTCCTCCCGTCTTCGGATACCAGAACCGGGCATTATATCCGAATTGCCTTTGACTTTCTTCTATCGTCCCCTCTAATATCTGGCTCAGAGAAGGCACGGGAATAAATCCGTCAAGCCATTCACAGGTTAATTCCTCAGGAGGTATTGTCCAGAATTTATTATTATACGGAATCATAAAGTATTTGGCGATACCGCTGCCAAAAGTCAGGTTTATCCACTTTAGAAAATTGAGCTTTTTTTTATTTTGGGGCTGGCCGTCTCTAAGCGCCCCGATGAAACCCATGAGGCATTCTTTGACGATTGAAGACGGCAGGCCATAAAGGTTTGCCTGGAAAGGATAACGGATGTATGTACCGAAAGAATAAATCCATGAGCTTCTTTGATGCTCGGCTAAATTATTTTCAAGTAAGCTCTTTATCAGGTTAAAGGCATAAGGCTGTTTGAAATGTAACAGATGGCCGGCGCAGTCAAAAGTAAAACCATCTATATTTCTTGATAGACACAGACCGCCTGCTTCCGGTTCCTTTTCAAATATTTGACAGTCTATGCCTTTTTTCTGTAAATGCCAGGCTGCGCTTAAGCCAGAAAGACCAGCGCCTAAAATAAGTATTCTTTTTTTAGCCATCAATAACTACATTGTTCATCTTCTTACTCAAAAGCAGGATTATTAAGACTGATACAACAATAATTATTATCCCAATAAGATTAGAGACCCGAGTTAATAATACTCCCCCGGAAGCAAAGCATAAACATACTCCAAGCATGATAAACAGTGTCTTCCTGCGGGAATATCCTAAAGCAGCAAATCTCATCGCTAAATGGTCTTTGGTTTTCTTGAAAGGCAGCTTTTTCCTGCCTAAACGCATAAATATAAGAAACAAGGTATCAAATATCGGAAAACCCAGAATAAATATGGGGCTTAAAAGGGCAATTTTTCTTTCCAAAGAAGCGTAGCTTATTACTAAAGCAACCGCGCCTAGAACAAACCCTAAAAAGTGGCTCCCTGTGTTTCCCATATAAATCTTTGCGGGAGGGAAATTATAGATTAGAAAAGCGCTGACAGCGCCTAAGAGAGACAGGATAATAACCGCGGTATTGACATCTGCGTTGAATAAAGTAATTATAAAAAATGCCAGCCCCACTATTAATGCTGTGCCGCCGGACAAGCCGTCTATTATATCCAGCAGATTAAAGGCATTGGTTATCCCGATAATCCATATGAATGTTATGATTATATTTAAAAAAGTACCGATGTAGACTATATTGGTTCTTACCCCGAATAAAACGACCAAAAAGGTAGCAAGAATCTGCAGGAGAAATTTAATCATAACCGATAATTCACGGAAATCATCGATTATGCCCGCAATTAATATTATAATGGAAGCGGATAAGATGGCTACTATTTCCCTGGGCAGGTTTTTATATAATGAAAAAATAAAGAGGCAGGTGAATAAAAAAGAAATTCCCATGGCAATCCCGCCGATAAGCGGAGTGCCGGAGGAAACCAGAACCTTATACTTTAAGGAAATCTTCCTTAACCAAAATACAACAATTATTCCCAGCAATAAACTAATTGAAACACTTAGAAAATACTTAAGATACATCTGTTTTTCTCAAAAATTATGACTCAAGAAATGTTCCTGGGCGGGCAAATAACGTCTTCCAGGAATAAGGGTTAAATCAAGCCTTTTAACCGTTTTATTATATCATTATTATATTTAATTTCAAATTAAAATTACTGTGTTAAACCCTTCAAAATTATACTTTCTTTATCGAGACCGGGTCTTAAATATGGTCTCGGGCTTGGATTAAATCTTGATAAATATCTTGCGTGTGGGCAGCCATATTTTTAGCGCTGAAATTAAAATCCGGGGGTTCTTTTGCCTTCCTGCCCATTCTCAGCCTTAACTCTTTATCTTTTAACAAAAGTATCAATTTTTGCGAGAATTTTTCTAAATCACGCGGCGGCACTACAAATCCTGTTTCACCGTCTGAAATGATTTCTCTTACCCCGCCCGTGTCAGAAACTACTACCGGCAAAGACGAAGCTGCAGCCTCTAACGCCGCAATGGGCAGGCCTTCCCATAAAGATGTAAGCACAAATATATCCAGGGCCGACAGTATCCTTGGTATATCCCTGCGCCAGCCCAAAAGAAAAACCTGTTTTTGTAAATTTAATTCCCGTATTAACCTCTCTATCTCCGGACGCAGTTCTCCGTCCCCGGCTAAAATAAATTTCGTATCAGGCAGGTCTCTATTAGCTAAAAAAGCAAGTTTTACGAAATCCTGCGGCGATTTCTGGGGTTTAAGACAGGAAACCATTCCCACTAACAAATCATTGTCCTCTATTCTTAATTCTTTTCTTAATGAGTTATCTTTTATGCCAAACTCTGTATAGTCGATGCCGTAACGGATAAGGCGGTATTTGTCTTCGTCTCCGATATGATTCCTCAAGCCCCTCTTCTTATCATAATTTGAGACAACGATTATCCTGTCGGTAAAATTTCCACAAATTTTTTCCAGCCAGATAAAAATTTTTCGCTTTAACCAGGGCTGATAATCATTAAAACTCCAGCCGTGAACAGTGTGGAGTATAATTTCTACCTTGGCTAATCCGGCTGCAAGACGGCCTATGATGCCGGCCTTGGAACTATGGGTATGGACAATCTGAACCTTGTTTTTCCTGATAAAAAGATAAATCTCTATTAATGCCAAAAAATCTTTCAGGGGATTTACAGGCCTTTCTAAAAATCTGGATTTTATAACTTTTAAGCCTTCTATTCCTAAAGCATCTTTAAGCAATAATCCGTTACAGCCAGTAAAGAGGAATATATCAAATTTTTCCTTATTGAGACCGGCGATTAGGCTCAATAATTGCTTCTGGGCCCCTCCCAATTCCAGTTTAGTGATGAGGTAAAGAAGGCGGGTTTTATGCATAAAAATATTATAACTTTATTTAGTTAAAATTCAAGCAATTTGGAATATATCTGTAGAGTTGTAAGTATAGAATTTCCTTAGAGTTAATAAAAGCGGGGCTTAAGAAAAAATTTACTGCAGTTTATTTCTTAAAAGCACAAGAATTGCCGAATGCGGGACGACAACATATTTTTTACCTTCGTAATCAACTTCGATACCGGAGTTTCTCAGGAAAATACAATAATCCCCTTCCCGGGCTTGCAAAGGCAGATATTTGCTTTCCATCTTGGGCGGTTTCCAGGGTTCTGATTCTATATCTTCGGGATTAGGAATGGGATACCCGGGTCCGGTCTTAACTACCGTCCCGGTCTGCACTTTATCTCTTTCTTTAATCCCTTGAGGCAAATATAGGCCTGTATCGGTTTTATCTTCTTCATCATGGGGCAGAATTAATACCCGGTCGCCGACTAAAATAAGTTCTTTTTCCATATTCGCAACTCCTGCTTACCCAGACAACCTTCCCGAAGCTTTGACCATATCCTTCATTTCAAGGCAGACTTTGTCTTTTAATAGTTTATCCAGAGAAATCGGCATAACTAAAGACCAATTCTTGGGATTTACTGTTCCGGGCGTATTTGTCCTGTAGGTATACGGGTCTTTTTTAAATATATCCGTAAGATACAGCCAATCTGTTATCAGATGAATGCAGAAAATAGATTGGGAATCCAGGCTAAACCGCAATACGGATTTTACAATTTCCTTATCGGACTTCTCCCTCATTTTACCTTTAAGTTTTAAAATTTTCCACAGCTTTTCTTTTTCCCGGAAACTGTTTTCATACATATCTATAAAATCTTTTACCTCTTCTTTTTTCTTGCCGAGGATATTTACCAAGATACCGCCTGAACTAATGCTGTTTAACCATCTCAACCTGCCGTGGCTGGAGGCTTTCGGATTAAAGAGTTTATTTTTTACGCTGTTATAATTTATGCCGCGGCTTGAGCATTTTCTGATAAAAAGAGCTTCATCAACGGTCCCCGCTTCATTTTCCCACCAGGCCGCCCAATTTGCCGTATCATGTGTCGAAAGCATAGTTACGGAAAGCGGTCGATATTTTTCAGGGGGAAGAAAATCATGGATTACATCCCAATCCTTCGTCCATCTCTGCACGTCATTTCCCGGAATGCCGAACTCTTTTAATGTTTTCGGACATACCTGCGGTATTACTCCCAAATCTTCGGCACAAAGAAGCATATCCGTATTATAGATAATAAAAGACAGAATCTTCTTCCCGTGCGCCTCCCATTTATTCTCCTCCTTTGGTTCGAAAAACCCGTTCAGCCCTTTATTTTCCAAAGGTTCGTTCTGGGGAATGCTCCAGATACGGAATAAACCGACCACATGGTCAATTCTTAATATATCGTAGAAATTCCCGGCATATCTAAGTTTTTCCACTACATATCTGCCTCCGGATGAAAATATCTTCTCCCAATTATAGGTAGGCGTGCCCCAACGCTGGCCTTTTGCGCAATACATATCCGCAGGGGCGCCGGCAGCAAACTCCAATTTAAAAAATTCCGGGTGCGCCCAGACATCGGCTGAATCCCGTGAAACCAATATCGGTAAATCTCCTTTGAGCAAAACATTTTTCGAATGCGCATAAAGCCTTACTTCACTGAACTGTTTATAAAGCTGCCACTGTACCCATTTCTGGAATAAGATTTCTTTTTTGTGTTCCTTACGGAAACTTTCTAATATAACCGGATCGCGCTCTTTGTAAGCCTCATCCCAATCATACCAGGCTAATCCATTCTTATGGTATTTAAGAACATTGAAAAGCGCATAATCATCGAGCCAGTATTCATTCTTTTCCATAAACCTCATCACATCTTCTTCCTCCAAAACTTCTGTTTCATTATAAATCTCCCGGAGCAGGCGCATTTTTGCTTCTTTAATCCGATAATCAACGTAGAGTTTCCTGCCAAGAGGGAATTTTTTCTTTATTTGGAGTATTTGGGATTTAACGGTTTTTGTTTCGGCATAAGGGATATTGTCTAAATTGAGATACATCGGCTCCAAAGCAAAAGAACTGACGGAATCATAAGGGCAGAAAATCGGCCCCACTTCGTTCATCGGTAAAAGCTGGATTATGGAATTCCCTGTTTTCTTACACCAATCAATAAGAAGCTTTAAATCCCGGAATTCACCCACCCCTAAACTACCTTGAGAATATACCGAAAATAAAGGGACCAATATACCGCTTCTCTTGTTAAAACCGATTCTCTCCCACTTATCCTTTGAGGGAGTATTCAGTAAATATTCTTTTAAATTATGCTCTGACATTTTTATATGCGGTGAAAACGGTTTCGTAAAATATAGCTTTTATCCTTGATTTCTTTATTTTATATGGCATATTTATTCTAGACATTCTTTTAAATTTATCACCAGGAGGTCAGACGATAGCGCGAGCCTTGTGAGGTTTATCACCTCCACTGAAAGCCCTGTACTAACAGGGCTTTCTTTGTTTATTATTCCTTACTGATTACAAAATTATTCAATATCAACATATCCATCCCGCTTTTTAAAAAGGTATTATAGGCGGCAGGCGGACTATCAACAATAGGCTCTCCCTTCAGGTTAAAAGAGGTATTTAACAACACAGGAACTGCGGTTTTTAGATAAAATTTTTCAATCAGCTTATAATATAAGGGGTTATCTTCCTTAAATACCAGCTGAATCCGGCTGGTGCCGTCCACATGCGTAACCGCAGGAATTAATTCTTTCTTTTTAACCTTTACGGTATAAAGCATGAATTTCAAAGGATAACTATCGAAGGATTTCCCGAGCTCAAAAAATTCCCCGGCTTTTTCCGCCAAAACCGAAGGAGCAAAAGGACGGAATGGCTCGCGGAATTTGATTTTTATATTTACCGTATCCTTCATTTTTTCCTGCCTGGGGTCAGCTAAAATCGAACGGTTCCCCAGGGCACGCGGCCCCCACTCAAATCTTCCCTGAAACCAGCCGATGACTTTCTGGGAAATTAAAGCCTCAACGATTAAATCCAGCAGCTTATCTTCGTTCGGGAAATATTCATAAACTAATCCATTCCCCTCAAGGAAATCTTTGATTTCGTCATCGCTATATTCCTTGCCTAAAAATACGTCTTTGAGAATAAACCTCCTGGGCATGGCTATCAAAGAATGCCAGGCATACATTGCTGCGCCCATTGCC
>Ga0315268_10005517_pt1 | contig 13575 bp, 9 predicted proteins | sample C1_top_MG_FD_204535 | JGI IMG/M metagenome (GOLD analysis project Ga0315268, IMG submission 204535) | Sediment microbial communities from Yellowstone Lake, YNP, Wyoming, USA - C1_top | ecosystem: Environmental > Aquatic > Freshwater > Lake > Sediment | place: USA: Wyoming | collected 2017-08-01 | reverse complement strand
GCGACCAGGTAGCGTCGAGCCGTGGCGTGAGGGGCGCCGCGCCGCAGATCGCTCCCGCCGGTTTGGCTGGGTTGCGCCCGCCTGTCGCCACGCGCCCCGCGGCGAGCAGCGGCCAGTCGCCCGTAGACCGCGGCGGCATGGGCGCCGCCCTCGTCTCGAGCGTGCAGGGGGCGCTCGAGATCGTCCCCAAAGGGTTCATCGACGCGCTCGATGATCCGAAGTTCGCGCGCTATGTGATGGGAAACGCCGAGCGGCTCGCTTTGGCCGCGGGTGGCGACCCGAGCGCCGTGCGAGAGCTCATCGACGCCTTGCCCGCGGGTCCCTTCAAGACCGAGCAGCAGCAGGTCGCCAAAGGCCTCAGCGCGACCGCTACCGACGATTCCTTCGCCGAGTCGCCCCTCGGCATCGGCGCCTCGGGCCTAGGTCTCATGGCTGGCGTGTTCACCCACGAGCTCGTGCAGCCGGCCATCGGGCTCGCCACGAAGTCGAGCGTGCGCCTCGGCACGCTCCTCGGTCGCATCCGTGAGGGTGCACTCACCCCCGAACTCGCCGATCGCCTGCTGGCCGGCAATGTTAGGCCTCCGGATGTCGGCGCGCTGCTGCGCTTGCTGCGCGACTCGTCCGCCAACGGTAAGGTCGTGGTCGACGCGCAGGGCCCTGAGTTTAAGGCTCTGACGGCCGATATCGCTTGGCCTCCCATGATCGACATCGGCAGCGTGACCGAGATCGAGGTTGGCCCGGGCGATACGCTCAAGCTGCGCTTCAATGGCAAGCCCTTCGTGCCCGGGGCGAAGCTCGACCTCGACTTTGGGCGCGAGCTGTCGCTCTCGATTAACGCCCTCGAGCAGGCGCCGGCGCGTCTCGAGGTCTCGCCGCGCTTTGGCACGGCGCTCGAGTTCGCGTTTGCCGGCTGGCACATCAAGCCGACGGGTACGCATTGGCTCGACGTCGCCATCGACCTGCTGCTCAAGGTCCTGCTCTCACCCTTGCTGCTCGTCCTCGGCCTCGTCGGCGAGATCTCGGGCGCCAAGTACGTCTGGCAGGACGACGGCGACGCAGGCGCCAAGATGTGGCTGCAGGCGCTCGGGCAGAACGTGCGGCTCGCCGGCTAGCGCGCGATGTCGAATGAATTGGCTGGGGAACAAGGATTCGAACCTTGATATGCGGAGCCAGAGTCCGCAGTCCTGCCATTAGACGATTCCCCAGCACTCTACTCTGGCATCCGAACAGTGACCCCGGCGGTCGCTATTCGGTCGGGCCTTCAGTCTGCGTCGTCATCACGGGAGCTCGGCTTGCGCTTTGCTTCCCGGGCGATGACGAACAACCTCACTTCGCCCTTGTATTCGTAAACGTTGATGCCTTCCCACTTGGTCTTCTTGCGCAAGCACTCGATGTGTTTGGCTTTAATACCCGGCAGGTTGACGATGCTCCGCGTACGAACCAGGCCCGTCTGATTAAACAAACGCTGGTAAAAGTCAAGCGTGTCGTCGAAGCTTCGGTTGCTGCGGTAGCGTCCGGGCTCCTCGAGCGGCTCGGCACCGGGGACGATCGGCGCGTCAATGGGCACCTCGGTCAGGCCGGCGCCGAGCACAGACAAGGCGATGACGAACGCGTGCACGATCATGAGACAGCTCCTGCGTGACGAACCCTAGCGACGCGCCTACGCCGTGTCAATTGCGGGTCGTCCATCGGCCGCGGGCGTCCGCGATTCGCTAGTCCGCGACGGTGCCGACGTAGACGAAAGCGGTGCCAAAGAGCAGCGGCGTAGCCGAGCGGGTGCTAAAGGCGTGGCAGTCGTCCATCAGCGCGAGAAAGCGTTCGCCGGCCGGGAAGGCGGCCGCAGTGCGGGGCAGGTACTCGTAGGCGCGGCGATTGCCGGCCACCATGTAACCGAGCGCCGGCATGCCAAAGCGCGCGTAGGCACGGAAAGCCACGCCAAAGGCGCCGCGCGGCTGTCCGAATTCGAGCACTACGACCTTGCCGCCGGGCCTGACCACGCGTGCCATCTCGCACAGACCGCGCTTCGGATCGTCGACGTTGCGGATGCCAAAAGCGATTGAAGCCACGTCGAAGCTGCGGTTCGCGTAGGGCAGGGCGGTCACGTCCGCGACTTCGAAATCCACGGCGAGGCCGCGTGCGGCGGCTTTGGCTGGTGCAAGCGCCAGCATCTCGGCGCAGAAATCGGTGCCGACTACGCGGCCACTCTCGCCGACGGCTTTCTTCCAGGCGAGCGCCAGGTCGCCCGTACCGCTTGCGCAGTCGAGCACGCTCTGGCCTGCCTGCGCGCCGGCGAGCGCGATGGCGCGGCGGCGCCACAGTCGATGCATGCCGAACGACATCACGTCGTTCGCCGCGTCGTAGCGGGGCGCGATCGACGCAAACATGTGACGCACCTGCTCAGTCATGACGCGTTTCATGTCATGCCTCGGTGCCATGGGGCAAGCAAGACGAGCCCGTAGCGTCGCGCTCGGCGCGACGTTTTGTCAAGACGCTGTGTGGCCAATATTGGGGGTTGACGCCGCCAAGTGAATGCATGATTCTACCTTCATAGTTTTAGGGAATGTGGGCTGAAACTGATGCCGAAAGGCTCTAGGAGGTCCGTTTCGCATCCCCTGCCCGGTGCGTGATGATGTCGAGCGCTCTGGACCAACAAGGTGTAGACGGGATTGGCCCACGCGAAGGGGTGTGCAAGCCTCGAAGCAGTAGACGAGGAAGCCTAATCCTTCAACGGTCGGTCCCACCTGTTTCGACAGGTTCAGATGCTGATGTCACACGGCCAGGGCGGGGGATACGATTCCCTGCCGGTGTAGGGCGCCTCGGGCGCCGGCGCTCGGCGGGATGGTCTGGTGGTTGATCCATGAGATGCGGCCCGCGGGCGGCAATGCCGGCGCAGGCTGTTTTGCGGCGCGATTAAGCACTCGAAGCGGCTCTCCTCTGCTCTTACGGCACTTGGCTTTTTAGGATGTCACGCCTGTGTCGTGCTCGCTTGGCAATAAACGGATTCGTCTAGGCCGCTGCTCGTCGCGCGCCTGCTTGCTGCCGGGCAGGGGAGCGCGGGCGTGATGCAATGGCTCGTGCTGGTCGTTGTCGCCCTAGGCGGGGGCGGGCTCGGGCTCGCCATTGCGCTCTGGCGCGACCGATTGCACAAGGAAGTCCTGCGCGTCGAGGCGCAAGCGCTGCGTACGCAGAGTGAGCAGGAGCGCGAACGCCTGTTGCGGGCCGTCGATCTCGACGCCAAAGAGAAGCTGCTGCGCCTGCAAGAGGGCCACGAGCGCGAGGTCAAAGAGCAGCGCGACGAGCTCTCGGCCTGGGAGAAGAAGCTGCGCTTGCGCGAGACCGGCGTCGAGCGACGCAACGAGACCATCGAGCAGCGCGAGCGCGACATCAAGCGGCGCGAAGAGCAGGTGCGCGAGGGCGAGAACGCCGCCCGTCAAGCGCTGCGCGACGCCGAGCTCAAGGTGCAGACGTCCGAGCGCGAGCTCGAGCGCGTGGCGTCATTGTCGCGCGAGCAGGCTCGTGATGAGCTCGTCCTGGCGATCGAGGACGGGGCGCGCCAACTCGCCGCGGGTCGCGTCAAGCGCATCGAGGAAGAGGCGAAGCGGGAGGCCGACGAGCGCGGCCGGCGCATCGTCGCGACGGCCATCCAGCGCTTCGCCGGCGGTTTCGTGGCCGAGAAGACCGTCTCCGTCGTCGAGCTGCCTGCCGACGAGATGAAGGGTCGCATCATCGGTCGTGAGGGTCGCAACATCCGCGCCATCGAGGCCGCGACCGGCGTCGACATCATCATCGACGACACGCCCGAAGTGGTCATCGTCAGCGCTTTCAATCCCATCCGCCGCGAGATCGCGCGCCTGGCGCTCGAGCGCCTCGTCGCCGACGGTCGCATCCACCCGGCCCGCATCGAGGAGGTGGTCGAGCAGGTGCGCTTAGAGCTCGACCTCGCTATCGTGCGTGGCGGCGAGCAGGCGACGTTCGATCTCGGCCTGCATGGCATCCATGCCGACCTCATCAAGCTCATCGGCAAGCTGCGCTACCGCAGCATCGGCGGGCAGAACCTGTGGAACCACGCAGTCGAAACCGCCGCTATCGCCGGCATGCTGGCGGCCGAGCTCGGCGTCGACCAAAATCTGGCGAAGCGGGCCGGGCTGTTGCACGATGTCGGCAAGGCCGTGGATCACGAGACGCCGGGGCCAGAGTGGCTCATCAGCGCCGAGCAGGCGCGACGCTGCGGCGAAAAGATGGAAGTGGTGGACGCGATTCGACAGTACCAAGACGACCAGCCGCCGACGGTGCTCGCCGTGTTGCTGCAAGTCGCGGACGTGCTCTCGAAGGCGCGGCCTGGGGCGCGGCGTGACTTACTCGAGACGCACATCAAGCGCCTGACCGAGCTCGAGCGCATTAGCTTGAGCTTCAAGGGTGTCGAGCGCGCCTTCGCCATCCAGGCTGGACGCGAGGTACGCGTCATGGTCGATTACCAACAGGTCTCGGACGACGACGCGCTCATGCTGTCGAACGACATCGCGCGGCGTATTCAAGACACGCTAACCTATCCCGGTGAGGTGAAGGTGACTGTCATTCGTGAGGCGCGGGCGACCGAGATCGCCAAGTGAAGCGCGCCTCGACCGTCGCACGATAAGCACATGGCAAGGACGCGCCGCTTCGAGGACATCGTTGACGCCGTGGCCACCTATCACCCGGGGGCCAACGTCGCGCTCATTCAGCGCGCTTACATGTACTCGGCCAAGGTGCACGCGGGGCAGGTGCGCAAGAGCGGCGAGCCCTATCTCGTGCACCCGCTCGAGGTCGCTTACCTGCTCGCGCAGATGCGTCTCGACGAAGCGAGCATCGTCACGGGCCTGATGCACGACACGGTCGAGGACACGCTCACGACGCTCGATGATGTGCGCGGTCTGTTCGGCGAAGAGGTGGCGTATCTCGTCGATGGCGTCACGAAGCTGTCGCAGATCCGCTTCGATACCGACGAACACAAGCAAGCCGAGAACTTTCGCAAGATGCTCGTCGCGATGGCCAAGGACATTCGGGTCATCTTGGTCAAGCTCGCCGATCGCCTCCACAACATGCGCACGCTCGAGCACTTGAAGCCCGACAAGCAGCGGCGCATCGCGCAAGAGACGCTCGACATCTACGCGCCGCTCGCCAACCGCTTGGGTATCCACTGGATCAAGGGCGAGCTCGAGGACTTGGCCTTTCGCTACCTGCAACCCGAGGACTGCGCCGCGCTCGAAAAGCGCCTGCACGATTTGACGAACTCGCGCGAGGACTACGTGCGCGACGTCATCGGCGTCCTGCAAGACGACCTCAAGAGGGCCGGGATCACGTGCGAGGTGTTCGGCCGGCCGAAGCACCTCTATTCGATTTTTCGCAAGATGACCTCGCGCCACATCGAGTTCGAAGCGGTCTATGACGTCATCGCTTTTCGTGTGCTCGTCGACAGTGTCGGGCACTGCTACGAGGTGCTCGGGCACGTGCACTCGCTTTGGCATCCCATCCCGGGGCGTTTCAAAGACTACATCGCCATGCCGAAGCCGAACCAGTATCAGTCGCTGCACACGAGCGTCATCGGCCCCGGCGGCGAGCGCATCGAGATCCAGATCCGCACGCACGAGATGCACCGCATCGCCGAGCAGGGCATCGCCGCGCACTGGGAGTACAAGGAGCGCGAGTCGGGTGAGAAGGTTGCCGACAAGGGCAAGAACCAGTTCGCTTGGCTGCGCCAGCTGCTCGAATGGCAGCAGGACCTAAAAGACCCAGGGGAGTTTCTCGACGTCGTCAAGTACGACCTGTTCACCGACGAGGTGTTCGTCTTTACGCCGCGCGGCGAGGTCATCTCGTTGCAGCGCGGGGCGACGCCGGTCGACTTTGCCTTCTCCATCCACACCGAAGTCGGCCTGCATTGCTCGGGGGCGCGCGTCAATGGGCGCATGGTGCCCCTGCGGCACGAGCTGAAGAACGGCGACATGGTGGAGATCATCACGAGCCCACAGCAGCACCCTTCGAAGGACTGGCTGTCGTTCGTCGGCACCGGCCGCGCCAAGGCGAAGATCCGGGCCATTGTGCGGGCGGAGGAGCGCAAGCGCTCCGAAGAGCTCGGCCGGGAATTGCTCGAGCGCGAACTCAAGCGCTACGATCTCTCGATGCAGAAGCTCATCAAGGAAGGGCGGCTGCAAGAGATCGCCGAGGCTACCAAGCACGGCTCGCTCGAGGGGCTGTTCGTGGCGCTCGGCTACGGGCGCTTGACCGCGCATCAGATCGTCGAGAAGGTGATCCCCGCCGGCAAGGACCCGGTGGTCGAGGAGAAGCCGGGCGTCCTGTCAGCCTTGTTCAAGAAGGCGACGCGCAAGTCGGCGGGCGGCGTGGTCGTCCAAGGGCTCGATGACGTGCTCGTGCGCTTTGCGCGCTGCTGTACGCCCTTGCCGGGCGAGGCCATCGTCGGCTTTGTGACGCGCGGCCACGGTATTACCGTGCACATGGCCAAGTGTCCGCGGGCGGTCGATGTCGATCCCGAGCGACGCATCGATGTCTCGTGGGATGTCGAGCCTGGGTTCGTGCGGGCCATCGCGCTGCGCGTGCACACCTCGGATCGCCAGGGGCTGCTCGCCACGCTCTCGCAAGTGTTCACCGATGCCGGCGTCAACATCTCGCAGGCCAACTGCCGCGTGACGGGTGAAGACCGTGCCACCAACGACTTCGAGGTCATGATCAAGGACATCAATCAGCTTCGCACGGTCGTGGCCCACATCAAGAGCGTCAAGGGCGTCATCGGCGTCGAGCGGCTCTAGTGCGCTCCGTTCTGCTTTGACTCCCTACGGGTGAGCGGGTACCCTTTGTCGATTGGCGCGAAGGGGGCCACTGCGATGACTGTGTTGCTGCGTTCGCTCGCTTGTCTTGCCGTGCTATCGCTCGCCGTTGCGTGCTCTGTCGAAGTGCCGGCAGCTGACGCCGGGGCCTTTGCCTGCCGCGGCCCGAGCGATTGCAATTCGGGCTACGACTGCCATCCGACGAGCAAGACCTGTTACAAGGGCACGCCGCCTTTGACCTGCGCCGCCGACGTGCAAACGGCGTGCAGCGCCCGTGGCCTTGGCTGCGATGCGAAGACCACGGGGGACCACTGTGTCGATTGTCGCCGGGGCCTCTGTCCGAGCGGTCAGGCGTGCGTCGAGGGTGTCTTCGGGCCCGTGTCGTCGCAGGCCACCGGGATGTGTTTGCCCGACAACTGCGACCCGCTTGCAGGGTCGTGTCCACCTGCGGGCTCGCCGACCGGGACCGTCGGCAAATGTATGCATGTCACCGGCGTCGATCGCGCGCTGCACAGCGTGTGTGTCGTGTGCCCTGCCGCTTGCGGCACGTGCTCGTTCAATGAGAGCGCGGCGAGCCTCGCCGACGCGCTCAAGTGCCCAGCGCTCGAATGTGACGCCGGCAACCTGTGTCGACTCGAGGAGTCGTGCATCTCGGACACCATGCCTCAGCCCGACTGCGTGCGGCAGTGCGCGGCGGGATGTGACGGCAATAGCACTTGTGTGACGGCGAGCGCGCTCGTGCCGAAGAATGCTCCTGCGGGCACGCTGCCCGTGGCGGTGCAAGTGTGCAAGCCGTGCGATCCTGCGTGTCACCAGGGCGAGTATTGCGGCGCGAAGGGGACGAAGTGGAGCGACGGCGTCTCGTGTGTCAAGAACTGCACGCCAGCCGACTGCCGCAATCCCACGCCCATCTGCGACGCGACGAGCGGCCGTTGCGTCGAGTGCGATAGCGGCGGCACGACGTGCCCAGGTGGAGTGTGCGTCGACGATCCAACGAACACGGCCGGTGCCGGGCGACGGTGCGTGACCAAGTGCGCAGCCGCGGATCCGCGCTGCGCCGCGGGCTCAGCGTGCGTCAACGCCATGCCGGTCGGTAGCAGCGCGGCCACGAACGTCTGCAAGACGTGCGTGGGCTGTGTCTCGTCAGCTCCCTGCGTCAGCGGCACGGGCAACCCCGACAACGTCTTTGCCGATCAGCCGGTCTCGTGCCAGACGGCCGCCGACGCCTGCGCGGATGCGATGCAGGTTGCGGTCGCGGATGCGGCGGCGGCAAAGGTATGCCTGCCCGGCTGCGGCGCAGCGACCGTGGGACAGCCGTGCATGGTCGGTGCCGCGGCCGGGGCGTGCCTCGCCTTGCCGAAGTACAATGGCGGCCCGGCGACCGTTCTTGCCTGTGTCGCCTGCTCGCCCACCTGCGCGGCCGGCGATGCGTGTACGCCTCTGAGCGCGACCGCCCTCACGACGCTGCGCGACGCCCAGAGCGCCGTGACGTGTACCTGTGCGCCCGTCACAATGGATGGTACACCGTCGGGCGCTCGGCCTGCGCGGGCGGCCTCTTTCCGGGCGATTCGGTGGTCTCGGCCGATGGCCCGCCCGGCCTCGTCATCGATCAGCGGGGCACCCCATGGGTGGCCTATCATCCGTCGCCGAACACCTCCGGCATCCGCGTGCGCTCTTGGGACGGTGTCAATCGGCAGTGGAGTCAGCTCGGTACGACGGATCTGACGTCGGGGAGTTCCGTGCCGCGCATGGACGTCGGGCTGCGTCTGCGCGGCGATGAGCTGTATGTCACTTGGGGCGAGTCGGGTGCGATCCCGCATGTCTACATCGCACAGACGAGCATCGTGCAGCCCCTGCCGACGTCGCCTTCGTGGGTGAGGATGGGTTCGGATTACACGGGCAGCAGTGCGTCGAATGGCGCGAGCGGCATTGCGGACAGTGCGACGGGGGCGCGGCAGCTTTCGCTCGCCGTCGCGTCTACCGACGCTGGTTCATTCGCCGCGTGGACGCAAGGCGGCAACGCCTACTTCTCTATGCTCTACGGGACGAACAGTCGGTGGGCAGGACCGAGTGATGCTGCCGCTGCTCTTTCGTTCGCGTCAGGCGTCAACGGCGTGGGGGCGCCGAAGATCGTCCTCGCTTCGGGCGTCGTAGGCTGGCTCGCAGCGGCGGTGCAATTGAACGCGGGAGCATTGGCTAGTTTGCACGCCGCGGTGGGTCCGTCTGGGGGGACCGGATGGCAGTCGGTCGCTGCCGACGCCGAGAGTGGCGTCGGCTGGGTCGTGGGACCCGATCTGGCTACGAGCGCCTCAGGACAGGTGCACATGGCCTACGGCGTCGGCGGGACGGCCGTGCTCAAGGTCGTTCGGCTCACGGGTACGGCCCTCAGCAATGTCGCTTGGTCGCCGGTGTCGAGCACCGCGTCGAATCCGGCAAACGTCGCCCTGGCGATGAACGGCGACGAGCCCATCGTAGCCATCACGACGACGGGCCCGGGCTCCACGGTCAGCGTCTTTCGCGCCGGCACGAATCCGCCCGCACTCCTTGGCGGTGCGGCGCTGCCGACCGAGAGCAGCGCCATTGGCGCCAAGGCCGTCGCGCTGGCCGTTGGTGCGAGCCTCGCGACGCCCGGAGCCACAGCGGCCTGCGTGGCCTGGATCGACGGCGCGGCCGCCTTGCAGGTGTATTTGCGCTGTCACGATCTGCCGTAACGGTTTGCTTTGACGCTAGGGGGCGCGTCCGCTACGTTGCCTGCCATGCGCCAACGTTTAGCCTGTTTCTCGTTTCGCTCTCTCAATCTCACGGTCCTGATCTGCGCCGGCCTGCTTCTGCCGGCCTGCATGGTCAACGTGCCCTCCCTCGACGCCAAAGGCCTGCCGTGCGTGAACGACGGCGACTGCTTGTCCGGGTACACCTGTCACCCGACGAGCAAGTCGTGCAGCAAGGGGCAGGCGCCGCAGCGCTGCGCCGATGACAAGGCGCACGCGTGCACGCTCGCCGGTGGGGCAGGGTGCAGCAAGGTCAATGGTGTCGATACCTGCAACAACTGCCGCGACAGCATATGCGCCGGCAGTCAGATCTGCGTTGACGGCGCGCTCGGCAGCTCCGACTACGACTCGATGTGTCTCGATACCTGCGGCGCCGTCGGCCAAGAGTGCACGCCTCAGAACGCACCCGCCGGCGTGACCAAGGGCGTATGCTTGAATCTGGTCGGCGTCAGCCGCACCAACTTCACCGTTTGCGCCTACTGCCCGCCCGCCTGCGGCAGCTCGTGCACTGTGAACACCAACACCAACCTCATGACGCTCACGGCGGCGGTCACCTGCCCGCCGGTCGAGTGCAAACCAGGGGTGTTCTGCGGCAAGGGCTCGTTCTGTATCGACGGTGGTGCTGGCAACTTCGAGTGCGCTTCGCCGTGCGGCGACACGGGCTGCGACGCGACCGCGGCCGCTTGCGTGAGCGCCTATCGCAGGGGCGACGCGACGACGCCGGTGAGCGCCTGCAAGGCCTGCTCGCCGTGCCCGACGGGTCAGGTGTGCACGGCGCTCGGTACGACGTGGGCGCAGGGCACCACCTGCAAGGCCAAGTGCACCGGCCCAAGCGATTGCCCAGGGGGCACGTGCAACACCGCGACCGGGCGCTGCGCCGGTTGCAGCAACGACGCGATGTGCGGCGCGAGCAAGTCGTGTATCGCCGGCGCTGGGCCGAGCGGTGAGGCCGGGTGTGTCGGCGTGTGCACGGCGGATGCCTGTGCCTCGACGGCTGAGGCGTGCGTCAGCGGCACGCGCGCCGGGGCCACGGGCCAAGTGCGTGTCTGCAAGAGCTGCGGCAACTGCGCCACGCCTGACAAGTGTATGCTCAATACCCAGGCGGATATGACGAGCTTTACGAGCGCTGACGTCACCTGCAAGGTGTGCGGCACGGTGGCGGCGGACGCCGTGGCGGTCAAAGGTCTCGGCTCGCCCGCCGTCAAGGTGTGCAAGGGGGGCTGCACGACGACGGACCTCTCGTGCAATACCGACAAGGGGTTCTGCGAGCAGGTCGAGGCGTTCGATGGCTCGGGGCGCACGAACGCTTGCATCGATTGCAGTGCGTCGTGCGGCGGCGGTGGGGCGTGTCTCGGCTATGGCCTGCCCGCCGTAACCTTCCCGACCGTCGATCTCGCGGATGCGAGCGTGACGTGCGGGTGTGCGGATCAGAGCGGCTGGTACGCTGTTGGGGCCTCGGCGTGCGGCAACGGCGTGGCGTCGGCCTTCGCTGATTCGATGAAGAGCACAGACCGCGCGCAGGCTTTGGCGGTCGACGCGAATGGCGCCCCTTGGGTCGCCTATCGCGGCAGCAACACCACGATCGTGGTCGCGAACTGGAGCTCGCAGCAGCTGTCATGGACGAACAAGTTGGCGTCGTTGAGCGTCCGTGGCGCCGGGTTTACGGTCCGGCATCCGAGCTTACGACTTCAGGGGGCGTCGCTCGTCGCGGCCTGGGATGAAGGGACGACCATCGCCGATACGTACTCGTACATCGCGCGCTCGGCAGCCGGACCCGGTAGCCCGTGGAGCGGGGTTGGCTTCCAGGCACCTTTTACCGCCCCGGGCGTCCCTTCCAACTCTGGCACGGGCATCACGTCCGGCTCGGCGTCGATGCCGAGCGCCGCGCTTCCGGCCGCGACGGACGCGGGTTCCGTCGCCGTGTGGCTGAGTGGAACGAGTGTCTTTGCCGCGAGCCTTGCGACCGCGAGCGGCAACCTGGTCTGGGGGAGTATGGGATCGCCGGGCACGGCACCGACCGCCGTGTTTCCTACCGCCCCGGTGAACCCCGGGGCACCGAGTGTGGTGTTGGCGGCCGGGGGCCTCCCCACGTTGGTCGTGGCCGACCGCGATCCGGCGAGTCCCCGACTCGTGGCGGCGGTTTACGCAGGCGGCGCGGCGTGGACGATGCGGCCGAATATCTACGGGCCGAGCATGACGAGCCTGATGCTGAGCGAGCCCGCCCTTGCTGTTTCCGGGGCCGGCGTACCGTTCGTTGCCTACGGACGCAGTGGCGACGCCGGCGGGAGCGCTGTTGATGTCGTGTCTTGGAATGCAGGCAACACGAAGTGGGATTTGGTTGGGACGGTTGGCACGAGTGCGCTTAGTTCCGCGGCGCTCGCCATGCGCAACGCCGATTCCTATGTGGCGGTCGTCGACGGTCGACAGCTGACGGTCTATCAGTTTGTCGCTGGCGCCGCCGTTGCGATGATAGGCAGCGGTCCCGTGAGTACCAACGCCCAAGATGCAGCGTTGGCGATCGGCAAGAGCCCGCGGCGTCCGACCAAGGACGCCTTGTGCGCGAGCTGGCGCGAGGGTACTGCCACTCCCTCGCTTCTTTACTTGCGCTGCTTCGACTTGCCGTAGCGCTACCGTGATGTATGATGTATGATGTATGAATCGGAAGGAGACTTTCGGCCATGCATCGCACCCAGGTCCTATTCGACGACGCTCAATACCTGTCGCTGCGCGAGGCGGCGCGGCGCGCGGGTCTGAGCATGGGTGAACTCGTCCGCCAGTTCGTAGCGCGTGGCTTGGGACGCCAGTCTGGCGGAGGGGGGCGCAAGCCTCGGCTGCAAGCCTTCAGCGGTATTTTCAGTGAGCCGAACCTAGATGCCGCTGATCACGACCGGATCTTGTACGGGGACGATGAATAGTGGACCGGCTGTTCGTCGACACCGGTGCATTCTGCGCGTTCTTCAATTCGGCTGACCCGAGCCACGCCGCGGTGGAGGCGGTGCTCTTTGCCTGGCAAGACCGCCTCGTGACGAGTGACTATGTGTTCGACGAGCTCGTGACCCTGTTGCGTCGTCGAGCCGGCCACGCTGCGGCCGTCAAGGCCGGGCGGGCCCTGCGCAGCGGCGACATCGTTCTTGTCACGAGCGTCGAGGGTGCGGACCTCAATGCGGCGTGGCAGCGTTTCGAAAAGGAAGGCGACAAGGGCTATAGCTTTACTGATTGCACCTCGTTCGCGCTCATGAAGCGCCTCGGTGTCCGCACGGCCGCCGCCGTCGACGCCCACTTTCGCCAGGCGGGCTTCAAGATTCTCCCGGAAGCGTGAGCAGCGCCGCCGCCCACGACCGATCCCTGACGGTCCAGCAGTGAGGGAAAATGCCGGCCTGGCGTGCTGACGCAGCCACGCACGGGCGCCATGGGCGCACGTATCCGATAGCCCGGTGAGGGGCGCGCGACACGCAGAGATGTTGAGCGACGCGCGACGCCGGGGCGGGCCATTACGCAGACGGCGCGTCGAAGCTCTCTGTCAGCAACGTGCTGGCGCACAGGGTCAAGAAGAAGTGCTCGGCGACCTGGCGCCACGTCGGCGCTTCCTTGCTGTAGCCAAGCCGGCTGAGCTTGCGCGCGACGGCCAGGATGTTGAGCCCCATCATGCGCAGCGCCGAGACGACGAAGACGCCGTTGGGGTGGCGTGACCACGCGAGCCGGCGTTTGTCCTCCTGAAGAATCGCATCGGCAGTCCAATGGGTTTCTTCCTCGCATCGCCAATGCGCCCGCGAGATCGCCATCGCCATCGCCATCGCCGCCGCGAGCTCGGCCGGTGTGCGGCTGCAGAATCCGTCCTGCGACAGGTCGTGGCGCCAAACAGGGTATGTTACGACGCCGCCGTTCTGCGTCTCGGTGTAGGTATCGTCGGCGTTTTGGACGCTGCGTCTGCCGAGCGCCCGTTCTGCTTCTGCGTGAATCTCGCCGTGCTCGACCTTGATCAGGGAGAA
>Ga0315268_10005516_pt1 | contig 13576 bp, 17 predicted proteins | sample C1_top_MG_FD_204535 | JGI IMG/M metagenome (GOLD analysis project Ga0315268, IMG submission 204535) | Sediment microbial communities from Yellowstone Lake, YNP, Wyoming, USA - C1_top | ecosystem: Environmental > Aquatic > Freshwater > Lake > Sediment | place: USA: Wyoming | collected 2017-08-01 | reverse complement strand
TTAATGCAGCAGTTTGAAAATTGCAAAATTTCGGATAGTTGTGCGGTATGACAATGCGCTGCTATTTGTTGAAGACTGGAAGGAGTCGATGATGATTGAAGATATTGTGATGGCAATCAGTCCCGAGGTTGCCCATGAGAAATCCGGGCTTGGTCTTGTGTTTGTTGATTTGAGAGAGCTGGATGATATCGCAAGGTTTTCCCTGGATGTGGCGGAGCAGATCGCTATGCCCTTCAGCCAGTTTGAAGAGCGCTGTGCAGAGTTGCCGAAGGAGCGCGAGCTGCTAATGATATGCAAGGGTGGCGGTAAAAGTAACTGGGCTGCACAGCAGTTGTTGGCACAGGGCTACAGTCAGGTTGCCAATCTGGAAGGCGGTATTTTGCAGTGGGTGGCAAAGGGCTTGCCGACCAAGGGTGATATGACATCACTTTAGCGTTTTTAGTAATCAGATTTGTAGCATCAGTAATTTACAGGAGAAGTGAATATGAATCGTCGCCAATTTATCACCGCCAGCGCCCTGCTCGGCGCAGCCGGGTTTGCTTCATCTGCACTTTCCATGGCATTGCCGCGTAAAGGCGCGTTACCGGATGGCCCGGTAACCTTGTACTACGAATTCCGTTTGGCTGAACCGGAGAATGCTGCGGTCATCGCGGCGATTCAGGCACAAGCTGCCGCACTCAATAAAACGTCCGGCTTTTTAAGCTTGGCGTTGAAACAAATGACCGGCGATTCGACGATGGTTAAGAACTATCCCGAGTCCTATAAAGGCGTGCTTGCTGAAGCCTATTTGGATGGTGTTAAAAATAAAACCCAGCCGTTTTATTATGCATTGTTCATCCGTTTTTCCGACTATGAGAGTTTATTGAAATCTACTACCGAACAATGGTTTGACAACAGCGTTGTGCCGCATTTGCATGGCTTCGCCATGACAGCAAACGGTTCGGTCAAATCACCTAAACCGATGGCGCATTACCGTGGTGTGTTCCAGACTGTCGTCGCCGGAAATCGAAATGGCATTTATTACCAGCCACAGAAAATTGCCAAGTTTTTATCGCAGGCGGTAGATGAGCCCGCAAAGGGCATGATTACCGTGGGTAATCACGTCATGGTTCACGATGAAGGACATGAAGCATGGGAAAAACAAGTCAGCATATTGCTGAAAGTGGCGCAGGAAACCTATCAGCCGAATGACGAAGCCAATGCTTTGGGTTTGCCTGGCGCGCGCGACAATAATCACTACCGCAAAGCAGTAAGTACAGAAATCATGCGCAATGCTTTCCCGGATGGCAGCTTGCGCGCCTACTTGATGCATGGTGTGTGGGAGTCCGTGTGGGATCACGAGAACTCACATCTGGATCCACGCTTCAAGCAGGGTTCTGCGCCTGTGGGTATGGGCGTGGTAATTGGCCCCGTTGAGCCGTTTTATCAAACCCGAATATTGCTCGTACGTGGCTGAAATTTTATTTCGCCTTTGATGTTTATAACGTAGTCTGGTGAAAAATATGAAATTGAATCATTATTTGGTAGTGTTATTGATGATAAGCACGCTGTGGATGGCTAATGCGCATGCGGGTAGCTATGAATGTCATGCGCCGGTGGCCGCACATGAAAACCCGAATGTTACACGTGGTGATTTTTCTGCCGCCGTTAAATTTGATGAGATGAAACTGACGCCAACTACGGTTGGTTTTGGTGCAACGGCGAACAGGGCAGATGAAATTACTATAGTCGACGGTAAATTATTGCTGGTGCGCGGCGGCAAGGCTGGCCTCAATGCACGAAACCAACCGAGTCCCAATGAGGGTGCCGTAGTATTGGTTAGCGGCACACCGGCAGTTTGGAGGGAGGCGGGGAAGGTTGATGGTGTCAGCTCATTTGATAGCCTTAATTTTGCGCTTGATAACGCGGTCGACGATATGAAATGTGATGGGAGCGCTGTGGTTCCTTTTAAAATTGTCGGCCATGCTAAGAGTGTGCACTGGAGTGTCGTCAACGGACCGAACAAGGAAGTCATGAATGCCAATAATGATGTCGATGTGGTTATCGTCGGTGTTTATGCAAAAACGGACAAGGAACATCTGCATATGGTGAAAGGCTATAACCTTCATGCTCACGTTTATCTGCCTACGGACGGGGTGGCTGGGCATATTCAGGAAGTGGAGTTGGAGGACGGTGGAATGTTGTATTTGCCAGCCGCAAAGTAAGCCAAGGCTGGATGTTTCTCGAAGTACATAGTTAAATTTAAGGAGATAAAAATGAAAAACATCAAAGTGCTGGGTACCGGTTGTGCCAACTGCAAAACCACGTTGAAATTGATAGAAGAGATGGCAAAGGAAAAAGGCTTGGAGATTCAACTGGAAAAGGTTGAAGACATACAAGCCATCATGGGCTATGGCGTAATGTCCACGCCGGGCGTGGTGCTGGATGGCAAGGTGGTACATGCGGGTGGTGTGCCCAGCCGCGACAAAATTGCCGGTTGGCTATAAGCATCATGCCAACGGGCAATATTTTAAATACTGTTTTCTGAGCAAGGGAGTTTTCTCATGACTAATACCGCTGATACTGTTTTACCTCCGTCCACTCTAGCGATGGTGTCGCTGGCCGCTAATATCGCCGCCAACCATCCCAAGAAGGGACTGTGCCAGCTTGAACGTCTGCGCAGTCTGGGTGTGTCGGAAGCGCAAATCGATATCGTGGTGGATATTGCGCGCCATCTCCGTGACGAAGCGGGGCAGATTGTGGACAGTGAATTCAATGCCGCTTTTGCGCCTGTCGCCAATGCCGTGGTGGCTGCCACTGCGAGCGGAGGCGCCTGTTGCGTGCCTACCGCAAAAGGGAATGCCTGTTGCTAGTTTTCGTCCACCCATTGGTGGAAGTGCTGCTCATTTTTTTACCCTTTGATTAAAGAGAAAATAAAATGACAAAAACCGTATTGATCCTTTGCACCGGCAATTCCTGCCGCAGCCAGATGGCTGAAGTCCTTGTCAACCACGACCTCGGCCCGGGCGTGCGTGCGATTTCCGCCGGCACCCGTCCGCAGCCCAAGGTGGCGGGTGGTGCCATTGAGGCGCTGAAACTGGGCGGCATGTCCACTGCTGGGCTACATCCAAAAGATGTGGATGCGGTGATGAATGAATCCATCGACTTGGTCGTGACGGTTTGCGACAACGCCAAAGAATCCTGTCCGATCTTCCCCAAGCCGATTCCTTCCATTCACATGCCGTTCCACGACCCTCACGGTGAGCCAATAGAAAGCTTTATCAAAGTGCGCGACGAGATTCGGGCTAAACTGATTCCTGAATTGAAGCAAAAATTCGGGCTGATTCAGGGATGAGCCACGTCACTTCAGGAACCGCTCTACCTGTCTAGTTACCTCCTGAATTGAATATCTGCACCACGGAAACAAGCGTGCTCAGGAAATTCGCTATTCCTTACCGGCGATGCAGGCAGCGCGAACCAGGGCGTTCTTCGCTAATCCACGAGTTGAGACGCGCCTCATGTTGTAAACAACCATTCTGGAGAGATGATGAAGCCCGAAGGGCATCTCGCTTATTCAAGCATTTTTCTTGTCACGGCAACCCGGCTGTGGCAGCGCTTGGTGTTGCATCTCATGTTGGTTTTGCTGGCGGGGATGGCACAGTTTGCACAGGCCGCTTCGTTCCCTCACTACGAACTGGCGGTGACATTTGATCTGGCCCGCTCGATACTGATCGGCAAGGCGGTCATCCACAATCCGGCCAACCGGAAAACAAGTATCAGCTTCGGCAATCTGGCGGTGCAACGGCTCACGGTGGCGGGGCGTGAGTTGCCTGTTCCTGCGGAAGAGAACTCCATCAGCGTCGGCGTGCCAGGCCGGGTCGAGATCGAATACACGGTGCAATTCAAAGGGGGCGAAGACAGCCTGGTTAACCCCGATGCCGTGCTATTGCAGGGTATGTGGTATCCCGATGTGGAAGGCATGCAGGTTTACCGGCTCACAGCGACACTGCCAGCTGGATTCGAGGCGGTCTCCGAGGCTGAATCAATCCGGAAGAAGAAGACCGGGGATAATCTGCGTTTCGAGTTTTACTTTCCGCATCCGCTGCCCGCAGCCGATGGCATCACGCTGGCTGCGTCAAGGCATTTTTCTGTGCGGAAATCCCATTATGGGGCTGTTGAGATCAGCACCTATCTGTTGCCTGCGCATGCCAACCGGGCAGAGGTTTTCCTCGCTGAGACGAAGCGCTATCTGCACCGCTTCGAGGCCTTGCTCGGCCCCTACCCTTTCAAACGGCTGTCCATCGTGGAATCACCCGGCGGCGGCAGTCTGGCCATGCCCACTTACATTCTACTAAAGCCTGCCGAGTTTGAGATCGACGACATTGCGGAAACGGCACTCGGCCACGAGATCGTGCACCAGTGGTTCGGTAATCTGGCGTACATCGATTATGATCATGGCAATTGGGCCGAGGGGCTCGCCATCTATTTTGCGGATCATGCCGATGCGCAAGCCGCAGGCAAGGGCTGGGTATGCCGCAAGCGCATGATCGAGGGCTACGAAAACAATGTAGACGCGTCTCACGCCATGCCACTTGCCGCATTTTCGGAACGTCAGGATCAACCATCGAAATATATCGGTTACGGCAAATCGGCTATGATCTTTCACATGCTGCGTTTGCAAGTGGGTGATGCGGCATTTTTCCGTTCGATGCGCACTTTCCTGCGCGCCTACCGATTCCGCGTGGCTGGCTGGGACGACCTGCGGCGGACCTTCGAGAGCGAGACCCGCAGGCACCTCGGCTGGTTTTTCGCGCAATGGGTGCAGCGCGGCGACGTGCCAGAGCTGCGGGTGGAGGGCATTCAGGTGACGCGAAAGGGTACGGGCTACACCTTGGATTTTGTCATCAGGCAAAGCGGCAAGCCATTCCGTCTTGCGCTGCCAGTGACTTACCGTTTCGAAGGCGGCGAGAGAAATGTCCGCTTGAATCTGGCAACGGGGGATCAGGCCTACCACACCGCATTGCCGAGTCGTCCGCAGGAAATTGTGCTCGATCCCAACTATGATGTTTTCAGACGCCCTTCCCTGAAGGAAATCACACCGACCATCGACCGCCTGCTGACGCGACCGAAAGCCGTGGTGGTAGCATCGGTCTCGCAGGGTGAGCGTTTCGCGGCGCTGCCGGACATTCTGGCGGACGCAGAGGCGGCGCTCAATCTGCAATGGCGGGAGGGGCCGCCCAAGCACAGACCCGGCACGGGCGTGCCAGGCAGGCACTGGCGCGAGGCGTTCGACCCGCATCGTCCTGCCGCCGGCAAACCCGAGATGCAGGCCGCATCACTGATACTACTGGGAAAAGAAAATCCGATGATTAACCGCCTGTTCGGCGACCTGCCGCTGCCCGATTCTGAATTTGCCGTGACGATCCGAACTCATCCATGGAATCCGGAAGAAGTGGTTGCGATCATGACGGCTGAATCCGGCACCGAATGGAAAGGAGATGTCGCTGAAGTCATGAACGACTACCGCCGCTACAGCACTGTGGAGATTCGAGACGGAAAGGTCGTTCTCAAGCACATCGAGCAAAGCCAGCGGGGCATCCTTGTTGTCATACCCTGATGGGATGATTTGGGGTAGGATAAAGACGCGCCCATGTTGAAAACAACATTCTGGAGAGATGATGAAAATCCCTTTTACTCTACCACGCCAAATCTGGTTTGCCGTCTTCGGCATTCTTTTGCTTCCCGCCTTTATTTGGGTGTTAATGAGGAGCGGCCCGCTTGCGCCGATACAGGTGACCGTAACCAAGGTCGTAAAGGGCGAAGTGGCACCATCTCTTTTTGGCATCGGCACGGTCGAGGCGCGGCGCGCTTATCTGATCGGGCCGACCGCCGCTGGTCGGGTCGGGCGAGTGTTGGTCGATGTGAGTGACACTGTGAAATCAGGACAATTGCTGGCAGAAATGGACCCGGTGGATCTCGACAAACGGGCGGCCTCTGCGGCTGCGGCTGCTCAGCGTGGACAAAGTGCTGTGATAACAGCGCAGGCCCAAGTGAGCGATGCCAAGAGTCGCCAGGCACTGGCAGCGAGTGAGGCGCAGCGTTACGTTGACTTGGCGGGAAAAGGGTTCGTCAGCCAGAGTGTAGTAGATGGTAAATTGCAGCAACAGCAATCGGCGGATGCGCAACTTTCCGCCGCCGAGTCCACCCTGACGAGTGCTAGGCAAGACCTGGCCCGTCTGGAGGCTGACCGCGAGGGGGCGAAGCAGCAACGGGGAAATATCCGTCTGCTTTCTCCTGTTGACGGCGTGGTCACTTCACGCGATGCCGAACCCGGCACCACGGTAATTGCCGGGCAATCGGTGCTCAGACTGGAGAAACCAGACAGTTTGTGGATCACGGTGCGGCTGGATCAGGGGCGCTCCGCCGGCCTGCGGGCGGGGCTGCCGGCTGACATCTTGCTGCGCTCCAATCCCGGCAAAACGCTGGCAGGCAATGTCTTGCGCGTCGAGCCGAACAGCGACAGCGTGACTGAGGAACGCATCGCTCAGGTGGGTTTCAACACCCTGCCGCAAGGTGTGAGCACCAATGAGATGGCTGAGGTAACACTGCACCTGCCCGGCGTGACCGATGCGCTGATCGTGCCCAACGCCTGCCTGCGCTATCGTGGTGCGCAGGCAGGTGTGTGGCTTCGCGCTGATGGCGATCTGCGCTTCGTGCCGGTAAAGACCGGAGCTGCAGGGCTCGACGGCAAGGTGCAGATTGTCGAAGGGCTGAAGGCTGGCGATGAGGTGGTGGTTTACAGCGAGCGCGAGCTCAAGGATGATAGCCGCATCAAGGTCGTGGACTCCCTGGCCGGAACAGCAAAATGATCAGCCTCGCCGGCCGCGACATCCTGCATTCCTGGGGCAAGTTTGTTCTCACCGGCCTGGGCCTGGGACTGCTGATCGGTGTCACGCTCACCATGGCGGGTGTGTATCGCGGCATGGTGGACGATGCCGAAGTGCTGCTCAACAACAGCGGCGCCGACCTCTGGGTGGTGCAGAAGGACACGCTGGGGCCCTATGCCGAATCGTCGAGCATTCCCGACGATGTGTATCGCGGCATACTCGGCATGCCCGGAGTGGCGCAGGCCGCCAATGTGACCTACCTCACCATGCAGGTGCGCAAAGGCAGCACTGATGTGCGCGCCATGGCGGTGGGCTTCGAGCCGGGCCAGCCGGGTGAACCCAATTATCTGGTGGCGGGACGGCGCATCACCCGCAGCCATTATGAGGCGGTGGCCGATGTGATGACCGGCTTCCAGGTGGGCGACCGCATCCGCATCCGCCGCCACGATTTCATCGTGGTCGGGCTGACCCGGCGCATGGTGTCCTCCGGCGGCGACCCGATGGTATTCATCCCGCTCAAGGATGCCCAGGAAGCACAATTCCTCAAGGACAACGATGCCATCGTCAACAGTCGCGCTCGCACCGCCGCCAATCCAGCCTTGAACCGCCCCGGCGTGCCCGGTCTACTGGAAGCGATCAATGCCTCGCAGGCCAGCAACCACAATGTCAACGCCATACTGGTACGGGTGGACGATGGCCACTCGCCCGAAGCGGTGGCCCAGGACATCCGCCGCTGGAAGCACCTGCAGGCCTTCACCCTGGCGCAGATGGAAGACATCCTGATCGCCAAGCTGATCGCCACCGCCTCCAAACAGATCGGCATGTTTCTGGCGATCTTGACGGTCGTGAGCGCGGCCATCGTGGCTTTCATCATCTACACCATGACCTTGGGCAAGATTCGCGAGATTGCCGTCCTGAAGTTGATCGGCGCTCAGGACCGCACCATCGCCAGCATGATCCTGCAGCAGGCGCTGGGGCTGGGGTTAATCGGCTTCGTCGTCGGCAAGATTGCCGCCACTGTGTGGGGCCCGGCCTTCCCGAAATACGTGCTGCTGCTGCCGACTGACGCCATGCGCGGCTTTGTCATCGTCATGGTAGTGTGCGTGCTGGCCAGCACCCTGGCGATCCGCGCGGCACTCAAGGTCGATCCGGCCACCGCGATTGGAGGCTGAGATGGACAAAGGCATTGGCATCCACATCGAAGGCTTGAGCAAGCGTTACGGCGCGGGTGATACCGCCGTTGATGCACTCAAGGAAGTGAACATGAGTGTCGCTCCCGGCGAGGTGGTCGGCCTCATCGGCCCCAGCGGTTCCGGCAAGACCACGCTGCTCAAATGCCTGGGCGCGGTCACAGAGCCGACCAAAGGCCGCATGACTCTGGGCGGAGAGGTAATCTACGACAACGGCTGGAAGATTTCCGACCTGCGCGTATTGCGCCGGGATCGCATCGGCTTCATCTTCCAGGCTCCTTATCTGATCCCGTTTCTCGACGTGACCGACAATGTGGCACTGTTACCCATGCTGGCGGGGCGGCCCAACGGCGAAGCCCGCGCCCGGGCGCTGGAGCTGCTCCAGGCGCTCGACGTGGCGCACCGGGCGAAGGCTGAAACCTCCGAACTTTCCGGCGGCGAACAGCAACGTGTCTCAATCGCCCGCGCGCTGGCCAATCGACCCCCGGTGATCCTGGCCGATGAACCAACCGCGCCGCTGGACAGCGAGCGGGCACTGGCGGTGATGCGCATTCTTAACCAGATGGCCACGCAGTATCAAACTGCCATCATCGTCGTCACCCATGATGAGAAAATCATTCCCACTTTCAAGCGCATCTACAACATCCGCGACGGACGAACTTTTGAGGAAACGGGGGAAGGACGGGCACTGGAATGATCATGAATAGCACTCCTGTGCCTGTTTCATTGCGCACGATGTTCCTGCTTTTTTCAGATTGGACTAACTGAGTGAAGGTCAGGCAAATGTACTGAGTTTAGTTGTGGTGAAAAATGGCGGCTGCGGTACTGCATGCGGCATCTCATCTGACAACGGCAAGCCTTGCTGCTAACAGTTTTTAGAAAGGAGATCAAAATGAAAAACATCAAAGTCCTCGGTTCAGGTTGTGCCAACTGCAAAACGACGATGAAACTGATCGAGGTTGCAGCCAAAGAAAAAGGTGTTGAAATCCAACTGGAGAAGGTCGAGCAGATTCAGGACATCATAGCTTACGGCATCATGTCCACGCCCGGCGTGGTGGTAGATGGCAAAGTGGTGCATGCGGGCGGTGTGCCAAGCCGCGACAAGATTGCCGGCTGGTTGTGACGATATCATGGACGAGCAGCCTAAAAAACTGAGTTTCAGCGTGGTATCGCGCAGGTTGGATGCGCATGGTAGCGTGGCGCATTGCAAATCGACAAATATCACACTGGATACCGACCTTGCCGGTCGCGCGGACGCATTCAATCCCGCCGAGTTGCTGCTGGCGGCCTTGTCGGCCTGCATCATCAAGGGTATCGAGCGCGTCACACCCACGCTGAAATTTGCACTGCGCGGTGTGGAAGTGCGGGTCGAGGGCGTGCGTCAGGACGTGCCGCCGAAGATGGAATCCATCAGCTACGAGATCATCGTCGATACGGACGAGGTGGACAGGCGTCTGGAGCTGCTGCACGACAACGTGAAAAAATACGGCACGGTGTTTAATACCGTGGCGCCGGGCACGCAGCTAACCGGTGTGTTGCGGCGCAAGGGCTGAACCATGGAGCCGTTCACCTCAACCCATCTCATCGCCACCGGGCTGGTATTCGCGGTTTCCACCGTGTTTGCGATGCTGGGGCTGGGTGGAGGCATGCTTTACGTACCTATCTTCAAGTGGCTGGAGCTGCCACTGAAGACCGTGGCCATTCCGTTGGGTCTGTTGCTCAATGGCGTAACCTCCGCCTCCGCTCTGGTGCGCTACGCGCGCGAAGGGCTAGTGGATTTTCGCGGTGGTATGCCGGCGGCTCTTGCCACCATGGCAATGGCACCGCTGGGCGCCCATCTCACCCAATACGTCCCCAAGGATATACTGATTGGCCTGTTCGCTGCACTGGCCGCACTGGCCGGGCTGTACAGCCTGCGCGCCTCCAGTCTTGATGAGGCCCCGGTACCGATGAGCCCGCGCCGGCGCATGCTCATCGGGCTCACTCTGGGCGGCGGCGAGGGCTTCGTCGGTGCGCTGCTGGGCGTGGGCGGCGGCTTCATCGTCGCACCGGTACTCATGATGATGGGCTACGGCGCCAAGCAGGCGGCGGCTACCACTGCCTTTATAGTCACTTTCGCCTCAATTTCAGGCTTCGCTGCCCACGCCGCAGAAGGTCGCATCGAACCGCTACTGGCTGTGCTCACTATGCTGGCGGCGATCATGGGCTCACAGTTGGGTGCCTGGTTCATGGCCCGCCGCGCCAAGCCCGGCTGGGTCAAGCGCTTGTACGCCGTGTTGTTGCTGGGTGTGGCGGCCAAGCTATTGTGGGATGTTTTCAGAACTTAAAGGAGATGCGCCATGAGTAACGCCGATGATAAACAGATGCTGCTGGACACCCTGAAATTCCACGGCCATCGCTGCTGGGCCAGTGTCGTCGGCGTGCGTGCCGGTCTCGTCGCCCTGCGCGTGCTGAAAGTGAAGCGTTCTGGCGGTCGCCAGTTGCATGCCTTCATCGAGATCGGCGAAGACCACGGCGGCATGTGTTTCGGCGATGGCGTGCAGTACAGCACTGGTTGCACGCTGGGCAAGGGCAACATGGAAAAAACCCCCTACGGCAAACTGGCAGTGACGCTTATTGAACGCTCAACGAATCGCGCCGTGCGGGTGAGCTACAAACCGACCCTGGCCAAGCAGATAACTGACTCTTCCTTCATGGTAAAACGCGGCCAGGGCATGGAACCGGACCAGATTCCAGAGGCGGAACAGAATGAATTGGTGGACATGGTCTGGAACGCCGCCGAATCGGATGTGCTGAGCATCGGTGAGATGTTTCAGTTCGAGCGAGACTGGTTCCCCGAGCTGATGGGTTGGGTGCCCTGCTCCGCCTGCCACGAACTTACCGCGCGAGCTTATGTGCGGGTGCTGGGCGACAAGCACGTGTGCATTCCATGTTCGGGTTACGAGCGTTGATACGAATTTGCAACAGTGCGCAGCTTAATAAAAAAGCGTAATGTTTCATTGGCGCCACCGCAAAGGTGGCATTGGCTGTAGTAGACGTAAGGAGAGAACATCATGAAAAAACTGACGATCACCACCGTAGTACTGGCTTTGGCCGTTTCACTCACCGCAGGATCAGCATTAGCAAGAGGCCCTTGGGCCGCCAACAAAGGCAACACCGCAGGCTGGCAACTCATGACCCCCGCAGAACGCACCGAGCACCAGACCAAGATGCGCAGCTTCAAGACCTATGACGAGTGCAAGGCCTATCAGGAAGAGAATCACAAACAGATGGAGGCGCGCGCCAAGGAAAAAGGCGTGACGCTGCCGGCCATGGGTTCTCGCTACGGGTGCGACAACATGAAGGCGCGCGGCTTCCTCAAGTAATTCCCAGCGCAGTTCCACCCGGCGGCATCTCCTGCCGGGTTCCTGTTTTTAGGAGAATAACATGCCCGATCCAAAATTCATGAAACCCTGGCACGGTGTGCCGCGCGAACAGATCAACTGGAACCCGACGGTCATCGAGGACGCCTGTATCGGTTGTGGCACCTGTGTGACCGGCTGTAGCCGGCTGGTCTATCGCTTCGACTATGAGCGCAAGAAAAGCGTGGTGGTCGATCCGCTCAATTGCATGGTCGGGTGCACCACCTGCGCCAATACCTGCCCGACCCATGCCATCCGCTTCCCTCCACTTTCGACCGTGTTCGCGCTGGAGGGTAAGGCTGAGGTACGCCATGCCATCGAGGATGATCTGATCGCGCGCCATGACCAGCTTTCAGCCACTTCTCAAATCCCACATCCCGACCGCATGGTCGAACTGCAGATTGAGTACATCGACCGCAAGACACCCGACATTCTGGTCGTGCGGATGATGCCCTCCGTCAAGGGCGAGTGCTTCTGCGAATTTGCGCCGGGACAATATGTGGAAGTCCTGATTCCCGGCAGTCCCTTCCTTTCTCGCGCCTATTCGATCGCCAACACGCCGCGTGACGATGGCAGAATAGAGTTGCATCTGCACCGGATTGAAGGCGGCCGCCTTTCCGAATGGGCATTCCAGCGCATGAAGGAGGGAGACCGTGTGCATGTTCGCGGCCCGCTCGGTCATTTCACCATGCGCTCACCGCTGGACAGGCCGCTGTTGTTTGTCGCAGGTGGCACCGGCTTCGCGCCGATCAACGGTCTGATCGAACAGCAACTCAAACTCATGCCGCAACGCGAGATGCAGTTATTTTGGGGAATGCGGGATATGAATGAATGCTACGCCGTAGAACTGATCGTCGCCTGGGCTCGCCAATACCCGAACCTGCATATCGTGCTCGCCGCCGAGCGAGGCATCGGGGCTTTCCGGATTCCACACGGGGTGATGGTGGTTGAGGGCAATGTTGCCCAGGCTTTGCGCCAGAACCCTTTGCCCATCGCCGGACATGATGCCTATGTCGCCGGTCCGCCGGGCATGATTCCGTTTGTTGTCGATGTGTTGCATGAAGCTGGCATTACCCCGGAGCATATCGTGATTGATTCTTTCGGACTTCAATAACTCAATTTGGGAGGCATCATGAAAAAACTCATCATCCATATTTTCCATGTCAATGAAAACGCCGCCATTACCGGTGCCAAACTGGCCGAACGCATCCGTCAGGTCGCTGGCGAGCGCGGCGTGACACTGGAACTTTTTATCTTCGGCGCCGCCATCGGCGCGCTGGCCGATCCCACCCAGAAGGACTATCGCGACGCCCTCGTGGCTCTGGTAAAACAGGGCGTTCCCGTAAATATCTGCCGCCAGACAGTGGAAGCCATGGGTCAGGCCGTGAACTTGCAGGCAGAAGGATTTGGCCTGGAATTCGCGCGCGATGCTTTTATTCGCTTCGCCCTTGAGGGCGCCACGGTGATCAGTCTTTAAGACTGACACTATGGCACTGAATCGAATATCAGACGCTGCTTTCCTAGCCAGGAGATCACCGTGAGAAATATGTCCCTTTTTTTGTTGCTGCTGACCACGACGGTCTGGGCCGCGCCACCCGGCGATGACGAGCCGAACTGGTTTTACCCCGCATGGCTGGCCGAGGCGCCACACGCGCCAGTATTCAAGGTGCGCGACACGTTGAACAAGTACGGCCGTTACGCCAGCGAAGCCAAGATCATCACGATTAAGGACCTCATCAATTTTCACGGTCACTTCTGTGGCGGTCTGGTGGAAGGCGCCACCGCCTTGCGCGTGGCTTTTGACCGGTTGTTTCCGGACGGCATCATCGACCGCACCGACTTGCGCATCGCCTCCAATAATTCTGCCTGCGGCGGCGACGTGGCATCCTATCTTACGGGCACCCGCACCCGCTTCGGCTCGCACCTGATTGACCCCAAACTCAAGGAGAGCGACTTCGTGGTGCAGCGCCTGTCCACCGGCAAGACTGTGCGGGTGGTGATCAACGCCGCCACCTATCCCCAGGATGTGCGCACACAGATGAGGAATATTGAGTCGGGCAGCTTTACACCTGCCGACATCGACTTGTTCCAGGACGTGCAATGGGCCTATGCTAAGAAG
>Ga0315268_10005515_pt1 | contig 13577 bp, 11 predicted proteins | sample C1_top_MG_FD_204535 | JGI IMG/M metagenome (GOLD analysis project Ga0315268, IMG submission 204535) | Sediment microbial communities from Yellowstone Lake, YNP, Wyoming, USA - C1_top | ecosystem: Environmental > Aquatic > Freshwater > Lake > Sediment | place: USA: Wyoming | collected 2017-08-01 | reverse complement strand
TCTAGGGTCTCGTGTTCATCTTGTCCAGCTAAAGGATTCACCTCCTATGCTTGGACGTAACGCACAAAATACGAGACCCCACTTCTCAAAATAAGCGTTAAGTCAATTTAGGGACAAGCCAGCGCGCGAATCGGCCTCAACTTCCTCTGTCATAAAAGCAGGATAGAGATTGGACGACAGATCCGCCCAGAGCGGACCCACGATGAGAACAACACGCTGAATCAGAAGCGAGAATCAATCCGCCTGCAACGACAAAGATTAATGAAAGCGTCAGCTACAGTACGCTTGAACAACTATGCCTGCATTCAACAGCGAACGAGTGTTGCTTGGACTGACCCTGATCGCCGCCGGCTTCAGCCAACTGGCATATTCACGGATTTTCTCAGAACCTGTCTGGCTGGTTTTCGGATCGGCCTGTGCAAGTCTCGGCATCGTCGTTACCGTGCTAGGTTTCCTTCGTGATTCTGCACCGTTCAAGAAGCCAGTGGGAATAAAACTCCTGGGACTTAGCTACGGTTTCGCCGGGTTCCTGGCCATTCTTGCCGGCGCATTGCAGTTTACGCCTCTGCTGGTTCTGGCCATGGTGTGCTTCGTGGTATCATGGGGTGTCCTCAAAGCTAAAACATGGGCACGGTTGGCCACTCTGTTGATTACCGTCCTCGGGCTCCCCATATCAGTGGTCACGAGCACAATGAACGTTTCCATTCCCATAGTGGAATCTTTCCCGCTCGTACCATTCATCCTGGTCAGTGCATATTCAATTTGGTATCTCAACAGATCTGACGTGACCACGTTCTTTGAACCTGAAAAAGCTAGAAAAACCGTGCACTACGTCGAACCAGAAAGATACCCCAGATGGCTAGTAGCCCTAACCATAGGCTTCTTGCTACTGGCATCATTCCTAACCTACTGCTACTTCAACCCCATGAGCGACTACCCTATCTTACAAAAAGTGACCGGCTGGGGACAACAAGGCTCAGGCGAACTGGGAAGCCCACCAAGCGGAACCAGGGTCCCGTTTTCAGCAACTCGAGGAGACCTCCTTGACTACAACTTTCAATGCACAGAAGAAGCACTAGCCCATACCGCCCACTTTTGGCTGACAATAGAAATAAGCGAGACCCAACGAGAAACCGTAGTGGAAAAAATCGGCTTCGAAGGCTCCGGATCAGCCTTGGTCCCACAAACCGGAAAATGCGCCATGTGGATAGCGGCCCTGGCGCCCGAGACCAAGGTAATAGTCCAATGCTACGTACTCGTAACGTCTTATTCACTGCGAAAACCCATCACACAAGCACTGTTCCTCAGTCTCTTCGGATTAGCCGCGACCATCTTTCTGATGCGACCACGTGTCAATCACAGTCAACCTCTTCCAGCATAAAAACACACCTAAAAAAAGCAGGCTTACTCTGACTAATTCTGTGAACCAGCCCTCTCCGCGCGCTAATTTTGGGCGCTTTGTGCACTTCCTGACTTCTTATGGTCCGAGAAATTGAGCATATCGAGTCAATAGCTCAGAGAAACGGGGCGCCCAAAATCTATTTAAGAATCAAGGTTACATCACGTCGATGGCTTGGTGAGTGGATCATGAAAAGTGAGATGCGATTGATTTTAAGTGTTGTTCTTCTCGCCGTTTTCATTTCAGCGTTATGCACTCCGTTCGGCGCCGCTGCCGCGACAGGATGGAGCCAGACGTACGGAGGTTCTGGAGACGATGAAGCGTACTCCGTAGTCCAGACCAGCGACGGAGGCTACGCGTTAGCGGGATACAGGAACTCCAGCGGCGTGGGTAGCTACGATTTCTGGTTAATCAAGACCAACTCTTCCGGAGACATGCAGTGGAACCAAACCTACGGGGGAACAGGTGACGATGAAGCCTATTCAGTCGTCCAAAGCAACGACACGGGATACGCGGTAGCCGGGTTCACGAATTCTTACGGTGCCGGTGAAACCGACGCTTGGCTGGTCAAGACAGACTCTTCCGGAAACACTCAGTGGAGCCAAATCTATGGGGGAAGAGCACAAGACGGCGCATACTCCGTAATCCAAACCAGGGACGGAGGCTACGCGTTAGCGGGGTACACTGATTCCTTCGGGGCAGGCAACTTCGATTTCTGGCTCATTAAGACAGACTCTTCCGGAAGCATGATGTGGAACCAGACTTACGGAGGCTCAGGGGACGATGAAGCCGAATGCGTAATTCAGACCACCGACGGAGGCTACGCGTTAGGGGGATACACGACCTCTTTCGGCGCTGGCAGCTATGACTTCTGGTTAGTTAAGACAGACTCTTCCGGAAGCATGATGTGGAACCAGACTTACGGAGGCTCAGGGGACGATGAAGCCGAATGCGTAATTCAGACCACCGACGGAGGCTACGCCCTAGCCGGGTTCACCAACTCTACTGGAGCAGGCAGCTACGATTTCTGGCTGGTTAGGACCGACTCCTTTGGAACGTCACAGTGGAGCCAAACCTACGGAGGAGCATACGACGAAGTGGCAAACGCGTTAGTTCAAACCAGCGACGAAGGCTATGCACTAGGAGGCTTGACAGGTTCCTACGGCGCGGGCGACATTGATTACTGGCTCGTCAAGACCAACTCTTCCGGAAGCACACAGTGGAGCCAAACCTACGGAGGCTCAAACGACGATGAAGCGTATTCCCTAGTCCAAACCACCGACGGAGGCTACGCGTTAGCCGGATTCACAGCTTCCTACGGCGCCGGCAGCTATGACGCCTTTCTAGTTAAAACCGACTCCTCAGGAAACAGTGCGATGCCACAGTCGTCACCATTCTCCATTCCATATTCCACCATAGTGATAGTGTTGATTATAGTGGTCCCAATAATAGCGGTGGCAGTCATTGCCCGCAGCAGGCGTTCCAGATCCGACACAAGCAGTGGTCAACAGTATCCACCTCCAAGTCCTGAGGTGAAACCGCCCTAAGAGACGCGGTCGGCGCAACCAAGTTGACAACAGGTTCGCTAATAGGATATTTCCGCAAAACAGGGTTTTAGTGGGGTCGCTGGGATTTGAACCCAGGTTGCCAACGCCCCAGGCTGGTATCCTAGACCAGAGCCCTCTAAAATTTCTCAGGATACCCTACAAACAGAGAGCCCTGATATCCTAGACCAAGCTAGACTACGACCCCCAAGCAAGTATGAAGGACTCATAATAAAAACCCTACTGACCCTACAAAAGGAAGGAAAAGCAGAAAACACCAGAAACAACATAGACGAGATTCTCAGACAACTCAGCAGAAAAACAGACCTCGGAAATCCCGAAGAGGTCAAACTCTACATAGCCACCGCAACAAACGAGAAAACAGAACAACCACTAGCAAACGCAACCAAAAACAAGCTATGCCTAGCATATGAATGGTTCTGCAAAGCACACAACCTCACATGGCAGAAACCATACTACAAAGTAGCAGAGGGAACACCAATTATCCCCTCAACCGAAAACGTCACAAAAATAATCAACCCTTCAACCAAAAGATACGCCACAATTTTTACACTCATGGCAGAAACAGGCGCAGAAGGAGAAGAACTACACAGAACACACCGAAGCAAAATAGACACACAACTAGGACAAATCACCATCATAGGAACAAAAGGACACGGCTCTGCAACATACAAATTGAAACAAGCCACTAACGAGATGCTAAGAGAATACATAGCCAAAAACCCGCAAGAATACCCTTTTCCAAACCCAAAAAACATGGCAAACATATGGCGAAGAACAAGAGACAAACTAGCCGACAACCTCAAACAACCAGAACTCAAAAACATACCTATGAAGAACCTACGCAACTACTCAGGCGCAAAACTCTACTACTCACTACAAGACCCAATCGCCGTAATGCGCCACCTACGGCACAAGAAACTAGAAACAACCATGCATTACATAAGAGGCATAACATTAAGCGGAGAAGAAGAATACACAGTCAAAACAGCCACAAACATCAAAGAAGCCACAGTCCTAATAGAATCAGGCTTCCAATACGTAACAGAAATGGACGGAACGAAACTCTGCAGAAAACGCAAATAGCCAACTATTCCAAAAACGCAAATACCCCCTTTTTTTATCTAATTATCAAAAACCACTTTCGCGCGCGTTAAGAGCGAGCTCTGGCCTCGTATGTTATCTTCATTATAGATTGGTTGTCAGGATGACGAACACATATAACGGAACAAACGCTGTTTTCGCAGCAGTACCTAGCCTTGCCCGTGTCCCTTTTCAATGGTTTCCCACATTCTGGACAATTAACCATTTTCAAATTCCCTCTTGAATAACTAGATAAGATGATGTAAAAACGTTGTGAATTTCAGATAGTGACGGGAGCTCTGTTAGCGCGCGCGCTACTTTTTAACTCTTCATCTCAATTGCTTCAAGCCGTCAATGTCGCGCTCGCATCACGCTCGCGCTCCAACCCACAAAAACTCAAAACAACAACTAGCACGCGCTCTTATCATCTAAGGATAAAACTTTACCAAAAAAACAACGTTGATTCGTAGTGATGTGGACTGTGCGTTGTGGTGTTGGACGCTTCTGGTCGAAGCTGGCAAGAGGTGCTTTAGAGCACATCTTGATTCGTAGCAAAATAGACTAATTAGAAGCACCGTATGGTGCTCGCTGGTACGGCATTATCCTTTGCGAGGACGTTCGCAGGAAATAGTATATAGTATATAGTACCTTTCCTCGGAGACTTGGTTTCTACGTAGAAACTAAGTCGGGGAAATAGAAAATTAGCCTCTTTTCTTGGAGTGCGGCAGAATTTATGTTTTTAGGTTTGTGGCAGATTGAGGCAAGAAGAGAGCAAATGTAAAATAGAACGTGGGTCTTCATACTAACCAGAAGACCAAAAACGAGTGTAACACAGGAAGTGTTTTCTAGGTTGAGTGACGAATTACCATCCATGCCAGAAAAAAAACCGAAATTCTTGCCGTCCATAAGCAAAAGCTGGAGCAATTCCTCAGGGAATTAGAATTGTGGGAACCTTTCTCGAAGGGTGAGTTCAAATGCGTTACTTGTGGGGTAACTGTTACGACAGACAACATCGGTGTCATCATTCCATCTGGCGATAGAATCGTCTTTTGCTGCTCAAATCACGATTGTCTTGTCAAGGCTGTAGGACAACACCGAGTCGAATTTAAAGCTGTAGAACCAGAAGAGGTTGAACCAGAGGATGCCGAATAGCAAGTGGATAATACTAGTTGTTGTCATCGCTTCAAGTTTCATTGGGTTGGTTTGGTATCTCGGTCTGTATGGCTTCATCATGAGTCTCCTTTGGAGTCTATTTCTAATCGTGATAACGAATATAGACAAAGCAGGCGATTTGATTGCATCTTCCTACAAGTGGGGTAGGACGATTAGTTTCTGGTTTGAGAAGAATGCGGTGGAAAAAAGGCTTGAGTCTACTATCGGAATAGCGTCCAAAAGGGTCAATGAAGAAGCAGGCGTAGATTTGGTTCCTCACGGCATTGATATAAAATGGGTTTTACCTGAGAAACGAGACGCTTTTCTCAAGAAAGGAAAAATGGTAGTCTGCCTTGAACCGAGTGTGAATGAGGAAAGGAACCTAGCAAGGGCGACGTTAATGTATGTTGAAGAAGACCTCATTGCACCTTCTCAGAGATTTGTCAACGCTACAATAATGAGGTCACTATGTTTTGCTGTGGCAAGGAAAATGCTCATGTTGGACAAAAAACTTCATGCTTTGAAATGCTTGAACAAAGAGTACATAGACCCAGAGATTGAGAAAATATCTCAAATCAGAGGATACGTCACAGGCATGGACAACATTGACAAGCAAGGTTTTCTCACTAGGATTCTGTTGAAAGAGTTTTCCACACTAGATTCCAAGCTGTCGCCAGCTTTGACTGATACTGAATCAAGAAGTGAAAGTAAGGGTTTTGTTCGGATGCTCAGACAATTTGTGGAAAGGAAAGAAGATGAACTTGTACCATTGACCTTTCAGGGTTTAAGATTCAGAATACACATCATGCCGGTCGCGAGACTCACAAGGAATTTCGATGTCGCGAATTACGTAAAGGCAGCTTCCATTTCTTTCAATCAGAACATAGGCACAATATATGTCGTTGCTAGAGGCAAAAACGTTGTAATCGCAAAACTCGTAATCTCGGAAATCGAAAAAGCAAAGGCATACTTCAAGAACAAGGACTGGGAATATGACATTATTGGGAGAGTAACAGGGCACCTTCGATGTTACCTCGCAGAATTGTCCAGAGTCCCATGAGTCCTATGTAAAGAGATAAGTGCGGTTTGATGCTCAGACCGATTTCTGGGCGGAATTCATAGAAAGATCGATCGATCGTGGTTAGAAGGATTAATCTCCTTCCACCAATGTCGTCAAAACCGAAAAATCTATCTTCTGTTTGAATAGACAAACTATACTTTGAAACAGAAGATGAATCTGATTGTCTACAAAAACTCATGATGAACTAATCAAGAAAGCAGTTGATTGGGCGGAGTCTCTAGGCTATAGTGTTGTAGAGAAGCATCTCGGTACAAGTACGGGAGCAGATGCGTTATTTCAAAATCAATTTGAAGAAAAAGTAATACTTGAAGTGCTTAGCCGTCCAAGTTTCAAAGAACTCTTCAAAAAACCACGTATTAAAAAAGCACTTGTGCAAATCAGTAAGTATACAACTTCAAAAGCAGACATACTGGGTTTGATTATAGTTGCAAGTAGAATAGACAATGTGAAGAAGCACGCAATTGAAGTCGGTATTCCAGCTAACGTTTTTGAGCCAAAAGAACAGAAAGTCTTTGCGGTTCGTGAGTTAGATTTTAAAGAAATGATTCCCGTATTACTTGTTTCTATTTTGGGTTCAAGAGCAAGTGCCTATGGAAGGGTTGTTTGAAATAAAACTTTACCCCCAAACACACACGAGTTAGCTGAATTGGTCTGATACCCTTGATATGGTGATGCCTACTGCTAAAGCAGTCAGTGAAGTGGTAATTATCGCGAGCAAGTAAGTTCCGACTTCAACGTGTGCGATTATGAACAGAAAAGCTACGTACACAGAGGAAATGACCGATATCAGCGTGAAAATAGACCTTATGAGAAGGAACCTAATTTTATATATCTTTTCGCCAAGGATGGCAAGAATAGAACAGCAGATTAACCCTAGAAATTGACTTACGCAGAGGGCGTAAAGCAATTTAGTTATCGGGTCGAAAAATACTGTCTCACTAAACAGTTGAGCGATAAGCAAAGGGAACAATGCCAGAGGCACTATTTGCAAATGTAGAAAAGCGGATTCTTTTAGATTCATTGGTTGTTGTGGTTTTTCTCGAATCATCGAGGAGAACGAATCAAATAAGCTCATTAAACTATAGCCTATCAACCCTGAGGTAATCGCCTGAATCGGAACTAGAACATAGAAGAACGGCACGTCTGTTTGTGGCAATATTAAGAGAAACCGAAAGTAAAGGTTGAAGGTGTCAAATTGTTTGAAAATAGGATAAGTGACGAGAGCAACAACAAGACCCATGACAAAACAAAACAAGCAGATAGCTGCAATCTCTTTTTCCTTCCTTCGAGAGTGAAAGAGGTTGGATTCAACTATTGTCAAGATCAAGAATACAAAAAAGAGCATGTGACTCAAGATGGAAGTCCCAGTTCCAAGGTGATACGGGTCGGAATATACGTTCAGGCTTATAGCAAGGATGAAAAAGAAGGGTATCAGGAGTAATTGAATTTCTTCGAGGAATTTCACTCTTCTACTGTAATGTATTGTCAGATACGATAGGATAATCAGAATAATGAAACCTATAGATGGTGGGTCAATAAGTGAAATGTACAAAGATTGCACCATGTCAAAGGAAACTATCGGCGGTCTTAGCGCTATAACTTTATCGGATATTTCAAACCAGCGCGCGCTAATCATGAAGAGGCTTTGCTGTTTGCTCAGTATTTGAGAAACGAAAAACAAACTTGGATTTCCAGAGTTGCGAATCTAAACCGAGAAATCGGACTATCGCTAGCGCCTGGTATCCTAGACCAAGCTAGACTACGACCCCTGCAGACAGATAAGGACCCCGTGGAGATGTGATTGGTTGAGCCTTATTTTCTTTTCCTGAAGAGTCTACAATCCTCCATTTTAGTGACATACTCGAAGCCTCCTTCCATTAGTCGGGTTCTTTCTTGGATGGTTTTTTCCGTCTTGTAAACACAATCGTCATCCTTGGCGTTTGTCAGTTACGTGTAGATAGGGGTGTTTTTGATGTTTGTTGCCTAGCAACTAAATGGTGTTTATCACTTCATGCCCACATTAATCTTTATTACCAGTCATGCTCTAAGTAGTGAGAAAAGGTGTCATCAAGAATGAAGAACTTTGACGCTGATTCAGCGTACCGTTTCATGGAAAGACTTGTGAAAGATATTGGAAATCGTGAATCCGGGACCCATTCGGAACGTCGGGCAGCTGAGCGAGTGAAAACGTGGTTTGAAGAGTTCAAGCTCTCCAACATACGGATGGAAGAGTTTGAGGTTCAGACAAGTCGAATTCTAAAGGAGCAAGCTTTTCTCCCAGACGGAAAACAACTCAAATGCTCAGCCGTGGGGAATTCCTTGTCGACTCCACCTGAAGGCGTTGAGGGTGAAGTTGTCATCCTGGAGTCAACATCACCTGAGGCGCTGAGAAAAATCAAGGGCAAGATTGCTGCCTTGAACGTTGTTCTGTACTTAAAAGACTTTCAGAAGGTCTTGAGTGCTAAACCTCTCGCACTGATATATGTTACCAGGACTCCATTGGCGCCCACTATCTATCGTTCAATCAGGGCTGAATACGTTCAGAAGCGCAACATTCCGGCCGTATCTATGGCGCATGACGACGTGCTGAACCTAATGAAAGGCCCAAAGAGGCTGAAGATAGTCACCGAAGTGGAGAAGATCGCCGTCAAGAGTCAAAACGTCCTTGGCGAGGTTCCGGGAACGGTGGAAGATGAAGATATTCTGGTGGGTGGACATTACGACACCGTCAGAACCGTGATGGGCGCTCATGACAACGCGGCTGGCACAGCGATGACGCTCGAATTAGCAAGAATCTTCGCCGGTGAGAAATTGAATCGCACCCTGAGATTGGCGGCGTTTGGCTCTGAGGAGCTTGGGCTTCGCGGGTCTTACTGTCATGCCGAAAAGCCGGAGAACACGAAAAACCTCAGATTCTTCTTGGACTTCGATGTTCACGGCATACTGCTTGGAGCATTGAGCGCGACTGTTCTGGGGCCTGAAGACCTGAAGGCGCTACTGCGTTTCACGGCCAAAGAGGTGGGAGTACGTGTCCAAGTGACGAGTGAGCTAGGCGATGGGGGCTCAGATCACATGCCTCTCGCTTTCTATGGGGTTCCATCCGTTATGCTGGCACGTACGGGAGGAGCGGCTCAAATAATGCACACAGAACTCGAAGACCTCCGTTGGTGTGGTAGGGACGCTTTCGTCCCTGCAGGCAAGTTGAGCCAGACATTTCTAGAGCGTTTGTTGAAAGCAGAGGAACTGCCCTTCGAAAAGGAGATTCCACACGACATTACCAAAGCGTTGCAGAAGAGATTCGAGGACTGGGGAATCAAGAAGAAAGAACCCAACAGCAAGTGAAGCACCGATACCGATCAATTTCTATCCGAGTTTAGTTATTTTTCCATCTCGGTAGATCGGTATCGTGCTCAGGATATCCAGCTGACAAGAAAATTCCACATCCCTCTTGAAACCCAACTTTGCCAAATGCCTCGCGTGCTGCGCGGTCATTATGTTTTCGCACAGGCTATTCTTTGCCTGCTTGAACGCCAGAAGAGCTGCCAAGGCCTCGTCACAACAGCGAACGTCCCTTGTGGAAAGCCTTTCCACAATTGCCCCAGCGCACATGAAATCTTCAAGCGAAAACTGTCCTCTTTCACCAGACAAAACCAGAGACACGTTTGTTCCTTCATCTTCCACAATCTGTGCTGCCTTGCGAGCGACTGATGCAGCATTCAAGAAAGCTCCCACAAGAACCCACTTTGCTTCCCTGGACTTAACCAAGGCCACGGTTCCGCTTGTGGTAGTCATTACTAGATCCCTTCCGCAAACCCGCCCTGATATAAACTCCGAAGGCGAGTTTCCAAGGTCAAATCCTTTGGGCCTGCACCCCTTTCTCTCTCCGGCAAGAAGAAAGTCTGGGTGAAGACTGTGAAGGTCGTATGCTTCTCTCAAAGTCATGGTTGGTACTACACTTTTCGCTCCGTTGGCCAATGCGTTCATGATACTGGTACTACATCTCAGAACGTCGATAACAACTATCAGGTCGCCACGTTTGACGGCACTGCTCGCATCTTTTGCCGCGAATTCGAGATTGATTTGAACAACCATTTCTTCCACCTTCAAATTCTGAACTTCCGGCTGCAAACGATGAACTCTTCTAGAATGGAATGACAGATTAAGCTTTAAACGAGTTGCCCCACTAGTAGCGTGGCAAAGGCTATGACTAAGGCACTGTACCTTGAAGATAGCTATCTCGAGGAATGCGATGCTACTGTCGCTTCGGTTAAAGATGGAAAATATGTCATTTTGGACCAAACCATATACTATCCGAAAGGCGGTGGTCAACCATGCGACAGCGGGAAGATCGTAAAAGAAGATGCGAGTTACAACGTCGTTTACGTGGGAAAATTCTCAGGAGAAATATCTCATGAGGTCGATCGAAGCGGCTTGAAGGAAGGAGACAAAGTACACTGCGCGCTGGATTGGGAGAGGAGGTACAAGCTTATGCGTAGCCACACTGCGGCGCACGTTTTCGCCTCACTCCTATGCACAGGCACAGGCGCGCTTGTAACAGGCAACCAGCTTGAAGAAGACAAGATCCGCTTCGATTTCAGCCTAGAGAAATTCGACCCCGAAATCCTCAGGCAATACCTAGACAGGGCCAACGAACTGTTCAGAAAAGACATTCGTGTGAAATGGTATGAACTGCCCAGAGAAGAGGCCTTGAAAATTCCAGGCGTGGTAAAGATGGCTGAAGCTTTTCCACCGGACATTCCTCGCCTCCGCATTGTAGAAATCGTGGGCGTCGACAAGCAAGCAGATGGAGGAACGCATGTCAGAAACCTGAAAGAGGTTGGACAGATAAGAGTGCTCAAAACCGAAAACAAGGGTAAACACAACAGGCGAGTCTACTTTACGCTCGCTTGAAGTCGACGTTTCTTAGGAAGATTGTACCGAGTCGTTAAGTTTGAATGTTTTTTCCGTAGTCTTTTGCTACGATGCTTATGTCAACTATGTCCACTCTTCCATTGCCGTCAAGATCAGCTCTAGAATCCCAAACCAAATCTCCGACCTTAGAACCAAAAGCCTTTGCAACGATTGAAACGTCAACGATGTCAACTCTCCCGTCACCATTCAGGTCAGTAGATAGACGGTAATAGCGAAGGTCCAAGTAGAATTGTCCAGGATACTGATCATCCATTTCAGGATGGGGATACGCGTCATAGTTTTCTGGATAAACGCTGATGTCATGATACTCCTGCAGCAATGCGGGCACCGTGAAGACTTCTTCTTTCATGTACTCCTGTAGCAAAGGTGTTGAGAAATTGAAGGCTTCTTCAACAGAGACGAACCCGTTACCATCAGAATCCGCTGTTGAATTGCACAGGGCATTCGTGAAATAATAGTCCCAGACGCTTCCTATTATCGGCAAACCTTCTTCAGGAATGCCCGCCCAACCCAGTTCGTCCCCTCTACAATGAGCGAGTGAGATGTGCGGATTGGGGTCGTAACGAACTTGTTCGATGTAATTGCCTGCTCCGCAAGTATCAATCATCAGCAGCCGTCTTGATGTGTCGACCTTCTGCCATTCGCTTGGAAACCAGTCGGTCCATTGGATAATTCTGCTCATCCAGTTTCCGTGAGTGAAAATGTAGAACAGGGCAACGTCACCCGGGCTCGTGTTGTTGACTAGCCAGTCAACTGCTTCTTTCACGTTCTGCTCCGTGAGGTTGTCTTGCTTGACGTACATGTGATCAGTCTGCCAACCTAATTGCTCCAAAGCGTTTGTCAACATCTCGGAGTTCTTGAAGTCTATGGGAAAACTGGTCCATCCTGCGGGAAAATTGTTCATCTCAAGAATAGCAGCCCAACCCTCAACCCTTCCTGAACCTGCCTGCACGTCGACCAAATCACTGTGAGGCAGAAGAGGGTTCGCTGCCAATACTGAGAAACTGATAAGCAGCACCAGTATTCCAATAACAAATCGTTTTGAAAGACCCATTTCGCTCAAGTATCTCATCGTCAAATGTGAAGATAACCATTGCGGAAAAGACCATCACAGATCAAGAAGAATAGAAGTACTACAAGAACCATATTTGAATTGAAGCTCTTGACCTATAGGCAATCAGCATGTGCCTCGTCTCCACGAAACCTAGACGGCCGATCTAGCTCAAAGCCGATTTTAAAAAATTAATTAGTGTGTAGCACGTTGTAGCAGTGTGAACAGCTTGTGGAAACATGAAAGACAAAGTCATCATCGTGATGGGTTCAGAACGGGATCTGGAATTCTGCCGGGAAATAGCCAAGCACCTTAAGGTGTTGGGCTTGGAACACGAGTTTCACGTTGCTTCCGCCCATAAGACCCCGGAAAAAGTTTTGAAGATAATGAAGGATCTTGAAGATGAAAAAGTCGTTTACATTACAGTTGCAGGGAGATCCAACGCTTTGAGCGCCTTCGTTGACGCAAATACGGCAAAACCAGTGATCGCGTGTCCGCCTTACTCTGAAAAGTTCAGCGGAGCCGACATATACTCCACGCTCCGTGTGCCAAGCGGAGTGGCCTCACTCGTTACGATCGAGCCCGAAGGAGCTGCGCTTGCGGCTGCTAAAATCTTCGCTCTTGAAGATCGAGCGCTTGGAAAAAGCGTCAGAGAGTATCAAGAGGCAAAAAAGAAGGAGATTGAAAAAGCCGACCAGACAGTTAAAAACCTGAAGTAGTGTAAACTGATGGGTAGCGTAAAAGACCTAGAAATAATCACGAAACCGACAAAAACCAGCTTGGGCGTCGGCCGCTTCCATTTCTCAGACAGATACTCAGTCTTCGACTGGGGGGAAATGCCCGACAAAATAGAAGGCAAAGGCGCAGCCCTCTGCATAATGGGAGCTTACTGCTTCGAAAGACTCGAGCAAAAAGGCATCAAAACGCATTACAGAGGATTGATCACAGAAAAAGGCGAAACCGCGACCGTTAAAGAACTAAAGCAGCCGACGAACATCATGGAAATAAGCCTAGTCAACGTGTTCAGGCCAAGAGCTTTCACCGAAGGCAGCAAACTCGAATATGACTACAGCATGTTTACCCCGAGCCTAGCAAACTACTTGATACCACTTGAAATAATATACAGAAACGGGTTGCCGGAAGGCTCTTCGATATTCAAGAGACTCGAACAAGGCTCGATCACCATTCAGGATTTAGGCTTAGACCATTATCCGAAACCTGGAGAAAGACTCGCAAAACCAGTGTTTGATGTGAGCACGAAGCTTGAGGAAAAAGACAGATACTTAACATGGGAGAAAGCGTCGAAAATCGGAG
>Ga0315268_10005514_pt1 | contig 13578 bp, 8 predicted proteins | sample C1_top_MG_FD_204535 | JGI IMG/M metagenome (GOLD analysis project Ga0315268, IMG submission 204535) | Sediment microbial communities from Yellowstone Lake, YNP, Wyoming, USA - C1_top | ecosystem: Environmental > Aquatic > Freshwater > Lake > Sediment | place: USA: Wyoming | collected 2017-08-01 | reverse complement strand
AATGGTTCTAGTGGAACCAGTGGTTCAAGTGGATCTAGTGGTACATCTGGAACCAGGGGGTCTAGTGGTTCTAGTGGAACCAGTGGAGCTAATGGAGCTAATGGTTCATCAGGAACCAGTGGATCAAGTGGAACTAGTGGAACTAGTGGAGCCAATGGAGGTAATGGTTCTAGTGGAACCAGTGGTTCAAGTGGTGTTAGTGGATCTAGTGGAACCAGTGGTTCAAGTGGTGTTAGTGGATCTAGTGGAACCAGTGGTTCAAGTGGTGTTAATGGTTCATCAGGAACTAGTGGTTCAAGTGGAACTAATGGATCTAGTGGAACAGGATTCACTTCTATTTCACCAACCACTGCAAATGCAGTACTTACAGCTAATGGTACATCTAATAGTGCAACAGCAAATACAGGTGTTACAATTAGTGGGTCTGATCTTACTGCTGGACAATATTTTGAAAGTTCTGATATTAGATTTAAAAATGTACTTGAGACAAACCCACAAATAGATATATTAGGTATAGATGTAATCAAGTTTACAAGAATTGATGATACTACAAATAAAATAAGATTTGGATATTCTGCTCAACAAGTGCAATCAATACTTCCAGAGGTAGTTGTAGGAAATGAAAAATTATTTATAAACTACATGGATATTCATACATTAAAAATAGCAGCCCTAGAAAAAAGAATTGCTGAACTTGAATCTAAAATTACTAATTAATGAATTGGTCATCAGTAGCAAGTAATCAATGTTTTAGTTATAACACATTACAAAATGCTGTTACTAATAATTATTTTGTACTTAAAAACACTATACCAGCAAGTACAAAAATGGTTAACAAAACTGAAGTAGAATTTTATGTTTTTTGTATTGTAGGTGGAGGAAGAACAGCTAATCAACTAGTAGTTAAAAGTAGTGTAACTAGTTCTTATGGCACTTGGATTTTTACAAATGTTTCTTGTGGTGATATTGATATAAGCGGAATGACTTCACCAGTTAACACTGTTACAAGTGGTGCTTTTCCAAGCACTCCTGGAACAACAATTCAAGGATATTGTAATGCTGTCTCTTCTTTATTAACTTTTTCATTTGTTACTTCTTATATAGCAGATCAATATATAAAGGTGACTGATTCTAATGGCACTGTACAAACTGCATATTTTCCAATAGGTTATGCTGCTGGATATACTTATCCTAGTAATGTTGTAATCAATACTTCAGTACCTCTTCAAATTTTAGCTTATTGTACAACTCCTGATTGGGTAAGTCAAGGATATTACACTTGTGGATATGCTTATGATTCTACATGTAATAATTATTTAGTTTATAGAGATGTAAATCCATATTCTACCACCTATAATAATTATAAAGTTAATGGTGTAAATGTAGGAGCAACTGCTCCAGCTAATGGAGTTTGTAACACTGCAGCCACTTGGATAAACGTTGGTTTCTCTTGTTATTCAACTTGTAATAAATACAATGTAGAATTAGATAATAACCCTTGCTCTGCAACATATAACACTACACAGCAGGGTTCTTTAGTAGAAGCAAATAGCACTTATTGTGGTGGATGTTGTGGTCAATCCACTGTTGCCACTTGGACAAGTCAAGCATACAACACTTGTTCAGGATGTGTAACTTATTTAGTTTACAGAGATACTAATTCTTGTTCTCCTACATATAATAATTATCAAGTTAACGGAATAGATGTAGGGGCAAGTGCACCATCTAATGGTTCTTGTAGCACTACACCTAATTGGGTAAATACTAGTTTTTCTTGTTACGCAACATGTGACAAATATAATGTACAAACAGATACTAACCCTTGTTCTCCAACATACAATACAACACAACAAGGTTCTTTGGTGGAAGCAAACAGTACGTATTGTGGTGGATGTTGCGGTCAGTCAACTGCTCCTAATTGGGTAAATAGAAATATTAATACTTATTGGGTTTGTGTAGGAGTAGATCAATATTATGAGCAAATAGATACTAATTCTTGTTCCCCAACTTATAACACAACACAAACAGGTTCATTGTATTTAGCTAATGCAGCAGTTTGCGGATATGTTCCACCAACTGTTTACAGTGGAGATGTTTGGTTTGGAACTTCACCATCTTCAGGCTTTGATCAAGCTTGTGACCTTAGTAGTCCTAATCTATATTTATATTGGTCAGGTGCTCAATTATTTTACCCTGGATTAGTTTTATATACAGATAGTGCTTTATCTTTTGTGTATACTAATCCATCAGGTTACACATATTGTAGTAGCGATGCAAGTGGTGGAGGATTTGATGAATATACTTTAAGTGGAGCTACATTAGGTTCATGGACTGGCACTACTTGTTAAATAAATAAAAAATGACAGTAACAATAATTCTCACCTTAGCAGGAAATGATACAGGTCCATTTGATCTGTATTCAGATGTAGATGGATATACAAGTGCATTTATAGTAGGAGTTTCTAGAGGTGTATTAGTAACAGGACTTACAACAGGAACAGTTCCTGATGGTACTACAAATATATTAGTACAATCTACAGGGGCTTGTGATAGAGATCTTTATTTAACAGTTGATGGAGCACCAACCACCACCACCACTAGCACTACAACAAGTACCACTTCTACCACTACAACAAGCATACCTTGTTACAATTATATTGTAGAAGGTGTACCATCTATAGATATTGAATGGACTGATTGTGATGGTATTCCTGATTCAGCAACAGTGACAGACGCAATTATTATATGTGCTCAACAATATTCAGTTTACTCAACTGGAGGTGAAGGTAATATAACTGAAACAAGTTATTGTGGATCTACCACCACCACTACCACCACTACACCAAATCCAAATAGAGAAATAACAATTCATGCTAGTGTTAGAGATGAAGGAACTTATGATGTTTCTATCTACTATCAAATTAATTTAGGAGGGTGGCTTGCTCTGATTGGTAACTATCCAATTGTAAGTTGTTTTAATTCAACCACTATTCCTACAACTATAACAGCACCTGTTGGAGCTACAGTAGAAATTGCACTTTGCTTTCCTACATCCTCAGGAGATTATAATTTTTATGCTAGCACTAGCATTTCAGAAACTTGTTCTTGGGGAGTGATTGTATATTGTGGTCAAGCTACACCATACCCTTACACAGTAGTTTCTGGATCAAATGATATTTATATAGCAGGTTTTCAAACTCCAACATCTTGTCCTTAATATAATTAAAAAACCCTGTTTATTGGTTTACAGGGAGTCCTCCTGGCCTTTCTAGGCTGGGAGTTTTTGTTTTAGCTCTAATCAGATTGATTAATGTATATAATCAAATTAGTTAATTAAATTTGGTGAATATCAAATAATTTCCCTATCTTTACACTAATTTAACTAAATTAAACTTATATGTCTGAAACTCAACCCCTTTTAGAACAGCTTGAGCAAATGTTACATTGGAAGAAATCAAAGAAATTCTATGCTGACAAATTAGGAATTACAGAAACAGAGATTGATGAATTACTAGTAGATATAAAAAAGAGAGAAAAGGCTGAGGAAGATGCGGAAATTGGAACCTACATATCTGATCTAGAGAATACAGTGGTTAAGTTCACTGAAGATATGATAAAGGGTACAGGAGAGATTGTAGTTAATGTTAAAGAAGAAATTAGAAGTTTAGAGGATCTTATAGAGAAATGTAAAATAGACACAACAAAGTGGGATATAACTAAATATGTACAGAATTTCTGGGGTAATGAAGATAATCCTCGATGGCAAGTAAAAGCCTGGTTAGGAAAAAAGTCTACAGAGCAAGTCTTTCAAGACTATTTTGTAGACTTTTTAGCTTCATATGAGCCTGTGAGTCAAGCAGTTATGGGTCCTAAGTTTGTTCCAAGTAAGTCGCATGCAAGCTTAGTTATTAACAAACAAGACTCACATTTGAACAAATTTGATGTAGATGGGAATAATGATATAGAAGATAGGTTTGCTACAATGATGTTTAAGACAGAGACTATTATCACCCAAGCTCAACTATCTAACAATCTAGATCACATTGTTTATATAATTGGTTCTGACGAGTTTAATAGTGAGCACACCAATAACACTACAAAAGGAACTCCTCAAACTAACATACATACATATCATGAGGGATTTTTAAAGATATGTAACCATGAGATTCTTGTAATTACAATGTTATTACAATATGCTAAAAATGTTAGTGTAGTGTATGTATCAGGTAATCATGATGAATATGTAGGTTGGCATATGGTTAATTGGTTACAAACCTATTTTAGAAAAGAAGAAAGAGCTGACTTTAACATCAGCCCTAAATATAGAAAATACGTAGGATATGGTAATTCAGCACTAATGTTCAACCATGGAGATGCTATTAAGCCTGCAAAACTTGCTGGTATATTCCCAATGGAGTTTAAGGACAATTGGTCTAATTATAACAACTTCTATATATTCACAGGAGACAAACACCATGAGGTGAGTCTTGATTTTAACGGTATTAAATTTTACCAAATTCCAGCTTTCTCTAATTCTAAGAGTCTTTGGGATGATAAGAATGGTCACGTAATGTCTAAGGGAGAAGTGACAGCATTCTTGATAGATGAGAATGATGGAATGACAAATATATTCAAACAGTATTTATAATGGCAACATTAAGGAAATTCGTATCAGATGTAAGAGCAATGCATAAATTGCTTTCTACAGACAATCTTTTAACTGATAGAGCAATAGCTTCTGAAGTTAAAAATAACACACAATTGTTGATTAAGCGTGAAACAAATCTCAGAAAGCTTTGGGCTACTGACACTGTATTCAATACACTTCCATGTCTTGAAATGATTGAGGTGCCTATTTCTGATTGTTGTGAATATGTTGATCCTTGTAATGTAGCTAGAAGTAAATTTAAACTTCCTCGTATAAGTGAAGGAAATTATCAATATCTTATTCAGGGTGTTTATTCTATTAACGCTATGGGTGGTAGAGCTAGAAAGTTTAAAGAGATTACAATCAATAGATATTTAAATCTATTAAAGCTTCCTATTATCAAGAATGATCAATATTATTGGATAGCTAATGGAGGATTTTTATATATTAACAATCCTAATTTACAATCTGTAAGAATCTCTGCATTCTTTGAAGAAGATTTAACTAACGATATTTTATATCCTTCTTGTGGATGTGGAAATGTAGTTTATACAACAGATGAACTTTGTCAAAATCCTTTAGATAGGGAATACGGTTGCCCTGGTTATTTAGAAAAACAAGTGTTAGAACTAACCTCTCAAAAATTATTATCTACTTATTTTCAAATTAAAAATGATATGACTGTTAATAACATAGATGGTCAATCTCCTAATGCTCAACCAACTAGCTAATGCCTAGAGTCCATATAGAGTGGCGAAGTTCTAGTAAAGAAAACTACATTAATTTCTGTAAAAAGAACCCAAACATTATAATTACATTTAATGAATGGAAAAATATTGTATATCAATACAATGAGTATTTCAAGAATTATATATTAGAAACTGGAGAGAAAGCAAGACTTCCTTTTGGATTTGGTGAATTCTCTATTAATAAGAAGAAGAGAAAGAAGTTTAAGAATATTAAGGGTGAAGAATATATTAACCTACCAGTAGACTGGCAAAGGAGTAAAGTGAAGGGTAAACGTATTTATAATTTTAACTATCATACAGAAGGATATTTCTTTGGTTGGATGTGGTTTAAAGAGTCTGCTAGAATAAAGAATGTAGACCTTTGGTATTTTAAACCTTCTCGCACTACATCAAGACTATTATCACATTACATACAAACTGACAATAAATATCAAAATATTTATATGCAGTGGAAAAAATAAAACAAAATGTCATACTATTACAAGTATAATTTCATCTCTCCTGAATCGGTTTATGCCACTGTTAAAGAAGAGTTAAAAAGCTATTTTGACACAGGTGCTGTGGATGATTTGCTTTTCCCAACCTATTTAGATAAATGTCTAAGAAAATTAGGTAGGTCTTCATATGTTATAAGTGAAGACATTCTTGATATATCAGACTTTCAAGCTAGGCTACCAGATAACTTTATTGCTGTTAGAGAAGCATGGATGTGTACAGAGATCCCTCTTCGTCCTTATCAAGATTCTACATCCTTCTATTCCCAAGCTTCTTCCCAAACCACTATTCAAATCTCTCCTCTTACAATAGGAGGAACTCCTTGTGTAAATGCTGCATGTCAAGATGCTGCATGTACAGGCACTTGTATGCCTGAACTCATCCAAGCTGTATATAAAACCAACCAATCAGTTGCTAGGGGTATAGCTAAAAGTTATTTGTTAAAACCAGGTAATATATCAGCAAGATCAAACTGTTCTGTAGAATATACTAATGCTTGGCAATTTGCTTCTGTGGCCCCTTCTGTACATGAATTCACACCAGGATCTGCAGGATATGATTCTTTTGATATAAGAGATAACAAATTTGTTACTAATTTTAGATGTGGGGTGGTTCATTTGATATTTTATGTTACAGAATATGATTGTACAGGAAATCAAATGATTCCAGATAACTATCGTATTAAAGAATTTATAGAAACATTTATTAAATATAAAGTGTTTGAGATGTTATCTAATCAGCTCACTGATGAAACCTTTGCACAGATACAACAGAAAATGGTGCATTATAAAGGACTAGCAGATGAAGCATTTGTAATGGCTGATATTGAAATAAAGAAACAAACTCCTTGGGCTAAGCAAAGAAGAATCAAGAATGACTTACAAAGATTTGCCCAATATGAGTTACCTAATAGAAGTAGAAGAAATTAATAAAAAATTTATTAAATGGCTGATCAAGAAAAAGAGAAAAGACAAAGCAATATTATACAAGAATATAATAATGCTACATCTGGACTAGATTTAGATTCTTCTGTAAATCAAGTTCAGAAGGGTAAACTTACCTATGCGTTAAACTCTGCTGTTGAGAATTTTGATGGTAACTCTGTTAGTTATCAGAATGAGCCAGGTAATGAAATATGTTTAAATTTTCCTGAAAATCATCATGTAATAGGTCAACATTTTATTCCAGAACAAAACAAACATGTATTCTTTTTGACCAATCCTGAAACAGGGAGTTGTCAAATTGGATTGATGGAAAATAATGACTGCGTATATGTTGAGTTTATAAGTGGAGATTGTCTTAATTTTAATATAGACTATCCAATACATAAAGCTGTACACAAGATTACAAATTGCACTACAGAGATATATTGGACAGATGGACTTAATCCAAGAAGATATTTAAATTTAGATCCTGAGAACAAACCATGGACTACTATTTTTGTAGATGATAGTGTTTGTCAGCCTGAAACTATTGAGATCCTTGATTGTAATAAATTAAAGGTTCAACCTAATTTTAACATTCCATCATTAGAAGTGGTAGATGTTGTTAATGGAGGAGATTTAAAAGCTGGTGTATATCAGTTTGCTATTCAATATAGTAATGCATCAGGAGATGGGTATACATCCTATTATTCTGTGACCAATCCCACACCTATTGCTAATCCTCAGCTAACTACAGCTAATTTTGATTATCCTGTAGGAAGATCTATTGTATTAAATATTGGTAACTTAGATATATCTGGATATTTCCAATATTATAATATAGCTGTAATTAAGACAATAAATGCTATCACTTCTGTACAATTAATAGCTACACATTATATTGATGGTAGTTTAAAAGAAATAACTTATACAGGACAAAATGTTGCTGCTATTCCTCTTACACAAGCTGATATATTTGAAAAGTTTCCATTCTATGAAATAGCTCAAGATTTAACAGCTGTTCGTGATATATTAGTATGGGATAATCTTACTTCTATTGATAGAACTAACTATCAATCAATTGCTAGCAAGATTAATCTATTATGGCAAACTTATAAACTTCCTGCTACTGAAGATTATGCAGATGAAATAAATGCTACAAACTTAAGAGGATATTTAAGAGATGAGGTGTATGCCTTTGAAATAGTATTTTTATTAAAGAATGGTAAACAAACAGATGGCTTTCATATTCCTGGTAGAGTAAAAAACATCAATGAGTTTTCTCAACCAGATGTGCCTAATACAAATGCTGACTTTATTGGAGAGGGTCTAACAGCTCCTTATTGGAAAATATATAACACAGCTTCTGTAATTGCAACTTCTCCACAAGGGGATGGATATAATATTGGCAATGCTACACCATATCAATATGGTGAGTTTGCATATTGGGAATCATCTATAAACTATCCTTGTAATACAGAAATATGGGGAGAATTAGCAGATACACCTATTAGACATCATAAGTTTCCTGATGTTCTTGTAAGTCCTATATTTGAAAGTCCTACACCATTAATTGTTGCTAATAAGTATGTTGTTGAAATGATACCATCACAATCTGTTTTTCCTCTAGGTGTAAAAATAGATGCTCAACAAGTTGCTCAATTAATAGTCAGTTCTAGTTTAACACAAGATCAAAAAGATGATATTGTTGCATTTAAAATAGTAAGAGGAAACAGAAGTACAAATAGGTCTATTGTAGCTAAAGGTATATTAAGAAATGTGGGTAAGTATGATAAAGAAGGAACTTCTTATTACTATCCAAACTATCCATATAATGATCTTAATAAAGATCCATTCTTACTAGAGGAAAGCAATGCCTATAATTCTCAATGTGATTCATTTCAAGTGGTAGTAACTACAGCTGGTGTTTTACAATATACTGATTGTAATACAGGAGAAATAGGTACAATGGATATGCCTTTAACTATGACTAGTGTGTGTTCAATAACACTACCCACTACTAATTCTGGAGTAGCCACTTTTACAAATGTTACATTAACCACCTACTCAATAGCATATGCAGGATCTACTATTCCTGGATATACAACAGTTCAGTATACAGATCCTGTAACTGGTCTTCCTGCATACATCACTGTATATCATGAAACATATGGTGGACGTACAAAAGTTATAAACTCAACAACGATTCCTGTATTAATTGCTGGTAGTAAAAAAACTACAATAATAGGTAGTAACACTAATAATAGAAATGTAGCATGCTATCCTAATCAATTAGATGGATTTGCAACCACTACAATTTACAATCCTAGATATAGAATGGTTTTTAATTCTCCTGAAACTTCTTTTGGACAACCTACATTAGGTGATGTTCTTAAGTTGGAGAATGTAATGTTTGGTGCTGGTAGAGCTCATTTTATAGAAGTAAAGAAGCATGCCATGTATAGACTATTAAGTCAAAGTGCTCAAGTGGACGCTTTAAACTCTAGTTATGATATTGCTAATCAAACAGGTATATTAGATGTAACAGCAATGTTTACATGTTATCAGGCCTATTTGCAAATATATATAAATGGTATTACAAGAAAGAATTATACATATTCTTATAACTCTGTAGCTGGGTATGATTATAGTGCACCTATACAAAATAATATCAGTAACTCATCTGGTACTGAAGTAGGTTTTAAACAAAGAACTCTTGATAAATACCAATATCTTATTCCTGGTGTTCAATCAATAGGGGAGTCTTTTAATATTAACAACTGGAATAGAGAGTCTTCTGTTTATTTAAAAACAATAGATGTAAGAGATGCAGCACCTGTAATCCCTCTTCCTTTTCCAAGTGATACACAATCTTTACAAACAAGTTCAGGAACTCTTATAAGTGACCAATCAAGATTTACATTAAGTGAATTAGGAAGTTGTGCCACACCAGATATTCAAGAAGACATTAAAGTGGTTTCCTATTATGGATCTATTAAGAATATAGTTCCTAACCAATGGGGAGAAATGTATTCTTATCAAACTATTGATACAGGATTTCAAAGAAATGTATTAAACATACCTACTACAGCAACTGATCCTGAAACTATATTTGGTGGAGACACATTTATTGGTAAGTTTGCATTTAAAACTAAACTACCATTCTTTATTGATAATAGAGTGGGAGCTCCTGATGATGCAGATATATTTTATGATCAATTAGGTAATGTAGCCTATCCACAATATTGGTATTCAGGTAGATCTATAGTGAGTGATTATTTAGCAGGATCTAAAGTTTTAAAGAATATTATTTCTATTAAAGCTAATAACCTTGATTGTCCTAATCTTCCAGCAGTTACTGATAACATTACAACAACAACCACTAGTAGTACAACCACTCCTCCAGGAACTGTTACAACTGGATCATTAAATACATATTATGATGGAAAGATGTATTTATTTGCTTACGGTATTCCTTATTATTTTGTAGAGAGTTCTATAAATATAGACTTACGTCAAGCGTTTAACAACTTAGAAGGTGACTTCTACCCACACGTGAGCTCAGGTATTCCTGATACATGGTTACAAGAATCAGTGGTACCTATTGCTTTTGATAACACTTACACATATAATGTAACTTATTCTAGACAGAACATAGAGAATTATTTCTCTCATCTTCCTGTAAACTGGGATGGTAATCAATGTTATACAAACTTTCCATTTAGAGCAATTTATTCTGATCCTCAACAAAGCTATGTAGATAATAGAATTAACAGCTGGTTAATCTATCGTCCTATATCATTCTTTGATTTCCCTCAGAACTATGGCGATCTTACATCACTAGATGGTATTCAAAATAAAGCTGTATTAGCTAGATTTGAGAATAAGAGTTTATTATATAACACTTTATTAACAATTGACACAAGCAATCCACAAGCTGCTTATATAGGTAATAATAAATTATTTAGTTCTGCTCCTGCTGTAGATTTTGCTGAAACAGACCTTGGTTATGCAGGAAGTCAAAATAAGTTTTTATTAAAGATTCCTCAAGGACAAATAACAGTAGATGCTAAAAGAGGACAAGTTTTCTTAATATCAGGAAATTCTGCTATTGATATAACATCATTTGGTTCTGGTGTTAATAGGTTCTTTACAGATCATTTATCTTTTGAAATTCTTCGATATTTCCCTACAGTGGATATAGACAATCATTTTAATGGTTGTGGATTACATGGTGTATATGATTCTAAGTTTGAAAGAATTATTATTACAAAGCTTGATTATATACCTATCAATCCTAATGTAAAATATGATGAGGCTACACAAGATTTTTACATAGATAATGATTATACACAAGATCCTCCTCCTCCATTAATTGTAAGAAAGATAGTTAAGTTAACAGATAGAGAGTATTTCTGTAATAAGAGCTTTACAATGTCTTTCAATTTTAATACAAAGAGTTGGATTAGCTATCATACCTATCTTCCTAATTTTTATGTTGGAGATAACAACTTCTTCTATTCTGGCTTAAATGAAGGATGTGATGTTGAAGCAATAGCTGTTACAATAATTCCTACACCTAGCACCACTACAACAACAACAACGATTTTAGATTGTGCATTAGATGGAACAGCAGTGTACATTCCTTAAAATAATAATAAATGTCTCAAACAATAATAATAAAATTAACTTGTGCTGGAAACAGAACAGGCCCATTTGATATCTCAGACAACTTAGGTAATGTATTAGGTGTAAATATATCTAAACAAAATCTAATTGATGGATATACAGTGAGTGTTGATGATGTTGTAACTACCATTATTATAGAATCTGTAGGAAAATGTAGCACTCTTATATATGTAAGTATTGGTACAGCCACTATAGAAGAATTAGCTGCTATTAACTTTGTAGAATGTAATACAGCTTCTCTTTGGAGACACCTTACTAATACAACAATTTACAATAAGTATTATGGTAACATAGAACCTTACATAATAGAATATCCTTTTGCTTATCAATACTATGATGAAATCCTACAGAATGTAAAAGACTATACAAAGGCATATAATTATCTACCTATCCCAGATGGTGTGTTTAATGATAATGCTCAAATACAAACTGATAATCAATGGTTTAACAAAGCTATTGTGTATAATGGACAACAGTCTTCTGGGGTGCTTGAATTAGTTCCTAAGCCTATAAACAACCTTAGTGCCTACCTCACCTACCCTATATATAACACTGATAGTAAAACCATCATGTATACAAAGAGTGATAATTTTTATGGATATAATACATTTTGGAGTCTTGTTAAAAATAAATCCGTACCTTTGTTTACAACAAGTTGTGAGTCATTATCAATCGATAAGGTTGTAAATCAATCTAATATGGATTATGGAAAAAGATCATTTAAGAAAGAACCATTAAGAGCTAAGGATCTTAAGGTGAGACACATTCTAGATAATAGCTCTGAGACACATTTGGTTAGTCAATTTATTGTTACACCTTCTCAAATCTCTTATAAGTAATGGCTAATTGGTTAGATAAATATGCTATGGGTGGTGCACTACCAGGTGCTACAGGAATGATGTACGCACGTACGCAAGACCCTGCTCCTAGTAACGGTCCTTATGCTAAGAAGACATTAGCTAGTGCTCAAGATGGTAAAGAGATGCCTAAAGCTTATTGGGCTAGTAATAATGAGAGAGATGCGTATAGAAAGAATTTAAAGGCTGCTGCAGAAGCTGCATTGACTAACAATGCTTCAGATGAAGATTTATTAATAAACACATCTTATCATGATATGAATTCTGGTAATAATTGTATGAGTGGTGTTTGTGGATTAAATCGTAAAGCAGGATTAACTTATAATGCTCCTACTGATAATGATAGATTTTTAAGTGGAGAGAAGTTTGCACAAGCTGTAGCTAAGGGATATGAAGATTATTATCAAGTGAGTGGTAACTTTCAACCAGGAGACCATTTACAATATAGACATAAAGAAGGATCTAGTAGTCATAACAAGATTATATATGATATACAAGTAGATGATAAGGGAGAGAAGATATATAAAGTGATAGATAATGCTGGTGGTAAAGACATGCGTTCTAGAGATTATACAGAAGCTGAACTAAAAGAATTAGTAGAAAAAGGTGGTGGAGGATATGATAAAGTTAACATATACAGACCTGGATATAATCTAGATAAGCCTTTATTAGATAAAGAAAGAGAAGCTAAAACTTCTCCAGAAGCTAGAGCTGCTTTGGCAGAACGTAAGAATATACAAGAGTGGGATGCTTCTCATAATCCTGGATTTGATTATAGTATTAGACCTGAGAGTGAATATTATAATAAGCAACCAGAAGGAATGAAGAAGTTTATTGATTTTGCTAATGATGATGCTAAGGTTACTGCATTGGCTAAAAAGCTTAATGTTGGTAAAGATATTATACATGACCAATTGTTAAATACATTTGGTGAATTAGGTCAAGAAAATAAATGGGCTGATAGATGGTTTGGTGGTACACTAGGTATTGAAAATACAATTGAAAAAATAACTAGTCCACAAGGTTGGTCAATAGGACCAGGTCAAATTAAATATAAAACTCTTGATCCTGAATTAAAAAAACAGTTTGACATTAATAGACCAAAGGATTTACATGATATAGATAAGGTGATTCCTTTGATGACTGCTATTAATGTTAAGAATAAAAAATGGATGGAAAATCAGGGAGATGACCTATCTACTAAATTAATAGGAACT
>Ga0315268_10005512_pt1 | contig 13578 bp, 20 predicted proteins | sample C1_top_MG_FD_204535 | JGI IMG/M metagenome (GOLD analysis project Ga0315268, IMG submission 204535) | Sediment microbial communities from Yellowstone Lake, YNP, Wyoming, USA - C1_top | ecosystem: Environmental > Aquatic > Freshwater > Lake > Sediment | place: USA: Wyoming | collected 2017-08-01 | reverse complement strand
ATTATGTCATACATGTCATGGGAGTTTGTGCGCCTAACAGTTAGTAGCCACATCACCGTTCCAGGAACTATTAAGGCGTATGCAAGGGTTGAAAATCCAATTATAAGGAAGGACGGAACATCCAATTCTAACTTCAGTAATGCTACAATGGCGGAGGCCCAGAAAACAGGATTAGCCACTGTTAAGACTACGCCTGCAAAACCGATTACTGCGGCGTCTGCCATGGATAAAATTGCTGGTTGAGGCTTCTTCTCTGGAAACTTTTGAAGAAGCTGGGCGGCCATCCGTCCCTTTTCTGTTAAAGTATAACGTCCATTCTGGTCCTTCTCGATCAGATCTCCTAAAATTTTCAAGTGATAATTAAACTTTCCAGTGTTAGAAACACCTACAAAGTTCATGAGATCAACATAAGACAAATTCCCTCTTTCAAAAAGTGCAAGAATAATTTTGCGCCTAACTGGGTGCTTCAAGACATCACTCAAAGACCCAAAATCCACACCCAATTATTACAACCCCGCATCTGCAACAATATAGAATTATCATGGCACCATTTAAGGCTATTCGACTAAAAAACTTATCAAAAATTAGTCATCGAAGATGTAAGGCATAAAAACAAGGCTAATTTTCGTTTTCCATTAGGAGACACTAATGGAATGTTGTTGCTGGTAAGCTTGATGTATACGTGAAAACGCTGGGTGGAGGTTTGAGGCTAAGTTTTAAATTGTCCGTCTTGCACGATTATTTTTGCCCTTGATTGGAAGGGCAGAAAAGGGATAAAGAGAAAAGAGGAGATGAAAATTGAAGACAACTGCTGAAAAAGTGGAGGGAAAAGCGGTTGTAAAGGTTTGTCCAGTATGCGGTTCAGAAATGGAAAAAGGGTATATAGCTTCAAAAGCGGTCGCTTGGAGTGAGAAGAAAATTAGCAACTGGTGGCCGCCTCAAGGGCTTTTAGCTGGGGAACTTATCATAAGCGGCGGTTTTCCTTGGCAGAAAATTATAAATGTAGAGGCGTATCGATGCAGGAAATGCAAAATAATAGTCTTCAAGTATGGAGAAGCCAACGATTCAGCGAATGAGAACCCACCATAAATCATATTTCCAAAATCTACATCAGCTGTTTTTCCAAAAGTTCCGTTAGTAATGTCTAAATCCTCCCTGCTGCCAATATTGTTTTTGAAGCTGTACTCGCGTTTTATTAGGGTATTTTATTTTTCCAATGGTTATGAAATTCGTTTCTTTCCCGCATTTCCCGCACCTAACAATTGGATGCTCCATAAAATCATACATATTCGCGACTCTGAAGCCCTTTGTCCCCACAACTACTGCAATAATATGGAAGAACAATATCATCCGCCGCCGTTTTCGCAATTTTCTTTAAGAAAAGAGTATCACATTTTATAGCCTTTACAGCCGCGATTCGACGCGATACATTCAATATCTAATGCACATAAGGCTAATTATTATTCAAATAAGTTGAACAATTGTTCAAAAAATTAGATTTAATAATAATTGGATTAAAATTAACTAAATAGATAGGTGTAGCTGACTTGACACTGTATAGGATTGATTTGATAAAGGCTTCATCCATGGCTGTGGGGCTCGTAATGGTTGTTACCTTAGTAGGATTCTATTTGCTTCCTGCATATGTTTTCGTGACTCCAGGTTATTCTGTTTATGTTACGGGTATAGTGGATCATAAGAAGATTGGGCGAGGATTTGTCGATAGTGTTTTGCATAAGTGGTATACGGTTTCTGTGAGGCTTTTTGATGATGATCCTATTAACCAGATTAAAAGCGGAGAAGCTCTTGCTTACATTGTTACAAAGGATGATTGGGAGATGGTCGAGTGGGGCGATACGGTGAAATTAAAACTTCTGCCTGATTTAAAAGCGGAGATAGTAGAATTGTTTCCGTCTTTGAAGCTGCCTGAGTGGCATTCGCTTTCAGGCTCTGCCTCACCAATTAGCATAGAAATGGTTACAAACAAAACGATATATAAAATCGGTGAGAAGGTCGAGTTCAATGTGGTAGTGAGAAATGCTCCCCAAGAGAAAGGGTGGGTAGGGTCTCCAATTCCATTAAAACTAACGCTGTTTAAGGCCCCTCCATTTTGGACTTTTCGAAATGGAGAAGAGGTGTTCGCATCCGCAGGCGATTTAGAATCTCAGGATATAGTGCTTCAACCAGGACAAGAATTAAGGTTTAGCATTTATTGGCAACTAACAAATGTTTCAGCAGGAGTTTACTATGTGCGAACTTATTTGGGATACTTTACAGAAGATGAAGAAATCACGTTTACAGGCACCGCCATGATTGGAATAGAAGACTAAGGTGTCATATTTGTCTTCCGACAGCAATGAGAAAGCTGTTCTGAAGGGTAAAACTCTCCAAGTTTACCGCTTCATAATAAGACGAAATGGGCCTGTCAGGGTCAGGGAAATACAGCGAAGCTTGGGTTTTAGCAGCCCATCTCTTGTGCTATATCACTTAGAAAAAGCTAAAGGAGGCAGGCTTGATAAAAGAGGAGGGCACGGGTTATATAGCAGACAAAATTATGTTAAGAAACCTAATAAGATTCAGAGGTCTATTGATACCTCGATACTTCTTTTATTTCTTGTTTTTTACTTTAGGAACGATATTGGAACTTACACTATTAAGACCTCCGATAGTTACGAAAGAATATCTAATTGCTGTAACCTTCACTTCCCCGGCGGCAATCGCTTTCGGCTTAGAAACATACTTTCACTCACGCGGTATCTAATGTTACTAATCCAATGACAAGCGGTTAACTCCTAATTTCTTCCTGTTCTGTTAGCGAGTGACTAAAGAATATTGGCAAAATAATATTTGAACTTAACAAATTGATAACATCGCTTCAATGAAAAACGCTTGGGTTTCACCGTATAACCTTCGCTTAATTTTTGGTCAGTTTCCAAGCTTTAATTGAAGGCAGAATGACTTTGAAGCAGTAAATGACTGTGAGCGACCATAAGCTGAGACAGATTAAAATTAGTATTCCAGTTTTTATGAGACGTAAGTATATGAACTCATCCAGCGAATTCATTCGGATGACTATCTGGGGAAGGATGCCTTGCGAACAACCTTTTGGCCAAGGGAAAAATGTTGCAGAAGGGCAACAGCGCCAATACCCCCTGTTATTTTCTTCAAAAGCCCATCTTGCTACTTGATAGGCTGAAATAGTATAAACGGTTGAATAGACCGACAAAACAACCAAAAAAGTAAAAATTAAAAATCTACAAAGCGTTGACAATTAACAATTCCTCCAACCGTCAGTTGAAGTCAAATTAAACGAGCTTATAATTCTAATGTTTAGAACGTAAAGAAACGCATTTTCCGTTTCAGTTAGGAAACCCTAAGAGAAAGCTTAAATGTTCATCTTTCTTTAAAATGGGGTGAGCAACATTGATTAAATTGCGGAATGACTTGTTTCCTCACATGATTGAATTTTTTGAGCCTAAAGATAAGACAATAGAGCGTTGGATGGATGTGGCATTCGAAGCGTTCAACTCGATATTTTCATCAAAGGAAGACTTCATTAAATATATGAATTCCCTTAAAAACCCGAGGGATGCAGAGCTTTTTCTGCGTATAGGTGGCTTCTATCTTATAGCCAAGAAATATCAGCGTGAATCTTATGTTAAATTGATAATGATTATTTCAATTATAGAAAAGATTGCAAATAAAGAAAAAGAATTCCAAGAATTTTATGAATGGATTGAAAGTCAAGATGATAAAATAAATGAATTGTTGTCTGAATCGAAAATGATTGACGTAAGCATGTTTAAAGATATCATAAGAAAACTGAAGGAAAAATACTTCCAAGAGTTTGGTTCGCGGAGGAACGTGTTTGCATTCTTTAAGACATATTTGACGCAAGAAGATAAAATCAAATTAATACGTTCCGTAAAAGCAGATCGAAAAGAAACTGTTGAAAGATACAGCGAAAGACTTCCGTTTTTTAATAACAGCGTAGGGAAAGTTATAACCATTGAGGAGTTAAAAGAAAAGAGCTTTAATGTGGAGGAACATTTTGTGCCATACTGTTACGATTGGAGAAAATGCTGGTTTGAGTATGGACAATGCGCCCCAAATTTAGGATGCTTACTTAACGATGATAAATCTCTTTTTGAGAGGAGCCTTAAAAAAGTCGTTGATGATTTATATCAAATGCGCTCTGATTTTGTTCATAATGCTACCATAACTCCGCTAAATGAGAAAGATGTTATATCCACTTTAGGCACGAGCGGAAGAAAATTTGTTTTAATTGAGCTTACGGCAGAAGATCTTGAAAATATGTTTGAGAAAGCTCTTAAAAATTATTTCGACACGCTTACCTGACCAAAGTTTATTTACAAGCGTTTTTCTGCAGCATTTCCGTTAGTAATGTCTAAAAGAAGAGGTCATGTCTTGGGTTAGCGTTTAACACTTTCGCTGATCATGTTTTCGCTTATTTGTTTTAGGTGTTTGGCTACTTCTACGCCTCTTTGTGTGAGTTTGTTTATTCTTCTCGGCGTTATGAATCGGCTTTCTATCAACCCTTCCGCGTTTAATGCGCTGACTATTTCGCTGCACCATTGCTCTGTTATGCCTGCTCTTTTGGCTATTTGGCTGTTTTGTAATGGGCCTTTCTCGAGCAGTATGACCAGAATCTTCTGTTTAACTGTGAGGAACATGCCTTATCTATGATATTTTTGTTTAGTTTTTAGTGATAAACCCTTCTGAAACTTTAATTTAAATATCTTATAGCGGTTAGATATTGTTGGGTGTTGGTTTGGAAAATGAAGAGGAGTCTGCGTTAGAGTTTGAGTTGAAGAGGCCGAGCCTTTTGGCGACTTTGCTTTGGGGTTTAGGCATTGCTGTATGGGCTTTGACGGTTTATTGCATGTTAATTTGGCATGGTTGGATGGACAATGTTGAAGGTGGGCTTCTTGTGCTTGTGAGTTTTGTTTGCGGCTTAAACGCCATGTCAATTGGCTTTCTGATAGATATGCATTCGCTGGAGTTCAAAGGAGTTAGGATTGGTATTCGAAGGAGAAAGCGGATAAACAAGGAGAAGGAAAATGAAGCGTTTTAAAGGAGAGCACCCAACTATAATTTTAGAGTGTTTATCATGAGCAGCGCTGAAATTGCAAAGCAGATACATGAAAATGTAGATCAGATAATGAAGGGCTTAAGCATAGAAGATCAAGAAACAGTGCTAAAAGAAGTTCGCAACATAGTTGAAAGCCTAAAAAGAATAGAGCAAATAACAAGCAAAGTTAAAGCCCAATCATAAACCAAAGCGGTGAAAATAATCGTCTACTTTTTGCTGCAAATCGTACACTTAACATTCCAAACTATAAAAAAGAGGAAACTGAGATGCTAAATCTTAGGCTGTCATGTAATGGAAGTAATTTCGCAAATTGCACTCGGTCTTTTTATTCTTGGGACGACTGCTTCGTAGACCCGAAAGTGGTGGTTCATGTCAACGGTTTGCATGTAGAAGGTTTTTAGGTCTTGGGCTACGCATAGGTCTGCGTTTTCCGCTCCGCTTTTGATTAGTATGGCGCTGTCTGTTCCGCCGTCCGCAGCCTTAAGCTGGCTGCTTATGTAGATGTTGCCTTGAATCAGCTCCGTGATTTTTTCGATTTGGCTTATGCCCGTGTTCGCTATAAGCGTGTGGGCGTCCATGAAGGCGCTTGGCTGAACAATCAAATCGTAAGGAGGCGGAAAATACTTGTCAAGCAATTTCTTAGCGGCTGCACGAACATCGTTTAAAGCGTTTGGAGCTGTTGCCCATGCTCCACCGCTTGCTTGCGTCTGTCTTCCTGTTGCGGTTGTTAATCCTTCAATGCCCAGCATAGGTTCGCCAGAGATTTCGCCGTTTAGGATTAGACGGTCTTCTTTCTCGGCAACCACAAGGGCTGCTGATTCAGCGTTTGCAGTGTCCAATGGTGTTCCAAAGCGTCTTGAAGCCTCTAAGTCTCGCCAGTGTATGCGGAAGTCTTTGTGCAGTATTGGCACTGTGAGGCTTTTCCTTGTGTAAACTATAATGTCTTCTGCTGGAGTTTCGCCATACATGCTTATTACTGCTGGACTCATCTCCGTAAGCTCATCCCAATCCACAGTCATGACGCCCACGCCTGCTAAGGCTTTAACAGGCAATACGCGTCTGCCCACGAGGACTGGGCTGACAGCCTTAACAACAGCCTCGTCAAGCTGCTTCCACTCTTCCTCACGGAGCGGCGCTTGTGCTCTTCCAACAAGTGTTAACGGCTCCATATTTAAATCACCAACCTCACCATTATGGGCTTGTCTTCGGCAGAAGCGTCAACACTTTCCTCAGCATAAGCCACGATAGGACCATAAGGCGGAATGCTTCCGATTTCTGTCAAGTCTGGCTGAGCAGCGGTAGACGTTACTTGTGTGGCTCCTGATGGAACGCTTACGGATATGGTGGCTGCAGCCTTCAGTTTCCCGTTTGCAGCACAAACCAGCGGAGCGCCTTTAACAACGTTGTTTCCGCTTGCCAAAGTGGCTACCACAACCGCAGGTGCCTTCAAAACACGAACAGGATGCTTATCTGGAAAGGCTTGTGTGATTGCATATCTTGGATCTGCGTCCAGAACGCCTAAGGGCTTTTGTTCGCCGTCTCCGGCAAGCTGAACTTGATGGTCTGCTGTGCCTTTCTTAACGAAAAGTCCGGGCTTGCAGCTTGTTCCTTCGGTTATTAGCTCTTCAACGATTGGGTTTCCGCCAACCAAAATCTTGTTAGAAGGTTTAACAAACGGCATGGCTCATTCACTTCTCCTTGTGGTAGAGGCAGCCAACCGTCAGCCTGTTTTCATCTTCGCTTGTAGTTGCTCCAGCACTGCGAACATTTTTCACCGTGCCTTTGACGCTGTCGATGCCTTTTTGAACAAGCCTCAACTGTGAGAGATCGAGCTTTTCCAGTTCGTCTTTTGCAAGAGTTGTTTTTTCCAAAATGGATTTGATGGCGGCTTCTCTTTCCTTTTCAACATAAGCGGTCAAAGTTTTGGTCGCTTCACTCATTGTAGTCTTGAGTTTCTCGTTTTCATCCTCAAGCTCCGTTATTCTGGCTTTCAACGCTTCAACATCTTCTGTTGGCTTTTCTTTTTCACTCATTTTCTTTCACAAAATAAATGTTTTGAATGAGACTTATGGGTTCAGCGGAGTCCAGTAAACCTGACTTTTTATAAAGGTTATTGGTTCACTTTACTGGAATTTTAATGTTAAAAAGTTCAGCAAATTAATAATGCTCAAAGCACCATTGAAAAATGATTTTTAATTTCTTTTATTTATAAGCTTCATTTGGTTTTGTTCGTTTGTTATTCAGTTAGTTAAACTATTTTATATTTCTTTATAGTTTCGTATGTGGAGAAATCAGCTCATTGGCTCTATCATTGTTTCTGATCCGGTAGGGTTGTAGCGTGAATCTACAACTTTAACCTTTTTCCCAGTCACTTGCTGGAATATGGCCATAGACATTAACGCAAATGGACATATAACATCTTCCATTTTAAGCTCTTTATGAATGCGTGTTGCCCACATGCATCCATTTACTTTAAGGACATATTTGTTTTGATCTGTTTTTTGGAAGGCGTATTCTTTAACAACTCCTGTTTCTGAAAGGAATTTTGAAAAGTTGGTTAAAGCTTCATCTAAGCTTTCTTTTTGAAGTGAAATACGCAAGCCTTTTCCCCTTTCAAGTTTAGTGAAGGCCTCGATGACTGGGTGAAAGAGAATGGCGTCGCCTGTGCCCAGAATCTCCTTCATAGACTTCTGATATGCAAAGAGAAGAGAGTGGAAAAGCGTTGCAATATCAAGCATTTTTTGATATTCCATGCAAGTCCACTCCTTAACATCAAATTTTTATCAAAGTTAATAAAAATATTTCGCTGAAGGGAACGCTGAACAACCATGAAATTTTTGAATATAAAAATCAAATTTGCAAGCGAACGGAAAGCACAAAAGTAATCAAAATTTGACTCCCTATGGATTTTCAATACTCGTAAATAGTTTAAGATAAAGGAGGATGAAAGGAGTTGACTCAAAAAATGGCAATCGTTATTCTAAAAGGCTGGTGGCTAAAGATTTACTTGCTTAGAATAAAATCCTTAAAATACGGACGTTAGTGTTCACGTTTTCTGGAAAATGATGTATTTATATGCTTTTCAACTGGCTGATTAAAAGGCTTGCCCTCATAAGCAGTCTGTCTGTTGATTCGTAGCCTTCCGTTTGTTTTTTGATGTTTTCTGGTAGGGCCTTGGCTTCTGGCAGTTCTGGGTCATATTGCACACTTATACCATGTTGGAGTGCACGTTTTACTATGCGTTCGTAGATGATGTTGCGTTCTGGTTGTGTGTATTCCTGTCTGAATTGGCTCCAGCGGGCTAAAGCGTTTCGACATCTATCCTCAGGCACTAATGGATAAGCGTAGTTCACTGGGTCTCCGTAATCCTCTTCATTTTGCGGATAATCTTTCGGCGGAGTTAAATGTCCTTTGTCTTCTCGGAATTTTATGCCATACTTCTTTTCTCGCTCTTCTGCAGCCTTGCGCAGTTTTTCTCTTTCGCCTTCTTCCTGTTTTCCACCTTTTAAGGAATCCTCTTCCTCTTTTGTTGCTGGTTCAAAGTTTCCGCCGTGGTCTTGGCAGTGTTTGCGGGCTTCAGCTTCACTCCATGTTTCAACTGGATAGCGATATGCTTGCTCAACCGAACCAGCTTCAGGCTTGTGTTTTGGTTTGCCGTAAATGACGCGGTAGGTTTTGCCATTGTGTTTGCGTTCACCGCTGCCCACTATATTTAGCGTCTCGGGTTCTCTAAGCCTACAAGCGTGTTCGTTTGGGTATGGGTCTGCGCCTTTAAGCGTGTCAACGCCTATTCCGCATAGTGGGTAGCTGCATCTTCCCTGCCAGCTTCCAACAGCAACATGATCAATGAGAATGTCTTTCTTAACATAGTCGTAGTGTTGTCCCTTAAACTCTCCAGACTGCGGAATACAATCGAAAAAGAAGCCTATGCTGACGCTGCGAGCCTTTCCGGTTTTGATTTCTTCGAGGTATTGGGGGCTGCAGCGGTTTTTGAAGAAAACCAGTTCAGCTTTGATCTTGTCTTTTTCAAATTGTGGGTTTCGCACTGTTCCGCGGATGTGTTGAGGCTTTGCGAGGATTATTTCTGGCGGGTGCTCCTCGACAACCCAAGCGTTCAAAGCGGTGAAAGCTGCTTTTTCAACTTCTTCCGCTGGTTCGTAGATGAGCATGCCGTCGTAGTCGTAGACGCCTTCCCTTGTTATGACGGCTGGCACAACAAGTGTTTGGTCGTCCTCTTTAAACTCCAGCTTGTCAGCTTCAACGGATTTTAAAGCGTACTTTCTCATATGCGCAGACCCTGCCTTTCGGATTTGAACCTGCATGACGTTTAAGCTTGAAGATTTGCACTTATTGGCCAGCAGCTTCTTTTGCGTCTTCCGCCATTGCAACGCCTAAAGCTCCAAGGAAGGCTAATGCTCCGCAGGCTAACGGCACAGCCATTGTGGTGAACACCGGCGATGTTACGCCCATTTCGGTGATGGCTGTTGTCAAAAGGAGCCCTGCGAGGAAGAACAGGATGAAGAAGGCTAAGGCGTAAGGCAGCATGGCTGTTATTCGTCTCCCAAACGGTAACTTCATTTCGATTTCCACCTCTCAACACAGCAAAAGTTGAATGGCGCTTATAGGTTCAGCGAACAGACCGCTTTTCAAGGTAAATTCTCGAACCGCCTAAAAGGTATGGTGCATAGCAGAAAAATCTTAAAGCTTGCCAGTTAATACTACTACATTGGTGGAGGTTTTTTTGTCTAAGAATGAAGAACAAAAGAAAGAAGAAAAGAAAAAGGAGATAAGAGTAGGCGATTCAATAGCACTTACAGAAACAGTTACTGTAATAAAAATAAGAGGGGAAGCAGTCAAGGAGCTCGACAAGCTTCCTAAAGACATTAGAGAAGAAATTTTAAATGAAGCTGTAGAAGCGACGAAGGGCACAATACATCCCTATGACGTAACTTTGGAAGATGTCATAAAAGCTAAGAAAAGAAAAGGTGTTCAAAATTGAACAAGTACATAACAAAAGAAGGAGCTGAAGAGCTTGAAAAACAGGATAACCGATTTCACAATGTGATACTTGCTTATGCCACATTACTTGCCAACAAAGATGGTACCATATTAGTAAATGAAGTTCACATCAAAAACGCTTCAAAAAGAGTTTTTATTTTCGAGCATATCGATGTAAGTAAGATAAAATGGTTTATTGCCATAACTCTTGCAGTTTTATTATCGTTAGCTATATTTCAGATATCTGCTGTTATTTATTCTCCCCAATTACATCTCTGGTTGCTTCCAATTTGTACTATTGTATGGGTTGCTGTTCTTAGCTATATCTTTAGAGATTTTTTATGATTATTAAAATTAAAGATACATGGTGAAGGATTTGAATATTCATGATCGCATCGTTCAAGCGTTAAAGGATTTAGCTGAAGCGTATCCCCAATACTCTAAGGTAATGCCATATCTTAGCAAAAGAGAACCTATTCTTATTCCCTTTGAAACATACACTGTAAAATATTATCCTGATCTTTGGGCTGAAACTAAGAAATTGAAGAGAGTGGATGTCTATGAAGTGTGGCATACCGAGTCAGAAGATCAAGCAATTGCCGATATGTATCTATGTGCAAAAACTCCTAACCTACTCAATGTATGTATTGTTTGCGTCAAAACCCGTAGTGATAGTTGGACCAAAGATTACGCCAAGAATATCGTGGATACAGTTTTAAAAGACCTTGAAAATAGATATACATCTCTTAAGTCCATCAGAACTCAAGGGCATATCTATCTCGCTGAAGTAGGAAGAAACGAATTAAGAACAGACGCTACGCTTCGTGCGTCGCTATCAAAACAATTTGAATTCTAAGTTAAAATAGTGAAATCAACGTTTAAGTCCATATTCTTCTGTCCAGCTGTAGAAGGTTTGTTTGCCTATGCCGAGTTCTTTGCAGATTTTGTTTACGCTTTTGCCAGCCGCGATTCTTTCAGCCAAGAGCTGATCTACGGGCTTATGGAATTTGCGTTCTAACTCCAGTTTCCGCTTTGATGTTGCTGAGCTGATGTTTTGAGGGGTTCCGTTTTGAAGTTTGCTTAAGCCTAAAACCACGTCGCCTCCTGGAATCCGTTCTAAACCTTCCAATTGCCTAATTTCATTTACGGTCATCCAATTCGTCATTAACGCTAACGCTCTGACTCTGTCAAGCTCTGCAGCAGCCTTATCACGTGGGTTAATCTCGAAACTGCCAAGCCAATTAATCCGGTAATGCACGTCTGGAATCTGTTTGGTTTCCATCAGGCGGTCAATCAAATCCATGATGCCTGGTTCGTATCTCGATTGGCAGTCTGAAATTAGCTTAAAATATTCTCTTTCGTTAACCTCACTTCCAGCAAGCTGTCCTGCTTGGGCGCCACGTAGAATAGCCATTGGTATGCTTGTTCCTGCGCTTATGTTCTCCATGATTGGCAGATAATAGGGTTCTGGGTCTAAGGCTCTTCCAGCTAAGCCTTTAAAATCTATTGTTGTGTTTTCATCCGTCCACATGCTTGTTTGGGCCGTAAGCGGACCCCACTCACGCTTATACTGGTCTATTTGCTCTTTTGTGGCGCCTTTAACTGTTATGACTGGGAAGCCGCTTCCGTAGCGATATAGTGTTTGTCCCATTCCCCATAACTCGTTCCACAAAACCGTTAGAACATCCCAAACTGGCTCTAAGACGCTTAAGCCTTTATAGCCAGGCTCAATTTTGCGTGTTGCAAAGTGGATTACTCGGCTGTAGTGGACATCGACGGTTTTGGTTTCTGTGATTTTTATTTTGTAGGTTTTTGGTTGCCCAAAGCGTTCGCTGTTCTCGTCCTTTTCAATTTCAGGGTCCTCCATATTCTGTGGGCCGTAGGCTTCAAGGCTGATTATCTTTTCTGGCGCGAGAACAGGGTCCTTTAACGAAACAGCCTTATCCTGATAGCCTATTACGATTATGCTCCAGCCATAAGCCCTCTCGAAAACAGCAGCCTGCGTGAAAACATCCTTAGCATTAAGTAACAGCAAAACCTTCTGCACTTGCTCATTGAACTTTTCTTTATCTATGCCTTCTTCAAGCGGTTCAACCTTAAACCAGTTGTCAAAAATGTCATGAGCCACGGCGAAAACAATGCGGTGGGCAATTGGTATGCGCCTTAATGCTTTAGTAATAGCATCATTAGTTATTGGCTGTCCAAACTCAGCTGCGAATCCCGTGTAATACCGCTGAATTTCAGCCTGAGTTTTCGGCGCAGAAGCAACAGCAAACCTTTTCAAAACTTTCCTCAAAGCCATTCCAAAATTAACCATGCTTCTCAGCCTCCTCTTTGGCTTCCTTGAGAATCTCGCGAACCACTTCTTGGATCGTGCGAGCCTTACGCCTCTTCTGCTCCTTCATAAGCCACTCATACAATTCAGCCTTAACACTCTGCTGGAAAATGGGCAAACCCAACAACACCATCAACTATGTTAAGCCAGAAAAATAAAAGAAATTCTGAAACTATGCTTTAATTAAACTTCGCTTTAAGAAAAAGCTTAAAAACCGAATAAAAGATGCGTGTTTTACAGAGCATATTTTGGAATACCCAAAAAGCGTAAGCCTACAACAGAAAAAGTCCACAGTTAAATTTGAATCGAAACTGGACAACTTGAAGCCTTTAATGTTAAGATCGTGTCAATGACGGTTAAAGCCATGGATTTAGCGGGTGAATATGTTAAGAGAGGTGTGATTCCAGCGAGGTATCGTACGGATGCTGAGCACATAGCTGTTGCAAGCGTATTTGGTTTCGATGTTTTGACAAGCTGGAACTTGTCCCACATAGTAAAGTTAAAAACCAAGAGGCTGGTTAAAGTTATAAATGAGGAGTTCGGCTATCCAGTGCCAGAAATAGTGAGGCCGGATGAGGTTTGAAAATGGAAGATTTGAGAGAACCTAAGTTTATGCGGGAAATCCACAGGATCAGGGCTGAGTTGTCCAAGAAGTCGTTAACCGAGTATGAGGAGTACCTGAAAGAGGTTAAGGAGAAATACTCTGAAAGATTAAAACGCTTTTATGTGGATTTACCTATTGTGAAAACAGAGCGCAAGTTGGAAACCACTGCACATTAGTTTGACGCTTTGTTCACAAGTATTTTTGGTAAAATAGAATGGTCTGGATGGTCGCCTGTTTTAAAGCAGACATAAGCGAAATCCCTACGATACGCTAAAAGCATAAGCCTCATAACAGGAAAAGTCCACGGCTAATGAGCGACGACTGGTTTCAAGAAGCTGTTTCGACTATGGCTTTTACCACTTGCCTTATGAGGCCGCTTTTTTTAGCGTTCCATATTTCTATTCCCATGATTTTTCCGTTCTCGTCCAGTTCGAGGTGCACGTCTGGGTCTGCCTCTATTACTTCGTGGCTTGGTCCTTCTTTAAAGAGCAGGTAGAGTATGTCCACTGATTTGTCATACCATGCTCT
>Ga0315268_10005510_pt1 | contig 13578 bp, 12 predicted proteins | sample C1_top_MG_FD_204535 | JGI IMG/M metagenome (GOLD analysis project Ga0315268, IMG submission 204535) | Sediment microbial communities from Yellowstone Lake, YNP, Wyoming, USA - C1_top | ecosystem: Environmental > Aquatic > Freshwater > Lake > Sediment | place: USA: Wyoming | collected 2017-08-01 | reverse complement strand
TTTATATGGTGTAAAATACCGGACTTCCTAAAAATTACAGATCCTTCTGCAGCAAAAATCCCTCTGAGGTAAGCTACTGCAAATTTAGTTTGCGATAAAATAGGGGATTTTACCTTTTCGTATATAGTTTTCAACAACTCCACCAACACGACAGAGTTAAAGTAAATCTGGGCATACTCTTGATTCATCCTAGGATCCTCGCACATGGCGGTAAAGTTCTCCGCCGGAATATGTAGCATTTTTGACCATCTTTCTCTCGTCGTATATTCGTTTGTTAAACTTGGCGAGTTAATAGTGATTCTAAGCTCTCGTCGATCGATTCCAATTTTCTTCTCGACGAAATCTAAAAATCGCGACAAAGTTCTGGACATGAGTTGCCGATGTAGAGTCCCTTCGCTTTCCCACCCTCCCCAACCCAAAGCCCGAGTCCTTCAAAAAACAAATCGTCTAATTCTATGAGCCGATTGACAACAACCTCTTTTGAACCACTACCACAATATGACTTTTCAGGGGGCAATGTAAGTAGGTTGAGCTTATTTTCGGATATCTTCACAAGGATTTCTTTTCCACGAGAAGTTTTCATCTGACCTATTTCTTTCAAATCAAGATATCTCATTTGTTCATCAACCAATTCAATCCCGCCGAGGCTTTGGACGGGGGCCATTTATAAAAAAAGAACAAACCCCCCTTCGGGGGAATTATTGAGTGATTGAACTGCTTGTGATGTAGGCCCAGTCGGTCACCCGCTCCCCAAACCTTGGCTTTTCCACAACTTCAAACTCTGGAGGGGGTCTATCCATGCCTGAAGAATAGACGAATTCCATCTTCGCCCCACATTTGGGGCACTCCGGGGCCCAAAACCAAGAGCCCTTGAGCAGTTTCTGCTGGACTATACTTACCACGCCCAGCAAACGCTTGAAGAACCTCCGCTGGTTCCTAGCGTAGATGCCATAGTGCCTGACCGTCTTGAACTGTGGGTCTGGGATGTGACCTATCACAGCCGTGATGAACTCCTCCACCCTCATCGTGATGTGATGCTCGACACCGTCATCGTCGAGGTACCGAAATGTCACCCGCTCTCCATCATAGTCCTCGATCCTGCCCTCAGCGATCGCGGGGTGCCTCACATATCTACCGATGTACTTGACCATGCCCTTGCGGTTGTCTATCGTGTCCTTCGCCCTGACGTAAAAGCCCTCGGGGTACTCCTCGAACAGGCTGTGGATGAGTGACCGATTCTCAGATGTGTCGTCGACACACTTCTTCAGGTTCGTGAGCAGGTGATACTGCCAAGCCCTCCGCAGCATCTTGTAAGGGAAGATGTTCACATCTGCCCACTCACCATTTTGCTTGAACCCTCCCTCTGTCACGAGAGCATGGACGTGTGGATTCCATTTCATGTCCTTGCCATAGGTATGAAGCACTGCGATCACTCCGGGAGTCACTTCCTTGCCTAGCTTCCATTTCATCACTTGAGCTATCGTGAGGATAGCACAGTCCATGAGGACTTTCAGGAGTCTCCTATCGTCCTTGAAGAAAGGTCTGAGTTCATCCTGGATCGTCAACACGACATGGCGATGCTTGACATCGAAGGTCCCCTTCGCTATCTCCTCAGACCACTTGTCGGTGAACTTCTTCCCGCAGTGGGTGCAAACCCTTGAGTTGCACCCGTAGTAAACGACCTTCTCCTCTCCACACTTTGGACATCGAAACAGCTTGAAACCCTTCTTCCCGCACTCAAGCATCTTGCGGACTTCCTTCACCTCGACTTCCCTGAGCTCGTGCATATGCTTGAGTTCGTAAACGTCCCAGTTGTGGTTGTGGGAGAAAATGTGGTTTATCGTGATCCTTTCGTAAGGCTTATTTCCAGCCCCTCCGACGTTCACTTGCTTGGGGTTGTACACAAAAATAGGTCACTCACATCGCTTATCGGTGTGGGTGACCTACCCTAAGCATATACTTTATGTTACTGTAAAAAACAGTGAAATCTATTTTACACTAATTTAGCACGATAATGTTTCCTCTGCCCTTTTTATCCTGCAAACCAAGCCGCGGTCCTCAAGATCGAATTACAACTTAGGCGACATATCTGGAGGCTGGGGATAACCCTCAGCCCATCTTTTATTTTTAGCTAGTGATTCTCAAATCAGTATTTTAAGGACAGAATCTACAGTAGCTAAGGGTATCTTCAATTAAATAGTCGATATCGATCTTAAGGGGATAAAATGGTGGTCAAAAAGCAACTCATTATGTTACCTGGCCCAACAAATGTGCCAGATCGCGTGATGCAGGCGATGATTAGGCCGATCATAAACCATCGCGGGCCAGAATTTCACGAACTCTATAGCGGGCTGGTCGAGAAAGCAAAGTATGCCTTCCAAACAAAAAATGATGTTTTCATACTGACTTCTTCAGGAACTGGAGGAGTCGAATGCGCATTGAGCAACGTCCTCTCCCCTGGCGATGAAGTATTGGTGCCGGTCAATGGCGTCTTCAGCCAACGCCTGAAGGAGAAGGTCGAGACATTTGGGGGCAAGCCGGTTGAGGTGCCCATCGAGTGGGGTAAAGCGGCAACCCCAGAACAATTAGATGCGGCTGCGGACGGCCATGATATTGAGGCGATAGCAGTCGTCTATAACGAGACATCGACTGGCGCCACCGTTCGCGGTCTAAAGGAAATCGGTAAGATAGCAAGAAAACACAACGCCATCTACATTGTCGATGCTGTGTCTGTCTTGGGAGGGGACGAGCTTCCCACGGACAATTGGGGAGTCGACATCTGTGTTACGGGAAGCCAGAAATGTCTAGCTTGTCCCCCCGGGCTGGCTCTCATCTCGGTGAGCGAGCAGGCTTGGCGGACGATTGAGAATGCTAAATCACGGTCGTACTACTTCAACTTGCCCAAGATAAGGGAATTCCAGAAGCGGTGGGAGACCCCTTTTACTCCAGCCCTGCCGCTCTTCTTCGCGTTGGATGAAGCATTAGACATGCTCAAAGAAGAGGGTCTCGAAGATCGAATTAGACGACATCTGATATGCGCCGAAGCTTTCTATAGCGGGGTTCAAGAGTTGGGGCTCGAGCTTTTTGCTGACGAGCACTGGCATTCGAATACTGTGATAGCAGTAAAGAATCCCACAGGTATAGCAGACAAGGATATACGCGATTTAATGCGAGAGCGCTACGGCGTGATCATAGCCGGCGGCATGGGAAAACTAAAGGGAACTATGTTCCGCATCGGTAACATGGGGATAGTTTCGGATGTTGAGGTGGAGACGACCCTCGAGGCCCTTAAAGGAGCCCTTTCTCAGCTCAGGACTTAATAAATAGGAAATAGGGAAATAGTCGTATCGTGATTCGGATGGCGATAACCCCGACGAAATTCATATGGATGGATGGAAAACTAGTCCCTTGGAGAAAAGCCAACGTGCACGTGCTGACGCACACTTTGCACTATGGTCTTGGAGTTTTCGAGGGAATTCGGTGCTATGAAACAGACAAGGGGCCGGCCGTATTCAGGCTCAAGGACCACATTCTCAGGCTCGAGAAATCGGCAAAGCTCGTTGGGATGAAGCTTCCATATTCCGTCGATGAACTTGTCAGAGCTGTCAAACGTACGATAAAGGCAAACAAAATAAATGAGTGTTACATCCGCCCGATCGCCTTCTATGGGTACGGCATCATGGGCCTGAATCCCGAGGGCTCAGCTGTGAACGTGGCGATTGCCGTTTGGCCGTGGGGCACTTACTTGGGCGAGGATGGGCTCGAGAAGGGGGTCAAAGTAAAAATTTCCAGATGGCTTAGGATAGATTCACGAATCCTCCCGCACCAGGCAAAGCTGGTGGCCAATTACGCAAACTCGATATTTGCGAAGCTGGACGCACTGCGTTCTGGCTACGACGAGGCGATTTTGATGAACACTCAAGGTTTCGTGGCTGAGGGTCCAGGAGAAAACGTGTTTATAGTGAAGAATGGTGTACTAATAACACCTCCGCTCTCTGCAGGCGCGCTTGCGGGGATAGTGCGGGACTCGGTTATAAGGTTCGCCCAGGACAAGAAGATAAAGTTCAAGGAGAGGGATATATCACGGGAGCAGCTCTACGATGCTGACGAGGCCTTTTTCACTGGGACAGCCGCTGAGGTCGCACCAATAAGGGAGATAGACGGTCATTGCATAGGTGATGGACGAAGGGGAAAGATCACGGAAGAGCTCCAACACGCCTTCTTCGAAGCAGCCCGAGGAAAATCGGCGAAGTACAAATCCTGGCTAGACTACGTCAAATAAAACTCAAATCATAGCACACTATTAGGCCGCCTGTTTTACGGTGCTTGGGGCCAGCTCTGCGATCTTTTGGTCTAATCCCTTCTCTTTCAGTATCTTGCCAAGCAGCTCGGGTGCTTGTTTGATGAACTCCTCCATAATGGTAGCCGTTATCTCATCGACCTTGTAGGTGTCAAAGGCTATCCAACATCGCCAGCAGAACCTTGCGGTAACTGAATTTTCCGCGCTGCATCTCGGGCATACCTTCTTTTTCAATGGGTTAGCCTCGTTCCCGTTTTCAGGCTCTTTTATCCCGTAATGCTCGAATAGCGTTTTATCCACATCCCTACCACTCAAATGCACATACACGCTCGGCATATCGCTTGACTTTGTCCAACCGAAGAACTCTCTCATCTGTGCTTCTTTCAAAACTATCGCTAGGTGCGTAGCTCGGGAGTGCCTAAAACTGTGGGGACACAACTTCTTTTTTATGCCAGCCCTTTTTGCGTATTTTGCAACCAGTTCGGCGAAGCCGTGCTTCTGTATCGGTTGATCTTTGAACTTCCCGCTAGGCCATAGTGGTGCATTGGGGTTATCCTTGCCTGGGTTCATACTTATCCATAGTTGTAAATCCGGTACGCTTTCAAACAACCGGATTCGCCTCTCACCTGTTTTCCCCTGCTCCTTGCCTACCCTCAATATCGCTCCGTATTGGGCGAACTCAACGTCTTGGATTCTAAGTCCTACCAGCTCGCCGGCTCGACAACCGCTCTCGTATGCAACGAAAAGCATTGCCCGGTTTCGTTGGTTATCTGTCGCATCTACGAGTAACTTTACCTCATCCTGCGAAAGTATCTCCCGTCCGTAGCTCCTCCGACCTTGGCGTAGTGTGATCCAACTGACACAAGCGGGGTAGCTACCGCCGTTCAACTTGCCTGTGTGAACCCACTTTAGGAATTTTTTGATCTCGATCTTGTAGAGCATCGCGGAGCTATCCTTATATTCCCTGTCGATCCCTCTAGCCCATTCGCGGATCAAGGTCAGGAAGAACCAGATCATGGCCAAGTCGGAGGCCCTCTACATGCTACGGGAGTCGAGGCACTGCGGGCTCGCGCTTGGATTGGACTCGATAAAGCACACCTCGATTGACATAGACGTCCGGACGCTCACTGACTACCTGTTGATTAAAAACACGGGGATGCACGGACTGCCCCAAGACCTATGGTGGGTCTACAAGGTTTTCGACCCGCACGCGCTCCGCAAGCTCCACCCCAAGGAGTTCATCATCGTGGATCGTCAGGGGCGGCTGGGTCTGCGGACCTTTGCCTTACCGCCTTGGCACAAGCGGGAAAAGGAGAATATCCTAGTCGAGACTGGTTTGGAACTACAATATTATCAGCCTGCGGCGAAAGAAGACAATCTCCGTACCCTGATTTCCGAAGCGCTTTCGTCACTCCCAACAGAACCCGAGCCGAGCGAGGTCGCAGCTTGGATTAGGGCGAACAAGAGCGTTGAGGCGAGCCCCGTTGCCATAGGCCAGCAGCTACGCTCGATCGGGTACCGGACGGACTTTGTATTCAGGGACGGGAAGGGCAGGCGGGTCATACGGAAAAACCCATGAGAAACTGCTCTTGTGTTAAACACATGTACAAGTCAGACAATTTTCAGTAAATTTATATGCATCTTTAGAATACGTAAAATGAGGAGGTAAGGAGGCAAAATGTGAGGCTTGGGAGTTTTAAAGGCGCATTGCTTCTGGCCCTAACAGTAATTTCTGTCGCCCTTATCATTTCTCAAGCTTCAAAGGTGCAAGCTTGGGGCGAAAACGCCCATCAATTAGTTGAAATAAAAGCTGAAAATGTCTTTTCCAAAGGTTCATTCTTCTCTACTATCCATAGCACTCTTTATTATTGGTCTACATATCCAGATACGAAAAGGGATAATTTCATGCCAGGCATAGGGGCGTATGACTGGCACTATTTGGATGCGATAAGTTACAATCCCTTGGTGGTCGTTAGCGGATATGAGAATGGCGAGTTGCCTTGGGCCATAGAATGGCTATATGACAATATAGTTTATTATTTGGAAGCTGAAAACTGGAGTGCCGCGGAGAACTTGATGGGCGCTGTATGCCATTTTGCCGGCGACTCCACGATTCCCATCCACGCGGAGAATGATTATAGCCCCGGTGATAATGGTGACATATGGTATGGTTATTATTGTGGTTCGGTGGGGGTGTATTATCCCGGTTGGGGATGGTATTATTACGATCCTACGCATGGGTACCCCCATGGGTACCTTCGTCACTCAATTTTTGAGTCAATGGTAAACGCGCAAATTCTTAATACAGATAATATATCAATTCCAGACAATTACGTGCCCCACCAGCTTGACAACATCGAGAACGCAGCATTGGCGACGCTCTCGGACAGCTTTGACTTAGCTGGCTGGACCCCCACTGGCTACATCGAGAATAAGCTGGACTATTACTTAGGGTACGAAAACATCTTCTGGAACGATTGGTTAAGGAGCATGACAGACAACAGATTGGCGACAGCGGTTCAGTTTACTGCAAACATTTGGTATTCGGCAATGATTCAAGCTGGGCTCACCATCCAAGCTCCGACTTTGACCTCGCCCTCGGGCGGTTCGAAGACCACTAATAACAAGCCGACTTTCACCTGGACTTCAGTCAGCGGCACGAGCTATTACGACTTCCAGCTGGCATCTGACAATAACTTCACGATCAACGCGGTAACCGCAAAAGGTCTCACAACCAACTTCTACACCCCAGTGAACGCTCTGACGGGTGGAAGATGGTACTGGCGTGTGAGGACTGGCGACAACTCCACGAATGTCGGACTTTGGTCACAGATCCAATCGTTCACTGTTTTGACACATGCCCCGATTTACATCAGCGACAATTCCGGATTTACAAGTCCAGATCCCGTGAACGGTGGCGGTTCAGGCACGGCAGGCGACCCTTACATCATAGAGAACTGGGACATAAGCGCGGGGAGCGCCAACGGGATCGAGATACAGAATACGACTGCTTACTTCATCGTCAGGAACTGCTACGTGCACGATGGTGGTGACTATTACAACGGGATCTTCTTCTACAATGTTACGAATGGTATGTTGGACAACAACCTCGTGGAGAACAATTACTGGGAGGGCATCTGTCTCGACAACTCCTCGAACAACACGATCTGCAACAACATCGCGGAGAATACCAGGAACATACATGGCATCATCCTAGACCACTCGGATAACAACCTCATCGAAAATAACACCTTGAGAAACAACCAGCAATGCGGTATCCAACTGATCAACTCCTCGAACAACACGATCTGTAACAACATCGCGGAGGATAGCAGGACCGGACAGGGCATCCTCATCCAGAACTCGGACAACAACCTAATCGAGAACAACACCTGCCAGAAAAATTACTATGACGGCATCATGCTGTCTAGCTCGGTCAACAACCTCGTATTCAACAACACCTGCTCAACCAACAATGGCTCTGGCATCTACCTCTGGGAAAACTCGGACAACAACCTAATCGAGAACAACCTAGTGGAGAATAATAGTTGGGACGGCATGGAACTCCCCGACTCGGACAACAACCGTGTAGAGAACAACACATGCAGGAACAACATAATCAACGGCATCCACCTATGGGAAAACTCGAACAACAATACTATCTCTGGTAACATTTTCTCGAACAATTACTACTGCGGCATCCGCCTCTCATCTTGCGGCTCGAACAACACTATTTTTAACAACAAATGCGAGAACAACAGTTCGGACGGCATCCTCCTCGAGAACTCAGACAAAAATCTTATCTCAAACAACACCTGCAAGAACAACGGTCGGGACGGCATCAACCTCTTCTACATCTACTCCGGTGGCTACATAGGCTCGGACAACAACACTCTGGATAACAATACCTGCTCGAATAATCTGACTGGCATATACGTGTCTGATTCGGATATCAATACCATAACTAACAACACATGCTCCTCCAATAACAGCTACGGCATCTACCTAGGGTACTCGTTAAACAACCGTATCTTCCACAATAGGTTCGTCAACAACCCGCAGCAAGCCCTCGATTACGGTACGGATTACTGGGACAACGGCTACCCGTCGGGCGGGAACTACTGGGGCGATTACACCGGTTCTGATGCGAACGGTGACGGGATAGGCGACACGCCCTATTACATTTCTGGAGGGAGCAACCAAGACCGTTATCCGCTAATGAACTGGCCACCTACTGTTATGCCACCCCTGAAAGTGCATATCGCGCCATATTCCAACATTGGCAAGCGAGGTACGGTACAATCCTTCACAGTTTATGTAACGAACATGAGCAGCATTGATAACGACAACTACATCATGACCCGGGGGGACAACGCTGGTTGGATTTTAGCGCTCTCCGGTGACGGTCTCACCGTAGACAACAGGATTGAGAACGTCGCAATTGGTCAGGGCAGGGCACTAACGTTGACCGTCAAAATACTTGACAATGCCCTGAGCGGCGCTCTGGACAACGTATGGGTCAAGGCTACTAAGGTGGACAATGAAAACTGCACCGATAATGACTATTGCCTCGTGCACTGCGCATCTACTGAGATCAAATTAGTCACTGGTTGGAATCTCGTGGGCTTCACGGCGGTCGGTGCAACCGATAATCCAGACAATCTGTTCCCAGGCCTGACGTATCTCGAAAATTTCAGATTGATCTATTGGGTAGCGCCAGGTGGACCTTACAAGACGCAACCCGAAGGCCAAGTCCTCATTGACAACACTGGCTACTGGGTATGGATCGACGAGAACTACACTGTGGGAACGAGCGGTACAGCCCCTGTTAGCCGAACGGAAAACATGAAGGCCGGCTGGAACCTTGTGTGCTTCCCTGTAGACAACGATAGCACAAACCCGCACAACGTTTTCCCAGGTCTGACATATCTCGATAATTACAGACTGATATACTGGGTAGCGCCAGGTGGACCTTACAAGACGCTGGGCGAATATACAAGACTCTTGGACAACACCAGCTATTGGGTATGGATCGATCGGGACTTCACCATAACCGTCCCATCATGAGAGACAGCAAAATTTAAAGCTCCGCGGGGGCTGCAAGCGCCCCCCCGTCTTCTATTTCGTCCCATATTTCGGAAGTTAATGTCTCTTAACTTCCCGAATCTCGCTATCTCCTGCCCCCGTTTAGCAAGTTAATGCGGCTTTTTTGGCCCAGGCCTAAAGGGGGAGGTAAAAAATCCCATACATGTTCCGTTAGTGTGTAATGCAGACGCAGGAGGGTCACCTAGTGGAAAACTGAGGGGGCATTAGTTTTCCGAGACGGGGCGAAGAGTTGCCTACAAGGTGCCCTCGCGGTTGATTCCCGCTTATAAAGGTTCTGATTCAAGATTCAAGATTCAAGGGGCTTTGCACATAAATTCAGTCAAATCCGATTCTGCACATAAATTGCCTAACTTGCACATAAATTCCGAAAATCGGTTCTGTTACGTTATCGGGAGGTCTTTCGAGACCACAGTAAATGTACTCGTGGTACTAGCCTCACAAGAATCTGGCGAAGGGGCCACTAATTGATTGCTTCTCGGGCTAGATAGTTCAGCTGAACGGTTCCCCGAAACTCCGATAACGCCTGAACCAACAGAGTTGAGTATCAGAACCAAAAATGAAGCGACCACTATTAAAAAAGCCAAAACTCCTTTATAACCACAGTTTCCCCCTTTTCGCATCTCCTTCCCCAGAGGTCCTCCTTTCCCAGAGGTTTTCCCTCCGACGAATATTTTCTCTCTTATTCGATAAAAACTTTGCTTATCTGTACGGTAAGTTGTACCCAAATACAAGTACGACAACAGTTCGCGGAAGAATCACAAGCAATTTGCGCGCCACCCGAGTGGAGGTCGCAGGCACGGAAAATGCGCGCTTAATGGGGCCACGAACCCATTTACTAGATTTCGCAAAATACTTCAGACGCTTCTTACCGCTTCAATTTTATCATCGCTACTGTGACGACAGTTATCACAACTATTGCCACGATGAAAAAAATGCTTGATATCGAGTGAGCCCCGGGCGCACCTGATTCAACCTCAACCGTCCATTCAACGCCACCTGAACGGTTTAATGCGCTCATACCGCCCATGCGGAAGTCCCCTACATAAGAGATTTTCAAATCATAGCTGCCCGATTCAGTATCCTTTGGGACCGTCACGCGCACCTTCATTGGATACGCTCTGACCCAACCTTGCCTGGAAATGCCATTATCATCTTTATAGGTCAATGGGAGGCAGTTCTCGCCCTCGCTTACCTCGAAGAGCTCGTTTTCAAACCATTTAGGGACAACTGCGATATTTTCCGGATTAAATTTCACTAGCCATCCGCTTGGGTAGTTGTCCGCCGAGGCAGAGACAAAACAGGTGACATTGCCGTATGCCGAGTAGAAGTAAATCGTGCCTTCCCCGGTAGCACCTTGTTTTACATTTGGGAATACCTCAGCATAGATAACTCCAAGGTTGTATCGAGGCTCATCCGCATTAGCAGATGGCGCAATTAAAAGAATTAATGCTGAGCTCATTGCAAGACTCAGCACTAGAGCCAACCATATTTTTCTCATTTTTTTGCTACCGCCTACGGTGTGGTTCCGTCCTTCACGGCCTTGAAGTAGATCGTGTTCGAATAAGAACCTGCCCATTGTCCCGCTGGGATGTCTATGAACCAGTAGGTGTTCTTAGCCGTGCCCGGTGAAACGCCCTCGAAAAATCCTTGGTTTGGACCTGTCGCGTATGATGTAGTTAAGGCTGTCCAATTCGCTCCGCCTGCAACGTTGTCGTTATCGTAGTGACATTTGTCAACGGTTATCGTGTGAGACCCATCGGACCAGTCAGTACCCTTTACGTAGATGTCAACGTTCACGTTGGTCGTCGATTCGACCGTCACAGTCGCCGGGTTTCCTGCGTTGGCGAGGTTATTCTCAGTATTCGGGCTCAAGGTTCCCCAAGCTATGGGCACGTTCGAGAGGGTTATGTCCACAACCGTAGCTACGGTAAGCGATGAGGTCGTTTGTTCCTGCTCCGAGTCCGCGGCAAAGCCTATGGGCAATGCTGATATCATCGATATAAAAAGCACCGCACAGAGGACCACACCGATGGCTACTGTAATTCCTCTATACATATTCTTCACTCAAGTTAAGTTAAAAACCAGTTTTAAGCGGTTTGTGAAATTATTCTCTAGATTTATCCTCTATCCCCTTTCCCAGCCCGCCTACGGAACTAGCCCGTCTTTCACCGCTTTAGCACAGATATTATTTGTATAAGTGCCAGCCCACTGCCCCGCTGGGATTGAGATCCAGAAGTAAATGTTTTTCGAGCTTCCCGGCGTGACGTTCTCGAAATAGCCGGAATTCGCCACCGACGGATAGCTGAGTTTTAGGATATTTTCTAGCTGTCCAGTTTCAGGCACTTCACCGAGCATATCATCATCATCGTATTTGCAGTTCTCCACGCCTATCGAGTGCCCTGCCCCATCGGACCAGTCAGTACCCTTTACGTAGATGTCAACGTTCACCTTGGTCGTCGATTCCACCTTAATCGTCATCGGGAACCCGTGCGCATTGTTAGTGGCTGGATTATTCTCGGTGCCCGGATTAACGGTCCCATAATTAACAGGTACGTTGGACAGGGTGATATCGATAATGACGGATACGGTTACGTTCACTTCCGCTGTGCAGCTGTTCGAGGCGCTCACCGTATTATCGGTCTGGGATGTCGCGGTGACCGTTATGTTGTCAATCGTTCCGCCTATCGCACCCGATGGAATGGTCACGCTCAGCGTCGCGCTCCCGCTGCTCCCTAGTGACACGGTGAGCAAGGTCGGCGAGACGCTTGGCGACCATCCAGCATTATCCGTTACTGCCAAGGAGTAGTTGTCCGAAACGTTACCCGTGTTGTTGACCGTGACGGCGTATGTCAGCGTCGCCCCATTCGCCCCGCTATTATCGCTCGGCGAAATCGAAACGCTGACGCTCCTAACCTGGTAAGTCCAGGACGCGGTCTCTGTTATCGCACTGCTCATCGTAACTTGGGCTGAATTGTTTGAACCAGTGTAGGAGCCGGTGCCAGTTCCGGTCCAGCCGTTCCAGACGTATTGCTCTCCGGCACCTGCGGTCGGTGCGGTCGCAGATATGTCAACCACAGTGCCATAGTCGTACACGTGAGCGCCTACTGATGGGGTTGTCGTTCCGAAGTTCGTCGCCATTGTGAGCGTCACTTGGGTGGTAAAATTGAGAATACTTCCGTAACTTGTTCCTACTGAATTTGTGGCAAATGCCTCGAAATAATATTTAGTTCCGGAAGACAGACCGGTCATATCTTTCGTGTACGCCCCCGTCGTTCCAGAAACCGTGTATTTCGTGGTCGGACTTGAACTAGTGTCGCAGTAGAAACCCCTCTCAGTAATAGTTGCCCCGCCGTCTGAAGTCACATTCCCATTCAGGGTGGCGGTGGTTGTCCCCACGCTGGTGGCTGCGCCGGTGGTGACCGTGGGCGCGGTTGCGATTGTAGAAGCCGTTATCTGAAAATCGTCAATGCGGAGAGTGCGAGACGAGCCACTAACACTTTTTGCCCGAATTCTTATTACACAGTTGGACTGATTGTCGAAGGTGGAAAGGTTGGTGTTAGCTGTTCTTAAAGTATACGCGCTGGTACTCCCTGGAGCAAACCAATCCAAGATAGTAAACCAAGTGCTGCCCCCATCTTTAGAGCCGCGCACCGAAACTAAAGTGTTCGTTGTGTCCGTCGTAATCCGCTCGTAGAAAGAAACACCAACATTGTTATATCCCGAAAAATTGACCGCTACTTGGAACCACCGAGTATCATCGCCAGTAGTCGCTATAGTTCCCGCAACACAGTATGTTCCAGTACGGGGGTTTGTGCTGCTCTGGACCCAATTCGTTCCATCGCGGGTCCAATCTGTCGGAGGAAAACTGCCTTCAAATCCCTGATTGTACGGAAAACTGCTGACGCTTGCGGTTGCCGTTTGCGTCGATAAGCTGAATGTCAAAATCGATGTTACTAGCAAAGTCGCTAACAAGGTCGACAGCAGTACACTACCAAAATACTTAGTTCTCACTTTTTGTCTCCTTTTTCACTTTGATTTGGCGTGTCCGCATAAAGCCCTTTGCGCGCCTCCGAGTTTGTCGAATAAATCCATAGGATAACCAAAGAACCCGTTTCTTCCGCCGCGCGGACGCGCGCAAAGGTTCGCAGATTGTGCGCCACGAGCATGAGCAG
>Ga0315268_10005509_pt1 | contig 13580 bp, 18 predicted proteins | sample C1_top_MG_FD_204535 | JGI IMG/M metagenome (GOLD analysis project Ga0315268, IMG submission 204535) | Sediment microbial communities from Yellowstone Lake, YNP, Wyoming, USA - C1_top | ecosystem: Environmental > Aquatic > Freshwater > Lake > Sediment | place: USA: Wyoming | collected 2017-08-01 | reverse complement strand
ACAAATTCCAGCTGGGGTCCTCTCGCGTACTTGTAGAAAGCATATTCGAAATCGAAAGCAGGCAAGAAAAGTGGATGGGCACGACGCAGCAAGCACTCTTTATATAATTCGCGAATCAAAGGCACGGCTGATGTGCTTCCCTGTATCACCACTTGCTCTTTCGGCTTGACATCCACACTGTAGTGAATACATAGTTTCGCGAGTCTTTCAATTCTCTGGTCCGCCACGTTAGCCACCTTGAAAGAATATCACACAGCTTTGGCTAAAAGCTTAATGCGACCCAGCGCGCAATCGTCTGGAACGTGCGAGGCGGAGCGGAGCGACGCCGAGACTTCAACTTCCGTTTAAGGTTTCGCCAAAGAAATTTGCGTAAGCTTGGAGTAGTCTCAATGTATCTTGCCCATCTATTTCTCCGAAGAAGATTTTCCTACCTTCAAGGACAGATTTGGCTGTGGCGAACATTTTCATTTGTTCGCAAACACTTTCGCCAATTTGATCCCAATATTGAATTATGAAAACTTCGGCAGGTGATCTAAACAATCTCTGAATTTGGTCTCCTTGTTTTCCCAGCTTTTTAGGAGTAAGCTTGCCAGTTGTTCCCCTTCCTTTTAGACCAAATGCGGTAGGTATCCTCTTTCCATTAAGAATCAAACGAGTAGAATAAAGGTCATCCCCCTCTCCGCCCCAGTCTTTGAACTCGCCTTGCTCGCCGATAATTTTCTGAAGACCTTTCTGGAATACTTCCTCAAGTATCGGTAGATTCTCGCGATCTTTCGCTAATTGAACTTCTCCTACTTTCTTGAACGAATCGATATCATCGATTGTAAGATGTTGTATATCTATAGTCTTCCGAGGTAAGGGCAATTTGATCACAATGTTGGTTGCTTTGCCTCTTACCTTTGTCTCAAATTCCTCTCTCGCTTTCTTGCTCACCGCAAGCCGTAAAATTCTGTCTTTATGTAACGAAAAATAGTCAACCCTGAAGAACAAAAGTTTGCCCTTTACTTTTTGCTTGGCAATGAGTTGGCTTTTACAGAGAACTCCCGTTTCTTGAAGCACTCTGATCTTGTCCATTTTGATTTTTGAAGCGATCTCAGCCGAAGTTTTGCCATTTTTACCCCTATAAATTTCCTCAAATACTTTTCTTCTGTCTTCAGACCTCTGAAGGATCGCGACAGCATTCATTATCTGCTCGTTGCCATGCGATCTTACATCTGAGCTGTCAATCGTCATTTAGTCCTTGCCCTTCTTTTTGACCTTTGGAAACATTGTACGAATATTACCAGCACCCATTTTTGTTGCCAGATCGATTTCTTCAGATGTAGCACCGTTTTTCAATAATTGCAAAATTAGTAGATTTTTGATAGATTGAAGTTCTTTAAACTCATCTTTTCTGATTTTTTCCCCACTCAATCGTTACTTCCCTCCTTCGTCATGATTTTCTTTTACATTCCCAGGCTCATCAGTAGATTCTTTCGCTCGACTTTTCGCTGCACCATTTTTTTGTGTCGCTTTATCGTACAAATAATGTGCAACGTCAGTTCTCGATTTCTTTCCTAATATTTTTGCTATTTCAGTGGGCGAAAAATCTACTGATTTAAGTAAGCGAGCGGCTGTTCCTTCGTTGAACTCTTCCTTTGCTTTAGGTTTGTTCATTTCTATAAATAGCCTAATTAGGGCATCCAACCTTCTTATTACGGGGTCTTGGGGTTCTTTCTCCGTCTTCCTTGTGCGTTTTCCCTTCCCTTGCTCGGTCAACGCTCGATCTCCTCAGGTCCCTTGATCGATTTCATTGGGAATTTGTTTCTTATCGTCTTTTCAGGAATTCCAGTCGCATTCTCAATTATTCTCGGATTCACTCCATCTTTTAGGAGGCTTATAATCAGCAGATTTTTTATTGCTTCGTTGTTTTCAACTTCTTTTTTCTTTGACATTTTGTTCACTATTGTCCCTACTCGTTCTTACCCAATTCAGGTTCAATCTGCTGCACAGGTTCGGGCTCTATTTTCTTGTTTTTTGTTCCTTTTATCTTGGAAACAGGTACTAATCGCTCAATCGTTTTTTCGCTAACCTCCAAAGCTTGGGCGATCTCCTTTCTTGTTAAACCTGATCTGACGAGCAAAATCACAGTTATGAGATCTAATCTTTTGATCATTTTGTCAAGTCTTTCGTTCAAGAACTTGTCGCTCATTGTTTGTGTTGCACTTCCTCTTGCTTTGGTTCAGTTTCCTGAGCCTTTTTCGCTTTAGCTTTTCTTTGGCTCCTCAATGTTTGAACGGACTCAACAGTACTTCCGATAGTGAGCGCAATTACGTTGTCTGGCAGTTTCAAGTCTTCTAGTGCTTCAACCTGTTCTTGCTTGGTCGCCTTATCTTTGAATATGGAATCCTTCCTTAATGCCAAAGCAGTCACTTTTGTAAGTATCTCAATATTCGCGTTCAAGTTTCGAAGCGCCTTAGCTAATTCGTTATTATCTTTTTTCAATCTGAGTTGCGCCTTATACCTTGATTGTTTTTATTCGTATAAAAAATTTGAGGATTGTTGATTCACTTTGTGATTCACTTAGGAATTTTCTCTGACATTCTCCATATGTGTCGTATTCTCGTTTCTGACGCGCACGCGCGCGACTTTGAATAGAAAAAAGGGGGTTATTTGCGTTTTCTGAACATCATTATGTTTTGTGGTGTTGTGCGGATGTACGTCCATCCGTTGTCTATTAGTTGTCCGGCTTCCTTGTCATCTCTAGCTGTTGCGTGGTGGTAGTTTTGGCTTTCTTCGTCAAATTCGACGATGTGAGTATAGACCATTGTTGAGTTGATGTCTCGGTGCCCGAGTTTTTCTTGTACGATGGGTAAACTCTTGGTTTCAGTGAATAGTTTTGTTGCGTAGTAGTGTCTGAAGGTGTGGAAGTGTATTTGTTTGAGTCGTGGGTTTTCTAGTTTTTTGGCTAGGGCTGTTTTTTGTCTGTCGAATGTCCATCGGATGCCGCTTAGGTGTGTTTTGCCGAATATGTAATCATTGGTTTTTGGTAGTGTGTTAAGTCTGTTGATTAGTTTGGCGGTTATTCTTATTTCTCGTGGTTTGCCATGTTTTTCTGCTTGACATTTTAGTGTGCTTTTTTCTTCATCTATGTCTGTCCATTTGCAGTTCCAGAGTTCGCCTATTCTGAAGCCTGTTTCTTTGAGTGCTTGTAGTGTTATGGACACTTTCTTGCTTGTTCCACTGATGAGTGCGTCTATTTCTTTTTCTGTTGGTACAAACGGAAGTGTTTCGTTATTTTGGTAGTAAGGTGGTGTCCACTGTATATTTTCCATTTTCGTAAATTCGTTGTATGCATAGACGGCTAGAATTTTGTGTCCATTACTCCAGTTCTTGTTTCTCGCTATGAAGAGTTTTACGGCTTCGGGGTCGGCTAGGTTGACTTGGTTTTTTTATCATCACTCGAAGAATTTTGTATTTGGTCTGTATGGTTGGTTCTGCGAGGGCTTGTTTTTGACAGTGGATTATGAATTTTAGGAGTTGTCCATTTTGAGCTGGCGGGTTCATTGTAGGGCTGGCGTGTTGGCCGTAACCCGCCTTTTGTTCTTTGTGGCATTCGGCTAATCGGGCTACCCGCACTTCAGGTAGATTCCTCATCAGCGTCTGTTTGCCCTTTCCACTTGCAGGACGGCCGTTTCACCGTTTCGCACATGGCATCCTCAGCAACTTAACATGCATCATAGCCATCTGCCAAGCGGACGTTTCGTTTCTGCTCCGTAGCCAAGGTTCTCACCCTGCGCCCTTGCGAACGCTGCAATTCTACACGTGGGCGGAGTTTCCTCAAGCCTCTCAAATTCAAGGCCCGAAAGCCACACACCAACTCGCCAGCCCAAAAACACATGCGCACTCCTACGCAATAAGAATTTTGGAAACCTTATTCAGCTACGCCCTAACCTATGATAAACAAGGGACTGCAAAGCAATGTCCAAACGCGTTATCTTGATAACCGGAACACCCTGCGTCGGAAAAACCTCAACCGCACATGCATTGGCAGAGAAACTAGACGCCTTCTACATCGGCCTGACCGATCTGGCTAAACGCGAAAACCTAATCCTCCGAAAAGACGAGAAACGCGACTCACTGATAATCAACGAAAAAAAGACGAAAAAAAGAATCAGCCAAATCATAGAAAGAAACGACAAAAAATACGTCATAATCGACGGGCACTACGCTACAAGCGTCGTTCCATGTGAACTTATAACACGGGTATTCGTGCTAAGAAGAGACCCAGTTGAACTGCGAAAACTCATGAAAAAATGCGGCTTCTCCGACCAGAAACTGACGGAAAACCTGGCCGCGGAAATCCTAGACGTGTGCTTGGTGGACGCACTAAACGTGCGCGGCGAAGCAAAAGTCTGCGAATTGAACGTGACCGGCAAGACCGTCGAAGAAACAGTAAAAGAAATGCTAGAAGCCATAGACAACCCGACCAAGTGTTGCGTAGGCATCGTGGACTGGCTCGGTAAACTGGAACGCGAAGGACTCCTGGACGAGTACCTGAAAATCTAGCTGCTTTCACCGCAGACTCAGAGTCATCTGCCGCTTCGTAAGCAACGTGATTTTCCTTCGATTCGCATAAGACTTCGCGTGATCACTGAACTTTTCGCCAACAATTATCGGCCTCGACAACCCCACGTCATCAGACGCCTTATCAACGTTAATAATCACGTTCACGCCTATCGTCCTGTTCCAGTCTCTAATCCACACTCCCTGCGCCACATGCCCCTTCTGAACAATCAAATCAAACTTCGCCGTAACGCCGCTGAAACCCTCAAACGCCGTCTTGCTCTGATCCACCTTGAAACCCTCCTTCTTGAAATACTGAATCACAGCATGAACCAAGTTTGACGACGGCTTAGACGCACCCTGCGGTTCAGAACTCATCCGTTGTCCCCCTGTTATGCTAAGTGTTATCTAGTCCCACGTGGAAAAGGTTTTCGATAGGTGCAAACCATGGCTCTCACCTTAGTAATCGTGTGCAGCAGATGCGGCAATCTACTGCTGGCAAAGTCTGAGCAGAAAACAAGGGCCTGTCCACACTGCGGCTTCACGATCGTCGTCGAAAAGGCAAAGAAGCTGGCCTCAGCCAACACGGCCAACGAAGCATCATTGATTCTGCGCAAAATGAAAAGCGACGCAGGAGCAAGAGGAAAAGGGCTGAGCAAGTACTAGACATCATTCTAACTGTTTCCGCATCTGACACGTTCTGCACACTTCATCAGTCGTCGGTTCTCCACATTCACTGCATTCATGCAGTCCCTCTTCCTTGGCGACCTCCTCTAAAGCAGGCCGAATTCTCTCTATCGACTTAAAAATCGTGAACTTTATTCCCGGATGCTTCTCCTCCAACCTATTAAGCATCACACGAGCGTCATTTCTCAACGCCTCCGAAGCATAAGGACACGGCCTGCTCTGAAACTTGATTCCTCTAACATAAGCGTACAACGCCGTTTCTTTCTCAGGAATCTCGCAGAAAGGCTTTATCCTCCGCACAAGCTTCGGGTGCACCTCGTCTGTAACAGGCTTTTCCTTCGCGATACGCAAGACGTCACCATGAAAAATGTTCAGCAGAATCGTCTGCGTCTCATCATCAAGCGTGTGAGCCGTCGCAAGTCTATCCGCCTCAACTTTCCTAGCCGCCAAATTCAACGCTTTCCTCCGAAGAACTCCACAGTATGCACACGCCGTGAGCATGTCATCGCCTTTGTTCCTGAGCCGTTTAACCATCTGGTCAAACGTGAATCCATACAGGTCCTTGAAAGACACGACAAAATGTTCAACCCCGAGCTCTTTACAGTTTTCAGCCGCAATTTCCAAAGCTTCATCTGTGTACCCCTCAATTCCCTCATCCACACTAATCGCAACAAGCTTCGCTCTCGGATATTCCCGCTCTATCTTCGCCATAACATGCAGCAGACTAACACTGTCCTTTCCCCCTGAAACAGCCACCGCAATCTTGTCATCAAACCTAACCATCTGATACTTCGAAACGGTCGCCCGCGTCTTCTCCTCAATCGACCGAGCGAAGCATTTCCTACAAAGCTTCATCCCAGAGTATGGCCTAAAGAAGAACGCTTCTCTCAGGTTGCAAACGTCACACACGACGGTATTGGTAGCCATTACCGTTCACGTTGTCAGCTGAAATCACCTGAAATAGAAACAGGTCTCCCGTATATTTCTGATGTCACATGCTCCAACTCATACGTGTCTAACAAGGGCTCAAACCCTAAAATAAGCCAAGCGCAATAATCCCAAGAGAGGCTTTGCATTGGCGAAGAAACCATTGGGGCATTCAGAGTATCGGGAGGTCATCTACAAAGCCGAACACTGGGCTCTACTTGAAAAGTTAAGAAACAGAGCCACGATAATAATGGAGTCATTAGCGAAGGCACATCTTCAAACAATCGTTCACGGCAGCATTGCCAGAGGAGACGTATCCAACAAAAGCGACATAGACATTTTCATCCAAACCCCACCATCCTCCTTCGCCGTTGAAACCGCCTTAACAAAGGCAAGCATACCGATCGATGCCCGCACTGTTGTGCAAGCCACGCCAAACTACGCGATGAAAGCACACATCGAAATCGACGAAACCACAAGTGTCACTTTCCCATTGATGAGGCTGCGCAAGGTGGAACGAGAATTCTACAAGTTCGGCGGTCAAGCCGATCTGCAAAGCCTAGAAAAACGCCTGCGAGTGCCAGGCGTTGACAAGCGTTTGATGCTCATCGAACCAACCGAGAAAGGCCACAAGGAAAGTACCATCGTTGGTCATGAAGAGCACGTTGCAAGACTGCTTGGAATATCGGTTGAAACCGTGTCGGACCGGGTTCACACTCTGCTGAGAAGAGACCGAATCGGCAGAACCGGGGTCTTCATAAAAGAACAATTGTCCCCCGATGAAACTTTCGAGATGGCCCTAAAACGTTTCGCAGACAAGAATCCTGCTGTTCGTAGGCGCCTGACAAGTGTGCCTTAGATTGCTTGAGACTCTTTTGATTGCTTTGGATAGAATATGAGGTCTTTTTCTTCCAGTATCGCCTGAAGCTTGTCCACGGCTTCGTAGACGTCTCCTTCTTTCTTTGCGCCCACGCACACCAGTTTTCCAGCTGAGAATATTAGAAACACCACCTTTGGCTCGTCCATGCGGTAGACCGCTCCTGGAAACTGTTCGGGCTCATACATCACTCTTCTCAATTTGCCTACAACATTTTCCAAATCTATCTCTCCGTTTAACTCCGCAGAAGCAACAATATTCTGAATTTTGATCGCCGGCTTGTTAGCTATCGGAATCCCATGACTCTTCAGTTCCCTCGTTACCTTGTTCACGGCCTTTATGGCCTCTTTCTCTGATTTCGCGCCCGTGCACACCATCTTGCCAGTTTCAAATATCAACGTGGCCGTCTTAGGCTTCTTCAAACGAAAAACAAGTCCAGGAAAGACGCGCGGGCTATATTCTGCGTGAGGAAACTTCTCAACGATTGATTTGAGACTTATCTTCTGATTCAACGCTGCGGAAGCAACGATGTTTTGGAGGTGTATTGTAGGTTTTCTCTTCCCCATTTTGTTCATCTCAAATTCATAGACACCAGTATTGTTTGGTATTATATAATACCCTTATTGTAAATCAAACCAGTATTTATCATTTGGAATTGTGCTTAGACAATGCAATCAAAATATTATATGACTGTATGTGAAATCTTGCCGCTATAATTTCAGGTTCGCCACCCTTGACTATTGCAATTCTGTCATTAATCATCTTCTTTGTTGTTGACGTAATAATACCTGCCCTTGTGGCGCACTAACTCGTAACTACTAAAAAAAGAGGGAAGGGTTATGGCAGACTGTAAAGCTGCTTTGCCCTCCTCTTTTCATCCTTCGGTTTCCCAGCAAGGGGGACCCACAGCACCCAACCGAAAATGATATTAGGTTCCGTAACCTTGATTATAATTGTCAGGAAATAACTGATGAGAAGGACAAATATGAACAAAACTCCTATTCCCGGAAATTCTTCTGCTAATAATTCGAAACGGATTCTCAGAGATCTTCTAGTCATTGCTACGGTTTTTGTCACTTTGGTTGCATTGGGCCCAACAGCGTTGGCACAGACCACCCATTACTACGCTGCAGTGTATACTAATCATGGCCAGGCCCTGTATCGGGCGGTTAATGGGACTCAAGACACCAAGGACCAAGGTTCCGTAAGCGTTGGAACAGGATCATTCGTGGGTCTCGGTCGTTCGGCGAGTGATTTCTTTTCCGTGGGGGTATCTGAAGGGTTATGACTGGTACCATAATTGGCACTCTACACCGGTCCTCTATGTTGATCGGAAGCTCAATGGCAATTATTATATGTGGGTTCTTGAGAACACAACTGTAGGGCAGGTTCACACTTATAGAGTAGGCGAATATACCCAAAATGGTCATAATACTATGTTTGCGATGATAGACAACTACGAAAGAGAAAGTGAAGACGGATATTCATCATCTCCTTACCAAGCCACTGGTCAAACGGAAGTGCATGACACCTCCGATCATAGTTTATCACATTTCTATCAGATGAAGGCAGGGCTACTTTGGTTGCAACCCAACGAAACATTTCACGACGATGCACAGTACAAAAGTCCTCCACCTCCAACGTTTTATACGTCTTTGCTAAGCCAATCGGAATGGACCACATGGGACTAGGATCTCGTTGGAAAATGCAGGGTGATAAAATGGGATTAAAATGGAAAAACTTCAGGGCATTTGTACTTTTTGCAGCAGTAATTCTGGGTGTGTCAAGCTTCTTCATATATTTGAGCATCCCAAAAGGGCCTAGCGAAGCTTGGGAAACGGCTTCTTTGCCCTATTTTGGACCCATACCTGGCGAAGAGGTTTCCTTAGAGAAGGCGCAGGCGTCAGTGGGGTTCAAGATCAATTTGCCTATGAACCTTGGAACCTTTGTGGAACTTAAACTGCTCCAGCCGCCGCAGACACTACCGGGCTACGAAACACTGTACATTGTCTATGCGGCATCTAAACCATCGAGTGACGCCACCGTGTCTGATGTCGGAAACCAAAACGGCATCATCCTTGTGGAAAATCACAACCTGATGACTCTGCAGGACTCGGTGCAAAACATTCTGGACGCCATAAACTCGACTAGAAATGATCCGGGCGGCGGCCTCCAAAAAGTCACCATAAACGGATACGTTGGTTGTGCAGGCGGAAACTTGGACGTGCATGAGGTTTCCTGGTACACAGAAACCACCGAATACCATTTGATAGCCAATATAACGTACCCCTTGCAACAACTTGTCGCAATCGCTCAGAGCATCCCAGTCAAGTAGAAGGGAAACACTGACACAAATCCCCTCTTTTTTAGAGCGCGTGCTGAATCAGCGTATTTTCGACTGGAAAGCGAACTGCCAAACGCCATCTGTCTGTCGCGCCTTCACTTCAGCCTGAAAGGATGGCAGTTGTTCAACGTTCCCATCGACTTTTCGAGGACAGCGAGGTTGCTCATGTGCTTTGGGCTGATCATCATGCCAAAACATCAAACCATCACCTAGAGGTCAGGAGGGCAGGTTGTGTTAACGTTAACGTCTAACAGTCCAAAATATCATTGAACATAGTTTAGGGAGGTGCGAAACGAAGCAGTGCAGCTATGCCGCCGAGACCCAGAAGCTTCGTTCCGGCCTCATGCTCCGTGCCTATGATGATTATCGTGCCTCCCCTCTGCTCGACTGCCTCCATAATCTTCTCAATACGCAAACGTTTTTCATCGTCAGATTCCCGCAGCATCGTGTCTGCCAAGGCAAGCTTTTCAACGGCCCCAAGCTCCGCTGCTTTCTCGACCTGCTCAAGCCCGTAAGTAACGTTTGACTCGCCTTTTCCAAGCCTTTTCAGAACCTCTTCAACAACTTCTGTTTCCTCAGCGATCCGCAGCTGTTTCATCGTTTTCAACAACACACCAGAACGCAATGCTTCATATATGCCGGCAACCCCGCCATTATTGACGCCTTTTACGTCTGCAACCGATTTCGCAACATCAGACGCCTCGTTCTCCACAAACTTCGCAAAATCATTTCTCACGAAACCAACACCGATGATAGCAATGGGACAACGTTTCGCCGTCCAGACTTGCCGAAGACTACTCAACACGTTTCTAAAGTACTCGTTTGTAGCAGCGCTTCTCTTGCCGGTTTCAAGCTTTCCAGGAAGCTTCACCCTCTCCTCAACTTTCACTTCGATCCCATACTGCGCAGTCGAGGCAATTGCATAGCCTTCATCGTCTATTGAAGCTATTATTATGGGTTTTTCAGAAGTCTCACTTGCCCCGCGCAGTCTTTCAATCAGATGCTCAGGCCATTCCTTCTTAACAATCGTCATCGGAGTGTTCAACGTAACATTAAGCGTGTGATGAGCGCCCCCCGGAACCGTTTCGGGTCCTTCACAAATCGTACCGTGAACCCTGAGCCTGCCCAACAGCCTATCCCACCCCACATTCTCCACCTTAACTCCTAGAAAAACCGGAATTCTCTCCCCACGTTTCGGTCTACCATACTTTTCGTCATTCTTCACTTCCCTCGTCGTACGCGCGTAAACCTTATCATTCTTGTAAATAACATTGTACAGATGCCAAAAGTCATCAAGACTCTCTGGGACCACCTTAACGAAGCCTTTCTTCAGATTTATTTCCAAAATCTTCAAACCCAAACCTCAAGAAGACACATGCTACAACTAGATAAAACACAGTCGGCATTATTGAGTCTTACACGTTTTCCTGCAGACTATTTCTCTGACTCATGTCGCTTTCACAATTGGCATCATTTGTCGAAAAACCTATCTGCACGTTCACAGTAGTTCTTGCTTCAAAACCACGTGAGAGTGACGACGTTGGTAATCGCAGAATTCAAATACAAACCGGGCAAAGTTGAGAGAGGATACAACAATCGAACACTGTACGTGGATCTTTCAAACATGCGTATCGCCAGTAAACCCGTGTCAGAAGAAATGAAAGACACGTTCACAGGCGGACGCGGTTTTGACCTATGGTTACTTTGGAATGCTCTGCCTAAAGACAGAATAGTCATGTGGGATAACCCGGAGAACGAAATCTGCATTTCCTGCGGCCCTTTAGGCGGCACGCCTGTCTATCCCGGCAGCGGCAAAAGCATCGTGGTTTCAATATCTCCGTTAACTGGCAGCGTTGTCGATTCAAATGTCGGCGGCTATTTCGGTCCTTACTTGAAATTTGCAGGATGGGACGCACTTGAAGTTCAGGGAAAGGCTAAGTCTGAAGTAATCATCTTCATTGATGGCGACGAAGGCAAAGTCCAAGTTGAGGACGGTTCTCAACTGCCATCTGAAACCAGCTTGATCACGGATCTCCTAGCCAAAAAATACGCTGGCAAAAACGGACAAAGCATTTCCGTCATTTCCTCAGGCCCAGGAGCCGAGCACACGCTCGTTGGATGCCTTAACTCTTCATGGTATGACGTTACCCGCAAGATTCACCGGTTCAAGCAGGCGGGAAGAGGAGGGATCGGGACTGTTCTGCGCAACAAAAAGTTGAAGGCGATCGTCGTGAAATATTCGGGCAGAATATCTGTGGAGACTAATGGTCCTGCTGATGCAGAACTGGTTAAACAACTTGGCATAGCTCACGCTCAGGAAATCAGAAAGCTCGATCCGAAACAGAATGAAATGGCAACGGTCGGCACCACGCATCTCGTAACAATCATGAACGAGTTCGACCTACTTCCCACGAACAACTTCAAGTTCGGCAGCAACCCCAAAGCCGAACAGCTAGGCAGAGAAGTCTACAGAAAGAAATTTGACAAAGGCTTCGACGGATGCTGGATGGGTTGCGCAATGGCCTGCGCGCACGGCGTCAAAGACTTCGAACCCAAGACAGGACCATACAAAGGGCAGAAAGTCTTCGTGAGTGGCCCAGAGTATGAAACGATCGCCGGAGTGGGCAGCAACTGCGGGATTTTTGACGCAGATCATGTTGTTGAAGTGAACTTCTACTGTGACATATACGGCTTGGATACGATCTCAGTCGGCACGGCGACAGCCTTCGCGATGGAATGCTATGAGATGGGATTGATCGACAAGAAAGCCACGGGCGGATTGGACTTGAGGTTTGGAAACAAAGAGGTAGCTCTTGAACTAGTGCATCAAATGGCAACTGGTGAGGGCTTCGGAACAGTCGTGGGTCAGGGCATAAGACGAATGAAAAAGCTCTTCGCAGACAAATACGGTGCGAACCCGAAAACGATGCAGGACATCGGAATGGAAGCCAAAGGACTGGAATTCTCAGAGTACGTGACCAAGGAATCGCTTGCACAGCAAGGCGGTTATGGACTTGCTTTGAAAGGACCTCAACACGATGAGGCGTGGCTCATATTCCTGGACATGGTCCACAACCTGATGCCGACATTCGAACAGAAAGCCGAAAACTTGCACTGGTTCCCCATGTTCCGCACCTGGTTTGGCCTAAACGGTTTGTGCAAGCTTCCATGGAACGACGTCGTCCCAGAGGATAACAAGAACACAAAAGAACCAGCTAAAGTGATCTCTCACGTGGAAAGCTACGCCAAATTCTTCTCAGCCGTCACGGGTCAAGAGCTCACCGTTGACAACTTGATCCTGATGAGCGAAAAAGTCTACAACTTTCAACGCATCTTCAATCTAAGAATGGGATTCGGCACACGGCAGCACGACACGATACCTTACCGTGCAGTTGGACCTGTAACGAAAGAAGAATACGAAAGCCGTGCAGAACGCTATGACAAGCAGCTCAAAGAAAAACTTGGCTATGACTCGAAGGGCAAATCAACCGAGGAAAAAATGGCAGTTCTGAGGAAACACCGAGAAGCAGAGTACGAAAGACTGAAAGACGCCGTCTACGCGCGGCGCGGATGGAACAAAAACGGCGTGCCCACACTTCAGAAGGCAAAAGCCCTGGGAATCGATTATCCAGATGTCGTGGAACTCCTGCAAAAGCACCAATGAATTGAAAATCAATTTGCCCGTTCATTTTCCCGTTTCGAGCCTCATCTACTGCCTTTAAAAAGGCTGTCAATTATTCATTTATTGGCAATACCGGAGACTGCTTTGTGAAAGTCACTTTTTGGCTACTAGACTTGAACCATGAAGTCAAAGACAACACACCAGAGATTTGGCTCTGGGGCATCGACAGTTCTGGAAAACGAGTGCTCGTCATTGACCGAAACTTTCTCTCATATTTCTACGCTGTAATCAAAGAGGGTGCAGACCCTGCAGGGCTCGCGGAAGAAATCAGGAAAGCGCAGTGTGCTTCTGTTGAGAAGCTTGAGATCGTTGATAGAAGATTTTTTGGAAAACCCGTGAAAGCCATTAAGGTCTACTGCAGAAATCCTAATCTGACGTCCAAGTGTGCAAAAGAACTTCGAAACATCGAAGGCGTAAAAGAGTGTCTCGAAGACGACATTCGATATGCTATGCGCTACCTGATCGACAACAATGTTGTGCCCTGCGGATGGCACGAGGTAGAAGCAAGTGAAGAGAAA
>Ga0315268_10005508_pt1 | contig 13581 bp, 15 predicted proteins | sample C1_top_MG_FD_204535 | JGI IMG/M metagenome (GOLD analysis project Ga0315268, IMG submission 204535) | Sediment microbial communities from Yellowstone Lake, YNP, Wyoming, USA - C1_top | ecosystem: Environmental > Aquatic > Freshwater > Lake > Sediment | place: USA: Wyoming | collected 2017-08-01 | reverse complement strand
CCAGTTCGCTTGACAGATTCTTAATCAGGTCGCCAAGATTACTTGCACCTTCTTCTGTCAGCCAGTATGTGTCCTTCTCCTTGTCGTAAGTGTAGAATCTGTCAAATTTTGGATGCTCCTTGTCGCTCATATCTTTTGCAATCAATGAGTAAATCACTTCACCCACGACAATCTTTGATATCTCACTTAGCGCAACGCGGTCGAGCTTTTCTGCTGCAGGTATCTTAAGTTCTAGGGAGTGCTTATCCTCGTAGTTGAGGTAAGTCTTTTTAGCTTTGACGCTGGGCTTTGCGCTGTCCGGCTCTTCTGACTTTAATTCGAGGAAAAAAGGATGTTTCATTGTTTCTTCAAGACGTTCCATACCCTCAGTCACAGCGTCTGTGAACTTGTCATACAGTTTTCCCAGCCCTATGAATTTTTCCCTTCCTGCGTCTGTGAATCTGTAACTTTCCCGCCTACCTTCATCTCTATATATGTGACATGCTTCGAAATACTTCTTGAAGTTGTCAGGATCTGATGCCTCCATGATAGCAGCCATCATCTCAATCGCGTGTGTCCTTGCATCGTCTTCATACGCTTCTCCAACTTCATCTTCAGATAGTCTTTCAACATCCGGCAGTTTTGTCCGTATGTGCGAGCGCCTGTCGGGATCAAATGTGACTCTGTTCAGCTTTACATTTGACACTCCGCTATCATCCACATCACAGACAATTCTCAGCAATCCCCCTTCATCGATGTCAGGCAGATATCTTATCTCTTCGCTGACTTTGCTTATGCTTTTCTTGAGGAATGTCTTGAATGTCTCGTATCCTTTCTCTGTAAGATGAGCGCAACCAGTCTCATCGTCGACAGTATAGAATCTGCTGGTTTCAGGATGCTTTGTCGCAAGAAGGTTTCTTATTATGAGCGTTTCTAACCCATTATAGATGGGATTGTCCTTATTCTTGACGTCATTAATATCATCGTCTGAGATTTCTGATCCTTCTACCTGTTCTGCAAGTTCTTTGAGATCCTTCTTTGCAGCATTCGGCAATGTTATTGTCATACCCTGAGTATACTGCTCAAGGTATTTTTTCCCTGCTGTGATGACATCCAGCCTGCCGTCTGCTGCTACAATATATTTGATATGCACTCTTGCACCTTTATTGAAGTCAAAGTCCTCATCGATTTTTATGTGGGAGATTATTTCATCTGTGTGCTGCTGTAGTAATACACCAAGAGCTTCCCTTGCTCCACACCTGAGCAGAGGCCTGATTGGCTCACCGTCTGCGAGTCGTTTTACGATTGAGAAATCGTCTTTTGCATCCTCTTCTGTGGATGGTTCTATCATATCTTTGAAATATGTGTAGTATGCGCTAGGATTCTCTTTTCTAAGAACTGGCGCCAATATCTTGTATATCACATGATTTTGTACAAGCCGAGCATAGATTGAATCTCTTGCATCGGCATCAAAATAAGAAAGATCAGGCAAGTCAAATGTTGCGCTGTACCTGCCGTGTGGCACAATATTGCTGTCTGGGATTGGAAGGTCTTCCGGAACCAGTTCGGGTTTGATTCCTGTAAGCTTAGTATATACTGTATAGTCTCCATCCAATGTTGATTGTAGAAGAAGATCATTCAGGAATTCTTCCTGCGCATCTGTGCAGCATTCTATGATATCATCAAGAGTAGAATCGCTTACCTTTACATCTCTCATGTTCAAGACCAATTTACCACCCTATTTAGTTACTGGATAGTGATAAATAGGTTGTATTTAAAGGTTTGCTTTTGAGAACTATTTGTGGAAAACCCTCTAAATGCTCTAAAAACAAAGAAAAAAAGGTTTTAAGCGGTTTTAATCGCTTCGCTTCAGTGCCACAACTATCCTTATGATTATGCCAAGGACAAAGCACACAACTGCTGCGATTGAGAGCGAATCAGTAAGTCCTGACATGCCGCTGAAGAAGAAACCTATCGCTGCAATCAGCAAGAGGAATGCCACAACAATCAGGAAGTTAGCAAGGAATGAGCTCTTCCTGTATTCCTTATCTTTCACTGCCTTGCCATTCTTACCATTCTTTGCCTTCTTGACTGCTTTCTGGCTCTTCTCAACCATTGAAGAGTATTCAGCTTCATATTTGGCAAGCTTCTTCTCTGCCTTCTTGGCAGACTTCAGCTGCTTTCCATAAGCCTTGAGCTCTTTCTTCTTCTCCTTGACCAGCTCTCTCTGAAGCTCTACTCTTTCCTGAAGCATCGATACGACATCGACTAGCTTGTTGAACTGCTTCTTCTCGACATACTCATCTTCAAGCACAGAAATGCTATTCCTGAGATGCTTGTCTACATCAGTAGATGTCGGCATCTTATCGAGCTCCTTCTGCATGGCTTCAAGCTCTGCCTCGAGCTCATCCTTAAGCACGTACAGCTTAAGCTCCTTGCCAACAGCTTTCTCTATCTCGTTGATATCCTGAGAATTATCCTTTATCTTGCGATTCATGTCGTCGGAGTCATGCTTCAATGCCTTTAGCACGTTGCCATACATCTCCTTCATCGCCTGATTAGTCTCCAAGAGGCTTTCCCTCAGATTGTCAAAAGCTGCATGCAGCTCTTCCTTACTCGCAGATCCCTTACTCAGTTCTGCAAGGCCTTTAGTCAGCTTATCAGAATCATCCTTCAATGCGTCGAATTCCTTGTTAAGATCTTTCAAGAGATTCTCAGCCTGCTTCCTTGTCACAAAGTCCTTCATCTCCTTCTTGTTCTCTGCAATCTCTTCGCTAAGCCTCTCTTCAGACGCTGTGAATTCGGAAACCAACTCCTTGCTTGTCCTCTCATGGACTTTGAGGAAATCCTTGAATGCGCTTTCCATGCCTTTCGAGAATTCATCCACGACAACAGTCAGCTTCTGGTTCGTCCCATCGACCTTGCTATCCAGCTTGTCAAGCGACTTCTCGAAATCGTTTGATGTCACGAATCTCCTGCTGTCATCCTTGAAATCGACAATAGCTTTCTTGAGAACATCGAATTCCTTATTGACGTCGAAGACAAATGCCTCGACATCCTTGACATTGATCTTATCCTTGACTTCAGAGCGGACCTTCTCGAAGTCCTTCCTTACATCATCCGCATGCTTGTTGAGGAGGTTTGTCCTCTTGTCCATCTCAGCGCGGGTGATGGAATCCTTGATGGAACGCAGCTCTTCGATACCCTGCTTTATGCCATCAAACTCTGAGTTGATATCTTGGGCGAAATCCTTCAGCTGCGCTTCCGTAGCGCTAGTATTATCCAATGCAGTTAAGTCCTGCTTGAGTTTTGCAAGCTCATTCTCGACTTTTCCTGTATGCTTATCAAAATCAGATTCGGCCACAGTCTTCCTGTCAAGGTCCTCAAGCTTCTTCTCTATCTCCCAAAGCTTCTTCAGGTTCTCGTTAAGCTCTCCAATCTTTATCTTGATAATGTTGAACTTGTCAACTGTGATGAAGTCTGCCTTGCTCTCTTTGACATCCTGCACCAACTCAACGACCTTCATGCCCTGCTGATGCAGTCCTTCACGGAGCGCAGTCATGTCATTCTTTATGTTGCCAAAAGCGAGCTTGAGATTTTCATCAAGATCCTTGAAATTCTTTGACTTAGAAAACTCATTAACTGGATTTTTTGCCATCATAGCTGCCTCTTGAAGTGATTATATACTTCTGACCCCCTAATTACTACTAAAGAAAAAGAAAACGATATATAAACTTTTCGGTAGTAAAAAGCTATTAGGTGTGTTAAATGCGCTTTTTAGGGGTTTTAGCTGTGTTTGCGCTTCTTTTGGCTTTCAAGGGCTTCCTCCAGAACCGTTTGCATTCCAGGCAGTAATATATCAATCTGTGCTCATGTGCGCGTACCCTTAAGTTCTTCCCCGGCAGCAAAAACTTGTAGCAATGCGGGCAGAAAAGTCGCTTATATTCTGATGGAAGCCGTATCTTAAATTTCATGGCTATGGTGCGCGCAAGAGATACGTATCTGTCAGCAAGCTTTGCATCTGTATGAGCGACCTGCTTTGCCAGGTCAAAAAGATTCACAATGTGCCCTTTAGCAATATCAATAGATTCAGATGATTTCTTAGAGTATCTTCTTTTTCTCCTGTCTGGCATTCTTCATACACCAAAATCAATGACGCCATATCTATTACATATAACCCTGCGTGGCGTCGCTGCTTTATCATCAGCATAACCATCAATACTTTTATAAACATATCTTAATTATGGCCTATACATGGGATGGTTAAAGCGTATTTTCAGGTCAGATAGCGGTGCAGATGAAGAAACTGGAGTAGTTTTGGAAGAGACAGTGGAAATATCAAAACTTCCTGTCTGGATTGAAGAGAGATCAGACAGGGTCTTTCTGCGAGTAAAACCCGAGATAGAGAAGCAGTTCAAGATAATCATGGATGAAAAGCATACTCTCCTGTCGAACCTTGAGGACCTGAGAGAAGCAGAGCTCCAGAACCCGAATATCCCTGAGCGCGAAAAGAGCATCATGGAAGGGAACAGGGCATCATACATAAGCCAGCATAAGCAGTTCCTCAACATGATAGAGACTTCAAACGCACTGACCTGCAAGGAAGTATCTCTTTTCTGCAAGAACTTCGATGAACTTCTAGAGCGGCTAGCAGCAACAACAGTGAAAGGACACCTTGTCATGAGCGAATTCTTCTCAAATTTCACATCAAAGATAAACAAAAATGTCAAGATAATGAAGGATGCAGCAGACAGGATAGAGTCTATACTTGGAGAGAGCAACCTCAACATTGAATCTATAGATGACATAAGGAAATCTGTAGCAGAGCTGAACAGCAAGATAAAGGTAATTGCAGAAATCGGCGAGGAACTCGGTCTCCATGAGAAAAAACTCGCGAATTCAAGAACGCTTCGTGCAAAGCTTGAGAAGAGCATAGATGCGCTGAAAAAGCAAGACTCCTTTGCAGAGTTCCAGGAAGCTGACAATGAACGGAACAAATCCTGGAAGGAACTCAAGAGGATTGAAGAAGAGATTGGCTCCCTGTTCTCTCCGCTGGACAGGCCGATGAGAAAGTTTGAGAGGATGCTCCTAGAAGATACAAAATTATTCTGCAGATATATCGAGAATCCAGTCACAGCAGTTATTGATGATGACGGATTGGAAATACTATCACTGATGGAAAAGATGAAAAGCGCAATATCCGAAGGCAAGATAGAACTGAAGGACAAGGAAGCTGAGAAGGCAAGCCAGAAGCTCAACCAGATGACAAAAGAGCTGCTGACTGAACTACGGACACGCCACGCAGAGATAAAGAAAACCATAAAGCACATAGACGACGAGATGCGCAACAACACGGTCATGCAGGACCTCAACGACATCCAATACAAGATAGAACATGCAGACAGCCAGATAAAGCTGCTTGCAGACAAGATAGATAACGCAAAGAAAACCCGCGACAGGATCGACCTTGAGCTGCTAAAAGGGGAACTCAAGGAAAAGATAAAGCAGGCATTCATGATAGAGGTGAACATAAAATGGCAAGATTCGCAGCAAGCATCATAATCCTGGCAGCAGGAGTGGCATTGTTTGTCGTCGGGGCATACCTTGTCTCTGACCTAATACTCAAATTCCTGAAATTTGCAGTAGGTCTTTTCCTGATATTCATATCTATACCCATGATACTTGGCGGCATCGGCTGGCTGAGGTTCCAAGGACGAGGAAAAGTGGTGAGATTCTACAATGATAAATAAGTTCATCTCCCAGTTCACAGATTCCCATCTGAACAACATAGTGAAGATTGGCAGGTGCCATTACCAAATCCAACCCGAACTGAAAGAACTGATGGACACTGTGAAAAGAAATTCAAAAAGAGACCCTAGTTATGCAGGACTTTTTCTTGGAGAAGAAAAAGGCAAGGTGTTCTCACCAAGCCTTGCTCTGCTAGACATCCTAGGCCACGCATCAGAGAAGTGGGTCATGGTCGATGACAAGAGCGAATGGCTGTTTCTTTGCGGAAGGGATATATTTGCAGGCTCAGTCATCAAGGCGAATGTTCCATCTGGTCTGGTGCTTGTCGTCAACAGGAACATGGAAGTTCTAGGATATGGCAAGATTACAGGCAGGATTGATAACCTGGACCGCATGTTCGTGAAGAACATACTTGACAAAGGGGATTATCTCAGGAGAGAGATGACAAAGAGAAAGCACAACTAATATTATTTCTAGCACCGCCGCCACCGCCTGACTGCGATATCATACGCGTATTTTACCACAGCTCGCTAGGTGGCTTCCTCCTCAATCAATTAACTTGACAATAGCATTTCACAGCAAAAACCTTTTAAATACAAACCGTTTTTAAAGGGTCTATGGTGAAAAAGAGGGTTTCAAAGGCCAGACCTAAGCAGAAGAAAACTGTCAAGAAGACTGTTAAGAAAATTGTCAAGAAAGATAGTTCTAAAAGTGAAAAGAAGGTAGAGCAGGCAATAATCCAGGAGATAAAGCAGGAAGAGACCGAGTTCTTCATAGGAGACAAGACCTGGTCTGGCTGGGCCAAGCGATATGCTCCAGTCATTATTATGCAGGCCATCGGACTATCAACATATTTCTTCCTTGTGTTCTACCTGTTCTATCCGCAGGCACTTATGCAGGGACATTACATCCAACTGTTGATACTACTCGCATTCGTCTTCCTCATAGCAGGAATACTGCTGTATGTAGGCATGAGGACAGAGTTCATGTTTGTCAGGATTCTAAGTTTCACATTCGTGTTTGTCATCTTCACGCTAATCATGGTATTCATACTCCTGGCTCACGCTATGCAGGTCAATGCGTGATTATGATGGACAGGACTGTTTCTGACGAAAAACTTGACAAGTACTTCAAGATAACAAAGGAAGCTCTCGACATGGTCAAGGAGAAAGGCATTGATACAAAGAGGAAGAAGCAGGCAGAAGATGCGCTCGACATGGCGCAGAGATACTATGATGATGCTATTCATTTCAAGAAGAAAGGTGAATTAGTGACTGCTTTTGCTGCGCTTAATTACGCGCATGGGTGGCTTGATTGTGGAGCGAGGCTGGGACTGTTCAAGGTGAAGGATTCCAGGCTGTTCACTGTTGATGATGATTGATTTTCTGCTATAGAAAACAATAAAAACCCACTCTTATTAGACATGGATAAAATGAAGTATGTCAAGTCAGATCTCTGCCAGCTCGGCTGGATAAGCTGCATGGGCTGCTGCGGAAAGGATTTCAAGGACAAGCATTCTGTAGCCAAAGGCATAGAGAAGAACACAATAGAGTATTCCCGGAACAAGGAAAATCTATACTTTTTCATGAACCGGTCAAAGGACTTGAGGGAGAGCGGCATATGCACAAACCTGGTATATGATGTCCATCGTGACATGATATTTTGCCCTTTGCATCCTGAGCAGAACCAGGGCAAGGACCTGAGGCTTGACCACCATTCCTGCGATATCATGCATGTCTGCAGGACAGCATTCCTCTTCGACAATTGGGACAAGGAAATGAAGAATGATTTCATCAAATTCCTGAAGGTAAAGAAGAAGAAAGGCCAGCTTGACTGGTATGCATTTTCCCAAGGCATGGCCAATGGCTCACTTGTAGATGAATTTGAAGGACTGAAGTGGGATTGATGAAGCGAGTTCTCAGCGATGCAAGGAAGATCCTAAAACAGAAGATAACACATCAGGAAAAGATAGCGCAATTCCAGATTCTTGAGAAAAAACATCCTGACAGCAAATCACTAGACCTTTTTGTACGAGCAGAGCAATTTCTAATCGCAAAGAGAGGCAAGGATGCTGCAGAGCTGTACTGCGAAATCGCGCAGAAGGCTGATTTTGCGTGGCTATACGAACGTGCTGCAAAGACATATGCAAAATATGCATATTCTGACATCGGTTCCGGACTGATTGTGAAAGCTCACGAAATCTACACACAAAAACTTTCAGAAGAACCCACTGCTGCATGGAAAAAGATAGCAGACATACTCAAGAAAAATAAAGGATATGGATATGCAGCGCAATGCTATTCCAATGCTGGCCTTGCAGGTACTGCTGCAAGGATGAGCCAGAAGGTTAAAGACCATCAGCGCGCTGCATGGTATTTCGAACAGGGTGGCGAGTGGATGAACGCTGCAAAGCTATACAAGCGGCTAAAGCTGCACGACAAATCAGGGGAGTGTTTCCAGAAATGCGGAGACATGAAGAGCGCAGTATTGCAGTGGAAAAAGGCAGGCACTCTTGAGAAGCATAATATCGGAGAGCAGACATTCAAGAACTTTCTAAAAAAATAACTGTTTGTACAGCAGCGCCCCGCTGCTTCATCACTTGCCGGCGGATGAATTGATAACATTACAGCTTAGATTCTTTTTGGCCGGCATGCGCTTCTTTATACCTACAGACGTGTCAGAAACCCCTGGTTTCTGAGCATGCTCAGAAATGCAACTGCATTTCTGACACGAGAGCGGGGGCGCTGCTGCTAAAAATTTACTTTGACAGACCAGTAGGATTATCGACAGTTATCCCTTCTATACCTTGTTTCAGACTGTCAATCTCCTGTCTTGAAATTGGTAAGTTCCTTTTGTTTGTGTCATCTATAGGCGCATTGACTGTTGTTATTGGCTTCTCTTCAGATTGTTCTTCTTCAGGAGCTGCTGTGACTGTTGCAGTATCAATTGGTTCCTGTTCTACCTGTGGCTGAATATTGGTGGTTGGCGTCGGAACAGGTGAACTTTCCTGCTTAGGGGGCACTTTCACATTCATTGTCCTGTGCGTAGTGCATGCGGAAAGCAGCATACCTATCGTGATTATAAGCAGCAGTGATAAGATTATTTTTCTCATCTCATCCACCTCTTGCCATCAGGTCATATGCCTGGCCTAAGTAGACTTGTGCAGCTAGAAGATCTGCTTTTGCTGCACTTAAATGACTGTTACCTTCAGCGAACTTCAGTAGAGGCGTGCCTGGCAACCTCACTTTATCATATGCGAGTTCAGCTTCCTTGATGTTGCTTCTAGCTTTGCCAACTTCAGAATCAACAGAATCGAGCTTTGCAAGCATATTCGCGTTATTAGGGATGCTTTCAGTGACTGTACGTAATTTCTGCTCATATTCACTTATCCTGTCCCCGTAAATGTCTGCAACCTGCGCCCACATCTTGCCGCTGTCCCTGGCCACATCTGTCAGAAGTTCCACATATTTTCCAATCATCCTTAGGAAGACAACACCCAGGTCAAACTGGTTCCTTACATCATTGATATCTTCCCTCAATCCTTCTATATCCTTGATGTTCTTGTCGACATCCAGTTTTATTGTATCTTTCAAGATGCGAGGCACATCATTATTCTCCTCTGCCTCAAGGTTCTTCCACAGAAGCCAGGCCTTTGCCTCATCAAGAGTCACATTCAACAGGGTCTTTCCAGTCTCTACAACCACCTTGTCATTCTCAGGCGTCTTGTCAGCAGCCCATGCAATCTTTGCATCATTATGCTCTGCCTGAGCAGTTATCGTTATCTTTTTCGCGTCCTGCCATGCACTTTTGGCTTCGCTGGCAGACAGTGCGCTCACTACATCCAGCAAAAGCATAGCAATCAGAAATACTATCAATACTTTCTTCATGATATATGCCCCCATAAAATATGAATGGGCCCAGCCGGACTTTCGTCGCCTTTTCGCCTGCGTGGGACTGAGCAACCCGAAGGGTTGCGAATGTCGCACCTGTTTTCCCCAGGCTTTTCTTAAAAGGCTGTTTCGAACCGGCGACCTCCACCGTGTGAAGGTGACGTCATAGCCACTAGACTATAGGCCCAAATTATTATTACGTGCCATGTGCGAAGCATATGGCACCGGATTGCGCGTGCCAGCCGAGCAAGACCAGCTGTGCCTTACTAGACTATAGGCCCGAAAAGACTATCAAAAAATATTTCTAAAACTGTCCTGTCTCGTTATACTTCTTCATCATCTTCTCTATGATAACATTTGGCGCGTAGCCTTTATGCCCGCATGCTTTGACAAATGTATCATATGTATCCTTATCTATATTATAATCAAGCCTGACCTTCTGAGGCCCTTTCGGAGTTGCTGCCATAATATATCACCCAGAACAAGAAAGAAAGACTTGGTTTATAAATTTAATTGTGCTGTTTTACGAACATCCCTATCTATTCGAACGAATGTGATACTTCCTCTTTGCTGCATAGAATCCCAGGCAGAAATACGCAGCGCTTAGCATATATAACGCTGAATACACAGCAGGCACGAATGGCTGCGTCACGTTCCAGAGCGAATATGTGTATATCATGTATCCGATGAAGTATGTGAACACACCGCTAGATATGTACCATAAAGGAGTGCGTATTATACTTGCCTTCATCCTAGGATGCACGACAAGAGTGAATATGAATATCAGCGAGACAAGCACAGGATAAAGATAGTTGAGCGTTTTAACTCCAAGAGGAAGTCCGGCACTCTTTGGAATGATGAATATCACAAACAGATAATAGAGCCAGATGAATACTCCGCTAATGACTCCAGTCATGAATATAGGTTCTCTTATGTGCAGCGTGTGGAGCTTGGATGATTCATACCAGAAATATCCGAATCCTACTGCCATCGAAATGTAGCCCATAATAAACAACAGGTCTGCAGGACTTGGAAAAACACTGATTCCGAATATGTCATAGATGTTGCTCACAAGATATCCGACTGCAAGAGCTGCGATGCCGAAACCGAGAAATGCGAAAACTGACCTCTTCAATCTCATTATGGGAGTCTTATGTTTCTTATGATGCAGCTTGGCAAGCGCGATTATTGCATAGAAAACCGAGACTAACAGAAACATCACTTGTATCCAGCTGAATATGATTTTTGCTTCCATCATCTATATCTTGAAGTCATCAAGACCTCCTTTTCCAGTACCAAGATCCCCGCTCTTTCCAGCACTACCTAAATCAAGGCTGCTCCCTGCAGGCTTTGAACCGCCAGCTTCTTCCAGGTCCTCAACTATCGCCTTAGGATTAGGCGTGTAACGGTCAATCAGCTCTATAGCGAAGTAGAACAGCGGGAAGAATACTATGCCTGCGATGATATGGTTCAAAGTGAGCGGCAATGCGCCATAGAATATAGGCGCAAATATGGCAAAGAAGTAAGTCACTTCACGTATCCTGCCAATGTATTTTATCACCTTGTTGCCCTTGATGCCAAGTATTACTATTGCTACACCGTATCCCATCAGCAAGGCTATCAGAATGAACCTGATTATCAGGTCTGCACCAAATGTGAGTGTGCCCGCTCCCATAAGGCGTACAGTCTGTCTTGCGCAATCTATGCTACCCCAGATGATTATAACTGAATTGCTTATGGCATTGCCCATCGATGTCCCAATTTTCTCCTGGTAGAACTCTGCAAAGAACCAGCCGAGCCATACTGGAACAAGAAGCCACAACATGTCAAGGTTAGTGAACGGCGTGACAAATATGGTATGAATCCATAGCTTAAACAGGTCCCAGAAATAAATTCCTATAGCTAAAAGCCATCCAGCCATATATCAACCTCTTTTTAAGGAGAATCAGCTGTTTGGTTTTATAAATATTGTGTAGATATATAGAGTGGGAGAAGCAAAATAGAAAGGAGCGCTTAAAGCAATAACTTAGCTTCCAATGTCTGGCAAAACCGTTTCAAACGCGCAGGTTTCCGAAATCCGCGCTCTTCTATCTTTTTTTTGTCTTCACTTGAAAGCTTCCCGTAATGAGGCTCCCAAAACGTACAGTGGATGGCTTCTGGCAAATCTGTACCCCTATATTGCTGGGCTTCCTCATCAACACATCCCGGATGCATAAATCCTCTCAGATAACGGCAATCATAACAATACCTTCTCTCAAATGGGGTTTCATACGCGGGTTTATTATTTTGTTCTGCCATGATTTTCACTTTAATTATCTCTTCTTCCTAAACAGCCTGACAACAAAGAAAATCACTAATGCTGCAATTGCCCAAGGCAACAAAACAACAATCAAACTGACTAGTGTGTTAAAACTATTGACCAAGCTATTGACAAGCTCCGAGAACTTGACAAATGCCACATAGGCATATTCAGACTGCTTCTCTTTCATCGAGAAATAAATAGTTGAATAGTCCACGCGCTGGTCCATATTCTTAAGCGAATCTTCCATATACTTTATCGTCCGCTCCTGATTGAATATCCTGTCATTCAGCTCTATCTTGTCAGAGACCTTATCAGCTTGCGCATACATCGCTTCATAGCGAGCTAGCCTTGCTTTTTCTGTATCGATCTCAATCTGTATGTTCACATACTCTTTTGTTATGTCCTTCTGGTTCTCGTTAAATGAAGTGACTTCCCCAATCCCTTTGAGTTGTGAAATCACTGCATCGTATTTGCTGGCATCAACCTTTATCTGATAACTGCCAGAATAATATGACTTTAATTTGGTCCCATAATTATTGACATTCTCATTCAAGAGATAAGACCCTGATGATTGGATGATGCTTTTGAATGTGGATTCTGCATCATGGAACCTGCCTTGTTCAACCTCGGTAGAAAGACTCGCAGTCTTTGTTATAACGCGGTTCTCGACCTCTGGAGCAAAACCTCCAGTACTCGAGTAACTGCTGCCTCCTTTTGCAGCGGCATAAGACTCATCATAACTCGCGTCAGCCATAGGTGCAGCAGCATTAGAAATACCATAGAAATCTCTAGTTCCAACCTGCATCAACTTCGAGCCGCTAGAGACAAATATCAGAATAACCAGCACAATCACTAAAAGCAGCCAGTTTTCCTTTATCTTCTTCCATTGTTCTTTTATCGCCATCAAGGGTTGTTCTTGATTATTTCTTATTAAATATTTGTTTTTTTTACTGCTCTTGCTTATAAAGTTAGTTTTAAATATGAAGCCACATATGCATCCATCATGCCTTACATCCACAACATCAACCCGACATTGCTTTCCTTTGGGCCTTTTGAGATACGGTATTACGGACTCGTGTACGTCATTGGATTCCTTGTTGTATATCTCTACTTCCGTCACTTGATCAAGCACAAGAAGATACTTCTGTCTGAAGATGAGCTGTATGACCTGATATTCTATCTCATGGTAGGTGTTCTGGTTGGAAGCAGGATATTCCATGTATTGTTTTGGGAACCTGCATATTACTTTTCCCAGCCGTGGAAGATACTCTACATATGGGAAGGAGGCATGGCATATCATGGTGGACTTGTGGGAGTGATGTTAGCCACATATCTTTTCTGGCGGAAGAAAGAGATAAAGAAGAAAGTGTCATACGCAAAACTTGCAGACTACATATCAATCCCTGCAGTGCTCATGCTGGCTTTTGGGCGGATTGCAAACTTCATCAACGGAGAACTGCCTGGAAGGGTGACAAATGTCAGCTGGTGTGTGTACTTCCCAGGATATGATGGCTGTCGTCATCCACAGCAGCTTTATTCTGCTGCAAAACGCTTTGTGGTATTTGCGTGGTTGCTGTTCATCAACAGGAAGAAGCACAAGGATGGATTCATCTTCTGGAACATGATGGTATTTATGGGCCTAGGAAGATTTGTCATTGATTT
>Ga0315268_10005507_pt1 | contig 13581 bp, 15 predicted proteins | sample C1_top_MG_FD_204535 | JGI IMG/M metagenome (GOLD analysis project Ga0315268, IMG submission 204535) | Sediment microbial communities from Yellowstone Lake, YNP, Wyoming, USA - C1_top | ecosystem: Environmental > Aquatic > Freshwater > Lake > Sediment | place: USA: Wyoming | collected 2017-08-01 | reverse complement strand
CAAAAAACGCAAGCATGAAGGCATATGAACAACGGTTTCCATATAGATCGAAGTGTTTAGCTTGAAAATTTATCGTGTCTCACTGCCGCCCCTAAAAATTGAGGTGAATTTCAACAAACTGTTAAACGTAATTTTCATATCAGTTTCCGCGTGATCAGCAAAATAACATTCCCGAATTTCAGGAAAATTATAAATCAATTGGTTCAATCGAGCACCGTCGTATTGTTTGCCGTGGTCGAGTCCATGCGAATAAGGTGAAGCTGGCCGATAAGCCGGGTTCTGTCGTGGACAGTCATTCCTCTAGGCGTTTCGTTACCTGACGCTCGAGCAACCTACCCGCAGGCGACGCGAGCAACGTCATAGCCTGCTTATTTGGTCTTGCTCCGAATGGAGTTTACCGTGCCGTCCGTGTTGCCACGTCCGCGGTGGGCTCTTACCCCGCCGTTTCACCCTCGCCGTTACCTTGCGGTACTTGGGCAGTTTATTTTCTGTGGCACTGTTCATCACCTTGCGGTGTCCGGTCGTTAACCGGCATTCTGCTCTGTGGAGCCCGGACTTTCCTCCCCGCACTTGCGTGCGCGGCGACTGCCTGGCCAGCTTCGGTGTGGAGTTTAACACGGTGACGCTTAATCTCTTAACTTGCTGGCAAAAACCCCGGCCTGCTGCGCCTGCTCGTCGGCGAAGTAGCTGCTGCGCACCATCGGGCCGCAGGCGGCGTGGCTGAAGCCCATTTCCTTTGCGGCCTGCTCGAACATCGCGAAGGATTCCGGCGGCGCATAGCGCAGCACCGGTAAGTGCCCGTCGGAAGGCTGCAGATACTGGCCGATGGTCAGCATGTTCACATCGTGCGCGCGCAGGTCGCGCATCACTTCCAGCACCTCGTCGTCGGTCTCGCCCAGGCCCAGCATCAGGCCGGATTTGGTCGGGATATGCGGGAAGCGCGCCTTGAAATCCTTGAGCAGTTTCAGCGAGTGCGCGTAGTCCGCGCCGGGACGCGCCGGTTTGTACAGGCGCGGCACGGTCTCCAGATTGTGGTTCAGCACATCGGGCAGGCTGGCGGACAGCGCGTCCAGCGCCTCTTCCAGCCTGCCGCGAAAATCCGGCACCAGTATCTCCAGGCGCGTCGCGGGCGAACTGGCGCGGATCGCGCTCAGGCAATCGGCGAAATGCCGCGCGCCGCCGTCGCGCAGATCGTCTCTATCCACGCTGGTGATGACCACGTATTTAAGTTTGAGCAGGCCGATCGAGCGCGCGAGATTTTCGGGTTCGTCAACATCCGGCGCCAGCGGCCTGCCGTGCGCCACGTCGCAGAACGGGCAGCGCCGCGTGCACACATCGCCGAGGATCATGAAGGTCGCCGTGCCCTTGCCGAAGCACTCGCCGATATTCGGGCAGGATGCCTCCTCGCACACCGTGTGCAGATTGTGCTCGCGCAGCATGCGCTTCACGTCGTGATAGCCCTGCCCGCTGCCGGATTTGACGCGTATCCATTCAGGCTTGCGCAGGCGCTGCTGCAGCGGCACGATCTTGATCGGGTTGCGCGCGGTTTTGGCGTGGCTGGTTTGTTTATTGGTATTGCTCACAGTTTTCTTTCAAAGTTGCATTGCTGTTAAATGTTCTCGACAAGAATATCCCCCCGTCGGTCTGACCGTGCAGAGCATACACCAACTGGTCAATCGGTTTGCCGGTGGCGGCAATTTGGCTTGGTAAGCTTACCCTGCTTCCATTTTATTCCAACCAGACTACCTTGCTGGAAGCCGCAACGGGAAATCCTGTCCAGATCTTTTTGAACACGGATTCACAGTTTAAATTTAAACAGTTTTCTACCTCTCCTTCCCTTGACACACCACAAGATGTTGTGTAGTTTGGTACATGGACACACAACATCTTGTGGTTCATGATATTTGACAACCGGGATGATATTTGACAAGCGGGCTCGCGGGGTTCCGAAGCCCGGGATAAAATCATCCAAAAAACATCAGTCAGGAGGAGCGATGGCAGAAACGGTTCTAGCAGGGATGCCAACTGCGCCAGCAGGCGGCAACTCGCAAAACCAGCCGGTAGGCAGCAGCAATTTGGTTTCACTACTCAAAGGTGTAATCAAGCGCGATGGCTCGCTGGCGCCATTTGATGCCGAAAAGATCCGTTCTGCCATCCAGCGGGCCGGCGCCGCCACCAGCGAACTCGATGCCAACGAGGCATTGTTGCTCACCGCCCAGGTGGTCAAAGTCCTGATCCACAAGTTCCGCGCCGAACCGCCCCACATCGAAAAAGTTCAGGACGCGGTGGAGCAGGTGCTGATCACCGCCAATCACCTCAAGACTGCCCGTGCCTACATCGTCTACCGCGAGCAGCACACCAAGTTGCGTCAGGATCGCAAAACGGTGGTGGACGTGGAAAGTTCGATGAATGAATACCTGGATCAGATGGACTGGCGCGTCAATGCCAATGCCAATCAGGGATACAGCCTGGGTGGTTTGATCTTGAATGTTTCCGGCAAGGTGGTGGCGAATTACTGGCTGAACCATGTCTATCCGCCGGAAGTGGGCGTGGCGCACCGCGAAGGCGACATCCACGTGCACGATCTGGATATGCTGGCCGGTTACTGCGCCGGCTGGTCGCTGCGCACCTTGCTGAATGAAGGACTGAATGGTGTTCCAGGCAAGGTCGAGGCCGGGCCGCCGAAACACTTGTCTTCAGCAGTGGGACAGATTGTCAATTTCCTCGGCACCCTGCAGAACGAGTGGGCCGGAGCGCAGGCATTCAGCTCCTTCGACACCTACATGGCGCCCTTCATCCGCAAGGACAACCTGCCGTATGATGAAGTCAAGCAGTCCATCCAGGAGCTGATCTACAACCTCAACGTGCCGTCGCGCTGGGGTACCCAGACGCCGTTCACCAACCTGACCTTTGACTGGGTATGCCCGGAAGATCTGCGCGAGCAAGTGCCTGCCATAGGGGGCAAGGCAATGCCATTCAACTACGGCGATCTTCAAGTTGAAATGGATATGATCAACCGCGCCTATATTGAGGTGATGACCACCGGCGATGCCAAAGGGCGGGTATTCACCTTCCCCATCCCGACCTACAACATGACGCCGGATTTCCCGTGGGAATCCGAAAATGCCACCTTGCTGTTCGAGATGACTGCCAAGTATGGTCTGCCGTATTTCCAGAACTTCATCAATTCCGATCTCAAGCCCAACATGGTTCGCTCCATGTGCTGCCGCCTGCAGCTCGATCTGCGCGAACTGCTGAAACGCGGCAACGGCCTGTTCGGCAGCGCCGAGCAGACCGGCTCGGTGGGCGTGGTCACAGTCAACTGCGCGCGTCTGGGCTACCTCTATCAGGACAACGAGGAGGCACTGTTAAGCCGTCTCGACGAACTGCTGGAAATCGGCAAAAACAGTCTGGAAATCAAACGCAAGGTGATCCAGCGTCACATGGACGCGGGGTTGTTCCCTTACACCAAGCGCTACCTCGGCACGCTGCGCAACCATTTCTCAACTCTCGGGGTCAACGGCATCAACGAGATGATCCGCAACTTCACCCGCGACGAGCACGACATCACTACCGATTGGGGTCACGCCTTCGCTATGCGACTGCTCGATCACGTGCGCGCAAAGATGCTTGCTTTTCAGGACGAAACCGGCCACATGTATAACCTTGAAGCGACTCCGGCTGAGGGCACCACTTACCGCTTCGCCAGGGAAGACAGGAAACGCTTCTCCGACATCATCCAGGCCGGCACCAGGGAGATGCCGTACTACACCAACTCATCCCAGCTTCCGGCGGGATTCACGGACGATGCTTTTGAGGCGCTGGAACGGCAGGAGGAGTTACAGAAGAAATATACCGGCGGCACCGTGCTGCACCTTTACATGACCGAGCGCATCACCAGCGCCGAAGCGTGCAAGACGCTGGTGCGACGCGCCCTGGAACGTTTTGCCCAACCCTATATCACGATCACGCCGACATTCTCGATTTGCCCCAAGCACGGGTATCTTGAGGGTGAACATAAATACTGCCCGAAATGCGACCAGGAAAGCCTGGCCGAAAAACGCAACAAGAAGTTGGCGGCAGCCTGATTCCCCACCCTGTTAACCAAGGAAATAACCATGACCGATCTGTCCAGCCAAACCGATATCAAGACCGATGAAATTTTTTTGACCGATGAAGAACGCCAGCCCTGCGAAGTGTGGACCCGTGTGATGGGCTATCATCGTCCGGTGGCCTCGTTCAACATCGGCAAAAAGGGCGAACATTACGAGCGCAAGCATTTTCAGGAATGCCGCGCCCAATTGACGGCCTGAAAAAGCAACCGCGAAATCAACCACAGCAAAGCACGGCTCTGTCGGGCATTTCGTGCCGGTTGCGCCTACGCATACTCCCTTGTTGAATATTCAAATTGGCGGCATCACGCCGCTGACCAGCACCGATTTTCCCGGCTGCCTGGCAGCGGTGTTGTTTTGCCAGGGTTGCCCCTGGCGTTGCGGCTACTGCCACAACCCCCATCTCATCCCCCGCCACGGCAACAACCCACTGGAATGGCCCGCCGTGATAAGCTTTCTGCGCCGCCGCTCAGGATTGCTGGATGCCGTCGTTTTCAGCGGTGGCGAGCCGACGCTGCAAGACGGACTCAAACAAGCCATTGCAGAAGTTCGCGCGCTCGGCTTCAAGATTGGCCTTCACACCGGCGGCAGTTATCCTGCCCGCTTAGCCGGACTGCTGCCGTTGCTTTCCTGGGTGGGCATGGACATCAAAGCTCCCTTCACAGACTACGGCAAAGTGACCGGCACTCCGGCCAGCGGCGAGAAAGCGCGGGAAAGTGCCCTGCTGCTACTGGCAAGCGGCGTGCCTTATGAGTTCCGCACTACCGTGCACCCGCTGTATCACACCCCCGATTCATTGCTGCAACTGGCGGAAGAATTGCAGCAACTGGGCGCAAAGCGTTACCTGCTGCAGGAATTCCGGTCTCGGGGATGCGCCGATGAGACAGTCAACCTCCACTCCGCTCGAGAGTTGCTGGATGATGCGGTATGCGGCCGCATCGGAGCAATGTTCGAGAACTTCTCCGTGCGCAGAGCATGAAATTGGCCAACGTTACTGAAGAGCAGGTGCAAGGTGTGGAAGACCGGCTCCGCGTCCCCAGCCGGGCGCCTTGAAGAATGGGGCTATGCAGTCCGCCCGGCCCGTGCCCCGTCGCATTGCCCGTTGCGGTATGCATCGAGGTTGTGCTCGAAATTTTCGATCAGGATTGGGGCAGTTTGCGGGACGGGCATGGACTTGCCCTTATTTTTCCGGATGCTGTTTAGCTTCGAAATGCCGCTGTAGTCCGTGAACCAGATTCTGCGCCAGCTCGGCTTGCAGTTCGTTGATCGGAACCGTGATGCCCAGTTCGCAGGCCTGGGTGACGCGCAGCCCGGCATAGCCGCACGGGTTGATATTGGCGAACGGGGTCAGGTCCATATCGACGTTGAACGCCAGGCCGTGATAGCAGCAGCCGTTCTTGATCTTCAGCCCCAGCGCGGCGATCTTCGCGCCATCCACATACACGCCGGGCGCGTCCTCGCGGCCTTGTGCGGCTACGCCGTATTCGCCGAGCAGGTCGATCACGGCCTGTTCCATCAGCCGCACCAGTTCGCGCACATTGATCTTCCAGCGGCGCAGGTCGAGCAGCAGATAGGCGACGATCTGGCCGGGGCCGTGATAGGTGATCTGCCCGCCGCGGTCGATCTTGACGACGGGAATATTGGTGCTGTGCAGCAGGTGTTCCGGCTTGCCGGCCAGGCCTTGCGTGTAAACCGGCGGGTGCTGCACCAGCCGGATTTCGTCGCGGGTTTCCTTGGTGCGCTCGGCGGTGAAGCGCTTCATCGCATCCCAGGTTGGTTGATATTCGACCAGTCCCAGCGATTTGACGTGCGGGATCACAATACCATTACGATGGATGGATGGTCGCACAGATCCTGGTACAGCGCGTCGAGTTGCTCGCGCGAGGTAGCGCGCACGGTGCAGGTCAGGCTGATATAGCGCGCGTTTCTGCTGGCGCGCATTTCCATGCTGGCGGCGAGAAAATCCGGATCGTGTTTGTTGACCACTTCCAGCACGGCCTGTGCGAAACCCGCCTGTTGCTGCCCGAAAATCTTGATCGGGAAGTCGCAGGGATAATCGATCAGGCTATGCGCCAATTTGAATTCCGGCAATTCGCTTGGTGGCAATTCACTCATACGGCACGCATCACGTCGCGTTTGAAATCCTGGTAGAGCTTGTACAGCCTGGCGAACATCGCACCCGGTTTTCCGGCGCCGACCGGCTTGCCGTCAAGTTGCGTGATCGCCAGCACTTCCTTGGTGGATGAAGTGAGCAGCAGTTCATCCGCCGCGAATACCTCGGCAACAGCTATCCTGCGCACTTCAAAAGGGATGCCGTTTGCGGCGGCTATTTCCAGCACTACGTCATAGGTGATGCCGGGCAGCATCAGGTTGTCCTTGGGCGGCGCGAGCAATTTTCCGTTCTTCACCACGAAGATGTTGCTGGCCGCGCCTTCGGTCATGAATGCGCCCCCGGTCATCGATTCGGGGCGGATCAAAATGGTTTCCGCCGCGCCCGCATCCACCGCCATCTGGCGCAGCAGCACATTGGGCAGCAGCGCGATCGCCTTGATGTCGCAACGCAGCCAGCGGTTGTCCGGCGCGGTAATGCAGGCGATACCACTTTGCAGCAGGGCGGCAGGCGCGGTGAGCAGCGGGTTGCTCATCATGAATACCGTCGGTTTGACCGGCGGGTTCGGAAAAGCATGATCGCGCTTCGCCACGCCGCGCGTGATGTGCAGATATAGGTACTGGTCTCGCACATCGTTGCGCGCGACGAGCTCGTGGATGATGCCCGCCCACTCGCTCTCGCTGTGCGGGTTGGCCAGCTTGATGCCGTCCAGGCTGTGCTGCAGACGCCGCAAATGTTCAGCCAGGCGAAATGCCTTGCGCGAATAAACCGGTATGACTTCATATACGCCATCGCCGAAGATGAAGCCGCGATCCAGCACGGAAATCCTGGCTTCCGCTATGGGCATGTACTCGCCATTCAAGTAAACAGTCATTTATATTCCCCCTATTCAAACATCAGGCGGATACTGTCCCATCCGCGCGAAAACACATTAGCCAGCGGCACATTCTCCAATGCCACCAGGGGAAATTCCGCATAGGGTTTACCGGCCAGCGTCAGCTTGAGCACACCCATTCGCTGCCCGCCGGTAACCGGGGCAAGAACGGGCTGGTGCGTTTCCATCGTCGCCTTGAGTTGGGCAAATGTTCCTTTCGGAATGCTCAAAAACAGATCCCGGCGGAAGCCGACATCGAGGTGGCTCCCGGTGCCTTTCCAGATGCGCAGCCGGGCGACAGGCTGGTCCTTTTGATACAGGCGCGCGGCATCAAAATACTGAAAGCCGAAATTCAGCAGTTTCTGGCTTTCGCTGGCGCGCAGCCGGTCGGAATCCGCGCCGAACATGACCGAAATCAGCCTGTGGTTATCGCGCCGGGCTGATCCGACCAGACAATATCCGGCCGACTCGGTGTGCCCGGTTTTCATGCCGTCCGCATAAGGGTCCAGCCACAGCAGCCGGTTGCGATTGGCCTGGGCGACGTTGTTGAAAGTGTAGTCGCGCAGCGAGAACAGCGGGTAGTACTGCGGATACTCGCGCAGGATGGCCGCCGCCAGCACGGCCATGTCGCGCGCGCTGCTGTAGTGTTCCGCAGCCGGCAGCCCCACCGGATTGGTGAAATGCGTGTTATTCATGCCCAGCCGTTTCGCTTCCTGGTTCATCATGCCGACAAAGCCCGCTTCGCTGCCCGCGATATTGACCGCCAGCGTGATGGCCGCATCGTTGCCGGACTCCACGATCAATCCGCGCAACAGTTCGTCCACGGTGACAGCTTGTCCGGCCTTGAGCAGCATGCGCGATTCATCGCTTTTGTTGCGCACTGCGGCAGCGGGAACGTTCAGCGTTTGTTTCAGCGACAACGTGCCGTGCCTGAGCGCGTCGAAAGCCAGATAGGCGGTCATCAGCTTGGTCAGCGAAGCGGGCTCCATGCGCATATCCCCGTTTTGATTCACCAGAATCTGATTGCTGGTGTAGTCATACAACAGGTACGACTTGGCGGCCAGTTGCGGTGCTGCGGGCAAGAGGCCCGGCTGCGCGGATGCGGGCACGGGCAGCAGCAGGATGAGGAGCGATAATATGAGCTTCATAAGTCAAGGAGAGATTTTGAGGGCGCAATTATAGTCGTGTGACCAAGGCAGGGATAGCAAACTGCGCGTTTTGCATACCGCGTATAATCCGCCGCTCATCATTATCTTAATCCGAAGGAAAAATCATCATGACTAATTTGTATCGGTTTGGCGGGTTGCTGGCGGCCCTGCTGATGAGTGCCAGTGTTTACGCCGGCGATATTCAGGTTGAAAATGCGTGGGCTCGCGCCACCGCCCCCGGGCAGGATGCCGCTTCGGTGGACATGACCATCACCAGCAAACAGGCCGCGACACTGGTTGGTGTGTCCAGCGCAGCATGCAAGTCTGCGGAGCTGCACAGCATGACGACCGGGGGCAGCATGATGAGAATGCGCGAAGTAAAGTCCATAGAGTTGCCTGCCGGCAAGCGCGTGAATCTCGGCGAGAGCGGCTATCACCTGATGCTGACCGGGCTGAAGGCCCCGCTCAAGGCGGGTGAAAGCGTGCCGTTGACGCTGGATATCAAGGTGGGCAAACAAGGCGTGGTGAAGTTCGAGACCAGGGCCGAAGTGAGGGCTCTGACCGCAACTAACCCCGCGACGAAGGAAGGCCATTCCAACGGTTACTGAGTGAGTGTTGGCTTCGTTGAATAATCAGGCGGCGCGTGCCGCCTGATTCTTTTCTGGTGTAGAATCCACAGCAAATTTTGCAAGCTTTCGCCTGCCGGCGAAATGCCTGCCTGGCCCCTTTCCGAGGAAATAATCATGCCGCTTACCGCCGCTTCCGCTGAACTAAAAGCCCGTGTGCTCTCGGAGGCTTTGCCTTACATCCAGCGTTTTTTCGATAAAACCATCGTCATCAAATACGGCGGCAACGCGATGACTGATCCCGCATTGCAGGAGAGCTTCGCGCGCGATGTGGTATTGCTCAAGCTGGTAGGCATGAACCCGGTGGTGGTGCACGGCGGCGGGCCGCAGATCAATGAGATGCTCAAGCGCGTCGGCAAGCAGGGCGAGTTCATCCAGGGAATGCGCGTGACCGACGAAGAGACCATGGATATGGTCGAGATGGTGCTGGGCAAGGTCAACAAGGATATCGTCAACCTGATCAACCGCTGCGGCGGCAAGGCGGTCGGGTTGACCGGACAGGACGGTTCATTCATCCGCGCGGAGAAATTGATGCTGGAGAGCACTTCTGAGCCGGGCAGGATGCTGGACATCGGGCTGGTCGGCGACATCAACAAGATCGACCCATCCATCATCACTTTTCTGGATTCCGGCGATTTCATTCCCGTCATCGCACCGATCGGCGTGGGTCCGGATGGCGAGACACTGAACATCAACGCAGATGTGGTATCAGGCAAGCTGGCCGAAGTGTTGCGCGCCGAAAAACTGGTGTTGCTCACCAACACGCCGGGGGTGCTGGATAAAGACGGCAAGCTGCTGACCGGACTGACGCCCAGGGAAATCGATGGGCTGGTGGCAGACGGCACGCTGTCCGGCGGGATGCTGCCCAAGATCGCTTCGGCGCTGGATGCGGCGCGCGGCGGGGTGCGTGCTGTGCACATCATCGACGGCCGGGTGCAGCATGCGCTGTTGCTGGAAATTCTCACCCACGAGGGGGTGGGCACGCTGATCAAGAGCAAGTAGGAGCGCAATTTATTGCGCGATGATTTTTGAGCTCGCTCGACAAGCCGGGCTCATACACAGTACGGGTAGCCTAAGGTAAAGTTTGATGAAGCCGGTATGGGTGTTTGACCTCGACAACACGTTGCACAACGCGACGCCGCACATCTTTCCGCACATCAACCGCAGCATGACCGCGTATTTGCAACGGCATTTGCAGCTTGATGAAGTAGCGGCGAACGAGTTGCGCGTGCATTACTGGCAGCGCTATGGCGCGACATTGAGCGGATTAATGCGCCATCACGGCACGGATCCGGAACATTTTCTGTGGCATACGCACCAGTTTCCGGAACTGGACCGGATGGTGTTGCGCGAACCGCGTTTGCGTCATGTGTTGAAGAATTTGCCGGGGATGAAAGTGGTGTTTTCGAATGCGCCGCAGCACTACGCGCATGCGGTGCTGAAGCTGTTGCGAGTGGACGGCTTGTTCGACGATGTAATGGCTGTGGAGCACACGCGTTATCGCCCCAAGCCGGATAATTTCGGCTTTATGCGTTTGCTGAAAAGGCATGGCATGAAGGCGCCGCAATGCGTGATGGTGGAAGACAGTCTGGAGAATCTGCGCACTGCAAAACGGCTGGGTATGCGCACGGTGTGGGTGAATCAAGGCAACCAGAACTCACCATGTGTGGACGTGAAGATTCGTGATGTGATGCAGTTGCCGCGTGTTTTGTTGCGGCTGATTTGAGCAGGTGAAAAACATATTGCCACAGAGAACACAGAGATCACAGAGAAGGCAGCCATTGAATCAGAAAGCTGTTCATCTTGTGGGTGCGGCAGAAAACATGTGATTGCCACCACGCTCTCTGTGTCCTCTGTGTTCTCTGTGGCTTGTTTTCGGTTTTTGATTTAATGGGGGGAGTAACATGGCCGCAAAACCGGGCGAAAGAAAATTACAGATATTGCAAGCCGTTGCGCATATGCTGGAGCAGCCCAGGGGCGAGAAGATCACCACGGCCGCACTGGCCGCGCGACTGGAACTTTCCGAGGCGGCGCTGTATCGCCACTTCGCCAGCAAGGCGCAGATGTTCGAGGGCCTGATCGAGTTCATCGAGCAGACCGTGTTCGGCCTGATCAACAAGATCACCCAGGAAGAAAAAAGCGGCGTGAAACAAGCCGAAGCGATCATGTCCATGTTGCTCGGTTTCGCGGAAAAAAATCGCGGCATGACGCGCGTGCTGATCGGCGACGCGCTGGTGAACGAGAATGAGCGTTTGCAGCAGCGCATCAACCAGCTGCTGGATCGCATCGAAGCCACGCTCAAACAATCGCTGCGCATCGCCGCCACGCAGGGCGAGATGGGAGATGCAGCCGGCGGCCAAGCTCAGGGCGTGCCAATGCCCGGAGCGGGAATGCCGTCTCCCTCCCCTTCCCGCACCGCCGCTGCGCGCACCGAGTCAGGGGAGGACATCTCTGCGCACGCGAATGTGCTGGTGTGCTACGTGATCGGTCGCTGGACGCTGTTTGCCAAGAGCGGTTTTGCGCGCGAACCGATGGCGCAGTGGCCGGCGCAGTTATCCATTTTGTTGCATAAATAATCAGGTTTGTTGTATAAATTCAGGTTGCCTAATAGGCCTGCAAAGCCCATCATCACGCCGTAGGAGCCCGACTTGTCGGGCGATTGCTCATCGCGCAGCAAGCTGCGCTCCTACAAGGATTCCCCGTTTCAGCGACATATTGAATGGGTTAACGGACAATATTGGGATAAATAATAGGGAAGAAAATATGATTTTGATTCTAGATTCCAACGTCAGCGAACAATCCCCCGAATACCGGCAATTGATGGCGCACCTCGCCACTTTGCCGGGCATCCAGACCCGCGTTCACCTGGAGCGCGGCAGCGAAAAAACATTGACGGAGATCTACCTGATCGGCAACACCAAAGCGCTGGAGATCGAGGATATGCAAAACCTGCCCTGCGTGGAGCGCGCGGTGCGGGTATCCGAGGAGTACCGCATCCTGGGGCGGCACAAGGACGACCGGCGCCCCACCCATTTCGAATACAACGGCGTGCGCTTCGGCCAGGACACGCTGAACGTGTTCGCCGGATTGTGCGCGGTGGACAACCGCGAGCATGTCGAGATCATGATGAAGGCGGTGCACGACTGCGGCCAAGTGTGCACGCGCATGGGCGCATACAAGCCGCGCACCAGCCCCTATGCGTTTCAGGGCCACGGCAAACAATGTTTGCCCTACGTGTTCGAACTGGCGGGAAAATACGGCATCAAGGTGATCGCGATGGAGATCACCCACGAATCGCATCTCAACGAGATCAAGGAAGCGCTGCACCAGACCGGCAACCCGACCGGCGTGATGCTGCAGATCGGCACGCGCAACACGCAGAATTTCGAGCTGCTGAAGATCGTCGGACGCCAGACCGAGATGCCTATCCTGCTCAAGCGCGGCTTCGGCATCACGCTGGACGAATCGCTGAATGCCGCGGAATACCTGGCCTCGGAAGGCAACCGCAACGTGGTGTTCGGCCTGCGCGGCATGAAGACCAACATGGGCGATCCGCACCGCAACTTCGTGGACTTCTCCCACGTGCCGGTGGTCAAGCGGCTGACAAGGATGCCGGTGTGCATAGATCCGTCGCACTCGGTAGGGTCAAGACAGGCCGCGCCTGACGGCATCCTCGACATGATGCACGTCACCGCGCAAGGCATCGTCGCCGGAGCCAATATGGTGCTGGTGGACTTTCATCCCGCCCCACCCAAGGCGCTGGTCGACGGCCCGCAGGCCATGCTGCTGAAGGAGCTGCCGTATTTCCTGGAAGATGTGCAGATCGCGCGCGAGGCGTATCTCAAGCGCGTGGCGCTGCGCCAGCGGCAAGTGTAATTCCGGGAGCGGAGTTCTCGTCTCCGCTATTCAAGAGACCGAGTCAGCTTCACTTTGCTTTGCCGCCCGCGCGCGCTTACGTTTCGGCGCGTTCCACCAGTTCTCCGACAGCGATCTGCGGTGCATGAGGCAGCAATCTGGCGCGCAGTGCCGCATCGGTGGTGTGCAGCGAAAACGCGAGCGCGGGTTTGATATTATCCTGTTGCAGACGCTCGAACACGCGCAGATCGCCGACCGTGGAGAAAACCAGATTCTTGTGGCCGATGTTTCCCTGCGTGCCAAGCAGCCCAATCGCTTCGAGCACATTGTCGAGATTGTGGGCCGGTTCGCCCATGCCCATGAAAACCACCGGGCCACGGTGGCGCGGGAATACACCTGCGCTCGCGGTGTGGTTCCACCAATTCGTCCGCAACCGCTGTAATCTCATGGCCGCCAAGTACCTGAGCAAATACACCTGTGTCGCCTTGCAAAAATTGTTGTTTCAACATCGCAACTTTCTGACGAATCCGTTTTACTTAGGTATCCTTCATTTGGGCTGACCTCCTGTAATGGGCGGCTTTCGTGTCGCAACAAAATTACCATCAGAAGTGTTCAGCCCACCGCTTTCAGGGGCGTTAAAGCCTTAACCGAGTGCCATGAGGCTCTGACCCCGTTGATTGTGCATTGATTCGACCTGAATTACTTCGGCGCAGACAACATCTCCTATAACAGTTTGTTGAATTTATCGGTATTTGAAAATGTAGAAATTCTTTGACCTGGCGGATTCAAGTTCGAAGTGCAACAGCTAATGGTGGCTTGGTGTAGCGCATCTCCACCCCGAATAATACTTCATGTG
>Ga0315268_10005506_pt1 | contig 13582 bp, 13 predicted proteins | sample C1_top_MG_FD_204535 | JGI IMG/M metagenome (GOLD analysis project Ga0315268, IMG submission 204535) | Sediment microbial communities from Yellowstone Lake, YNP, Wyoming, USA - C1_top | ecosystem: Environmental > Aquatic > Freshwater > Lake > Sediment | place: USA: Wyoming | collected 2017-08-01 | reverse complement strand
CCTCTCGGTCTCGTCGGCTCGGACCTCTCGCTGTGAGCAGAGCTCTGCGGCCGCGGGAAGCTTTGCCTCGATGTGCCCAGGAACCCGCTTCGACCTTCTGATTAGGCAGGCCTTGATTATGCGATGATCCAGGAGGTCGGCGTATCTTCGAATGGGGGAAGTGAAGTGACAGTAACTTTCCTCCGCAAGACCGTAGTGCCCAACGTCTGAAACATCGTAGCGCGCCTTTTCCATGGACCTTATGAAGAAAGAATCTATGAGCCTCTTCCTGACCCCTTCCAGACTTCCGTCAATCGAGTCTTTGAGCTTCCTGAAGTCCCCTCTGGCTCCCCGCGTGACACCGGGCGCTATAACGGAAGCTGCTCTCAGGAACTCCTCCCTCTTCTCTTTCTTGGGTCGCGGATGAACCCTGAATAAGAACGGGACGCCGAGTGCCTTCATACTTGATCCTATCACGGTGTTCGCCAGAATCATCAATTCTTCTATGAGAGAATGAGCCTCGGTCTTCTCCTCGACGTACATGACCTCCGGGAGACCGCGATCAGAGAGTCGCACTCTCACTTCAGGTACCTCGAGATCGATTGCGTTTCTTGACCTTCGTTTCGACTTCAAAGCCTGCGCCAGGTCGTTGAGAAGCTTCAGATCCCGCTCCAGCTCGCGTGAGGTCCGGCCCTTGCCTTCCAGGATGTCCTGCACTTCCTGATAGGTGAATCGTCTCTCGCTTCGCACAGTCGTCTCAAGGACTCTGGATTTGAGAAGGGTTCCGTCTCTTTCGAGCTCCATCATGACGCTCAAGCATCGCTTCGGCGTGCGAGGCTCCAAGCTGCAAAGTGCGTTCGAAATCAAACCCGGAAGCATGGGGAACACCGCGTCAGGAAGATAGACGCTGTTGCCCCGGTCGAGGGCTTCGATGTCGAGGCCGCGGCCGTCTTCCACGAACGAAGAAACATCCGCAATGTGAACCCCGACCTCCAGATTGCCGGGGGGAAGCTCTCTCACTGACACCGCATCGTCGAAGTCCTTGGCCTCGGCAGGATCTATCGTGAAAACGCTGAGACCGGATAATTCAGTACGTCCTTCAGTCGGCTCGTCCGAGAGACGTTCCGCCTCATCCTGCGCACTTTTTCCAAACGACGTCGGAATTCCCAATTCCCTCGCCACTATGAGGCTGTCCAGGCGTGCGTCGTCCGAATCGCCGAGAATCTCAACGACCCTGCATCTATTGATGTCGCCGCGCTCCCTGTTTTCGAGCACGGCCACCACCCTTTCGCCGTCAAAGCAAGCGTCCCTCTTCGATTTCGCGACGCCGAGGGCTCCGGGGAATTTTGGATCGTCTGCTATGAACACGTAACCACCCCGGGTCTTCATCACCCTTCCCGTAAGTTCTCTGGTCGGCCTGTGGAGGATTCTGGTTATTCTCCCTTCCGAAAGACCGGATCTTGCATTGGTTCTCACTTCGACCTCGACCTCGTCTCCATCCAATGCGCCGGCCAGATGGCGCGAAGGAACGTAAACGTCGCCACCGTCTTCACCCACCCTGACGAACCCGAAGCGCGGCGAGCTCCTTGCGAATACGCCGGTCGTCTTCCAGCCCCTGGTCTTTCCGTCTCTACGTCTGGCCAAGTCTTTAATCCATCCTCAGAGTCTTAGGCGCCGCACAATCATCTTTGACGCTCACGGACCCGGACCGGTCGCGGCTCGCGACTCGCAAACAAAGCAACGCCGGAGAGTCCACCATCAGAGCTGGGCCGATCTCTCCGGCGCCTGTTCTTTTCTATCGAAAACAGTCAGCAACTAGCGAATTCTCTTTTTGTGACGATCTCTGCGAAGTCTCTTCTTCCTCTTGTGAGTTGCGATTTTTTTCTTCTTCCTTTTCTTTCCGCAGCCCATTATCTCTCCTCCGTGGTTTGATTTGGCTGAAACCTCATCCTTCCGACACGATAGATCTGAGTGCTGGGGCAGGCTTGAAAACAGGCATAAGTCGCGCAGGCACCACTATGTCCGCGCCTGTTCTCGGATTCTTCCCCATGCAGAGAGCCTTCTCGACGACAGAGAACGTCCCAAAGCCCCGTAGTTTCACTTCGTCGCCTTCGCTAAGGGCCTTGATGACCGAAGACAGAATCTCCTCCACGACAACAGAGGTCTCGTCCAGACCTCGCTTCGTGCGCCTCGACACTTCCTTGACGATTTCGCCTTTTGTCATAAAGCCCTCCAAGGCCTGACGCTGTTTTCCCTATCTGCATGTGGAGCAGCTGCCGCCGTGGCAACTGCCGCAAGAGGAACGCGACCCGGAACGAGAATCGGTTCCGGCTTTCGCGGACGAAACTACGCCAAACAAGGAGAAGAGTCTTTCCGACCTGCGGTTTCCGCATTTCGGACAGGCTGCATTTGTGTCTTTTCCAATCGCGCAGAGCTTCTCAAATCTTTTGCCGCACGCCCGGCATCTGAATTCATAGATAGGCATTTATAAATCACCGGAAAGAAGATTATCACAAACTCGAACTACTGTCAAACCGGTTCACGGTTCGAATGAAAGTCGGAAACAAACAGAACCGAACCTATTCCTCTACCACCGAGTCCGGAATACCGACGATGGCCACGTCCGCTGGATTGAATTTGTCCGGCAGCGCCGAAGCGGCCTCTCGTCCTTTCACAAAAAACACCAGCTGACCTGGAGCCGCGCTTACGGTGTCCACCGCGACGACCGGGGCTCCTGTCAGAATTCCATGTTCGTCCACCGGTTGAATAACGAGCAGCCTTTGCCCTTTCAAGGAGGCGACCTTCGCGCTGGAAACCACCGTTCCTATAACGCGTGCCAGATGCATTCTTGTTGCTATTCCTCCTAAAGCAATTTCTGAAACAGCGACTCGTCCGGCCTCGCAATGACTATGCTTCTCACTAGAAGGCCTCTCTCCTTCGGAAGCCTAATGCCCGCTTCCACGGCCGATTCCACTTCGCTTACCTTTCCGGTGAAGGTCACGAAGGCGCGGCCGCCCAGGCCCTTTGCCAGCCGAATCTCTATCATTTTGACCTGTGCGGCCTTTCCCGCTGCGTCGGCCGCGACGATCGTTCCTGCCACGGAGAAAGTCTCTATGACCCCCAGCGCGTCGATCTGATCGATGTCAGAGGTCCCCGTAATCGCGGCAAAAATACCCTGGTGCGGATTGGGGAGAAAAAGAGTATCGACCACGCAGTCCTCGCTGACGGCGGCACCCTTTGCGACACTGGCATCCACGCTCGCAACGTCCCCCTTCACTATGACCACGTACTTGCCGGAACAGACCGGCGTCGCTTCGACCAGCTTCACTGGAGCGACTTTCAGCATCTCGTCCGCCACGAGTATTCCTATGGCCACAGTGTTGAGCTCGACGAGGCCCAGAGCTTCCTCATCAAGAGGCCCGTCACCGGTCTGCGGCCCGCTTGCTGCAGGATCCGTTCCTTTAACTTTGAAGGGTTTCTCTTTGCTCGGAGTCGGCTCTTTCATCTCTGTGCTGGTCCTCTATGCTCTTTCCGGGATTCCCGCGATTCGGGCGCTTCGCGTTCGCATTCGCTTCATGTCTACCACGACTTCATCCCTCAATACAAACATAATCGTCGGCCAAACTAGTGACCTTACCTTCTATGCCCGAATGGGACGGCGCCCCGGGACCCGGTCCAAGCGGTTCGGCGACCATGCTTCCGACTCGAACTGTTTCACCCACTCGCACGATCGGCCTGAGCCTTCCCCACTTCTCGACCAACGGGATCCTCACCTGTCCGGTCTCCAGCAATTCCCGCTTCACCGGAAGACCCGCCTCGTATTTCGCAAGCCCGAGCCTGTTGACCAAACGATCGAGCGGTATGTGTCTGCCATGCCTTTCGGGCCGCGGCGGCACTGCATCCGCGCTCACGCGCGGTCTCAGATCCATTCTGCCGAACTCAGACTTTATCTTCTGATATACGGCGACGGGAGAAAGATCCATCGGGCAGACGAATATCCCGCAGAGTCCGCACTCGCAGCACAGCGTAGCGCTCGCCATTTCGTGCGGGAGTCCCTTCACCCAGAAGGCCACGGAGCGCATCGTCCTGTGCGGGAAAAGCTGATGTCCGAGGAGGTATCTCGGACAAAGAAACGTGCAATCCATGCACTGCATGCAGGACGCCATTGCCTTCCGTACGGCAACAGAAATACCTATCGTTCGTTTTTGCACGAGAACGTTGTCTTTCGGAAGAACTATGATGGCAGTCGTGCACTTTTTAACGGGCGCCCTCTCGTCAACGATGAACTCTCCCATCATGGGGCCTCCGCGGATGATCGCGTGGGATGCCGAGGTCGGCCCGCCGCACGCTTCTATCACACGGGATATCGGAGTTCCGACAGCAACCATGAGAGTAGATGGACGCTTCACCTCGCCGGCAACAGTGACGAACCTTTCAGTGTAGGCCTTTCCTTCGAGAGCGAGGGCGACTCGCCAGAGTGTCGAGACGTTGCTCACGACCACGGAAATCTGTATCGGAATTCCGGCCTGGGGGACCGCTCTTCCGGTCACTTCCTCAACGAGGACGTGTTCGTCGCCTGCAGGATAGACATCGTCGAGGAAGTGGAGTGAGAAGCGACCTTGCTTCTTCATCAGCCTCTCGAGAATCTCGTTCTGCCCCTTCCTCTTTGCCTTGGTGGCAATGATTACATTTTCAGCTCCGGTCGCCTCCTGCATGTGACTGAGCCCTCTTATCACAAGCTCGGGCTCGGTCGCGATAATCGCGCTGTCGGAAGCCACGAGGGGCTCACACTCTGCATAGTTGGCGATCAGGGTCTCTGCCCTGGCTGCAGCCTTGACGTGAGCGGGAAAACCCCCTCCACCTGCACCGACCACGCCTGCCTTCTCTACAGCGCGCACAACTTGGTTAGACAAGAAATGATTCTCCCGGAACTGGTATCAGACGATTCTGAAGTAGTCGACGAGTACGCACCGGCGCATTCTCGAAAAGTGCCTGGCGGATGTCAATCCTTCGCCGGTCGGACTCGCTATTGTGAAGCTGGTGTAACCCTCTCCGCCCAGGCCCAGACCGGCAAAAGAAGGACCGTTCTTCACGAAGATGGACACGTCCATCAGTTTGGCCATCTTGCTGAGACGCTCTATGTTCTTCGAATGTATGACTGCAGTGTGACCCAGATCCCGCTCCACCTTCTTAGCAAGCTGAATTGCTTCCTCGGCATTGCGAACCCGTACAAAAGGTATTATCGGCATCAGTAACTCGGTCCAGACAAAAGGATGGTCCCAGCCGACTTCAACAAAGGCAAGCCTTGTCTCCTCCGCGACCGTAATCCCGACCTCTTTAAGAATCGTGGCAACTGATTTGCCCACGAAGCTTCTTTCCGTTACGCTGGGTCTCGCGGGACCGCGATTCTCTTTTATCAAAAGCGAAACGAGTTTAGGTACTGCCCCGCTCTCGAGCTCTATTGCGCCTGCCTTCTCGAGCGATCTCTTGAGCTCGGAACTTATGGCGTCCACTGCGATTATTTCTTTTTCAGAGATGCAAACAATGTTGTTGTCGAGCGAGGCTCCGTCGAAGATGTCTTTTCCCGCCTTTTCTATGTCCGCTGTCTCATCAACCACCACGGGCGGATTGCCGGGGCCTGCGGCTATTACTTTCTTGCCGCAGTCCATGGCAGCACGCACGACCGCAGGACCACCTGTCACCACGAGAAGATCCACGCCCCTGTGCTTCATCAGCTCCTGCGCCAGCTCTATCGAGGGCTCCTCGAAGGAGACGAGCAGACTCTCGATTCCGGAGACCGAAGCAATAGCGTCGTTCAGCAGCTCTACAGTGGCAAGGGTCGTCTCCCTGGCAGAAGGATGAGGACAGAAAACGACCGAGTTCCCTGCGGCAATCATTCCAATTGCATTGTTGATCACAGTCTCAGAAGGATTCGTCGAGGGCGTGACAGAGGCAATCACACCGTATGGCGCCCACTCCGTGAGAGTAAGACCCCTGTCGCCTGACCACGAGGTGGGATTTAGATCCTCCACGCCCGGCGTCTTCTGAGCCACGAGAAGGTTCTTCTTGACCTTGTCCTCGACTCTCCCCAGACCCGTCTCTTTCACTGCAATTCTGGACAGGAGGAGCGAGTTCCGGACCGAAACTTCCCTCATTGCCTCTATCATCTTCTTCCGCATCTCAAGAGATGCAGAAACCAGAGACTGCTGAGCTCGGGAAGCTGCTTGAGCCGCCGAGTCGGGATCCCTGAATGCGGAGGGAGCCCTTCCGGAGCCACGGCGGCCGCTCGCCGGCTCGATCGCGGGCCTACGGTCCGGCGCTGCCTGAGGGCCCGCCTTCTTCGACGGCTGGCCGGCCCCAAGCTGGCCGAGAACCGACTCAATTAGAATGCTGATCCTCTCGTCGTCAGACACCATTCAATCTTCTCCGCAGCCCCTCGGACGTTCGTGAATACCTTCCGATCCAGGCCCGGTCTTTAACAAGATCCGTGCGACGCGGGCGTACGTCCCGAAGCCGGCTGGAGTCAACGTCCCGCCCGCCGCGCATGCGCGTCAATTGCCCATCTTCAGCAGCGGCCTGAGGCGCTTGCACGAAGCCAGTCGGGGTCACCCGCGAGAGCGAACTATCATCGCGCGGAAACGCTCTTCTGATAAAGCTCTTTGCCGCCGATCTCCAGCGTATCGACTATTCCCATTATTACGGCGTCTACAGGCTTGTCCTTTGTGACCTCTGTAAGTCTTGCAGAGCTTCCAGTGGAATAGAGCACCACCTCGCCCACTCCGGCTCCCACAGCATCAGCAGCAACCAGAAAGTTGCTCTTGAGCTTCAGCTCGGGATCCAGCTCCCTGACTATCAAGAGCTTGATGCCGGTCAACGCCTCTTCTTTTCGCGTGGAAACAACGGTTCCCACGACCCTACCAAGAATCACAATCCCTCCGAGAGAAGGCGTTTACTTTCTCGCCTCGGAAGCCTTCCCTATTGGGAGTGCGTCTTCCAGGTTCGAATGAGGCCTCGGTATGACGTGAACCGAGATAACCTCTCCTGCCTTGCTCGCTGCGCTGCCGCCCGCTTCGGTGGCCGCCCTTACCGCAGCCACGTCGCCCCTCACCAAAGCTGTCACGTATCCCCCGCCTATCTTCTCGTAACCCACGATCCTCACCTTCGCAGCCTTTACCATTGCGTCGGCAGCTTCCACCATTGCAACAAATCCTCGTGTCTCGATGAGACCCAGAGCCTCTTCCATCTCTTCTCCTCCGTTTGGGAGCGTTTGAAACTACCTCAGCAACGGCTCCTCGAGCTGCGCGTGAGGGCTCGGAATAACGTGTGCGGAAATTAGCTCTCCGACCTTCTCAGCTGCTGCCGTCCCCGCTTGCACAGCCGCCTTCACGGCTCCCACGTCACCCCTTACCAGCGTCGTGACGTAACCGCCGCCCACCTTCTCGTACTTCACCAGAGTAACCTTGGCCGCCTTAACCATTGCATCGGAGGCCTCAACCATTCCCACAAAACCCCTCGTCTCGATCATACCAAGCGCTTCGCCTTGCAAGTTCATCACCTCCTGCTAAGTACAACTTCTCAGAGTTTCAAATTCCCGGTTTCGTAACAGACACATAATAACTCAAAGGACCTCTATTGAACCGTTATTTCGACGAGCATGTCGCAACAGATGTCTGCAGCGTTGGCATCGTCGGTATCGACGTGCAGTTCCAGTTCATACGACGGATCGACCCTCACAACCACGTTCTCGAACACCACCGCCTTTTCTCCCGGCACTCGAACGCTGACACTCTGCCCGTCTTTTAATCCCAGCGCTGAAGCACTGGTCTCGTTCGAGTGAATGTGCCTCAGGGCCCTGATGGCGCCCTCCTCAAGACTCAGCGCTCCCCGAGGCCCCACAAGCACTATCGGTGAGCTTCCCGAAAGTTTCCCGGAATCTCTCACAGGCAGATCGAGACCGAGTGTCATTCCGTCGGTTCTTGCGAGCTCGACCTGGGTGTAGTTCCTCAGAGGACCGAGAATCCGCACTCCCTCAATAGTCCGCATCCGTGTTCCGACAAGCGTCACCGTTTCTCCCGCGGCGAATTGCCCGTGCTGGCTCAGGTCCCGCAACTTTGAGAGCTCGGAGTCTCTTCCGTAGAGAGTATGAAGTGCTTCTTCCGTGAGATGAACGTGTCTCGCCGAAACAGCCACCGGCACGAGATGCTCAGTGCCACCCGAGAGTCTTGCCCTGACCTTGGCAAGAACCGCCTCGGCCATTTCCCTCAGATTTGAGTCTTCGCTGTCTCCCAACCTGGAAGACAGTTTCGATGCGCAGGCGATGTTGTCGCAGTAACCGCATTCCCTACAAGCTCTGCGTCTTCGCTCCAATCGATTCTCCATGACTAATAGGATCAATAATGAGCCAGGAGGTCTTGCGACCGAGAGGCCTCGGTGCATGTCGTTAGGTGTCTGAAGGTTAGCAGAATCGGCCAAAGAATGTCAACTCTTTTGCCGCGCAGAAGGTTGTCTCTGAAGCACCGACAAGGAAACGAAGGAGGTTCGGTGTGGAGAGAGACCGGACTTACGGCGGGGAGCCTCGCGTTCTCAAGACTCCTTCCCTGCGACGACGGAGGAAATCGCAAGGCGAGTTTCTCGCTGAGGCAGAAGTCGGAAGGATTATTGATGAGACTAACGGAGTCTTTAATCCCGCTTGACTCCCCGGCCTTCAAGATGACAGGACGCTTTTCGCGTTCACGGTGGGAAGTCAATACAACTAGCATGCCAGAGTTTTATTTCTTCGCGTGATCACGTGTGATTTCAAACGCCGCACAGACTTACAGACCGCATGAAGGCACGTCGCGAGTCTCTTTCTCGCCTCTTTGGTGGAAACTCAGTTGCTACGTCTGCGCACCGGAATCGCTTAGTGAGTGTCCCTGTTCGCTTTACGCGTGGAAGATTCGTTCACGCCTTCGTGAACTCTGGATCCGCACTCGCGGAAAAATAAGAGGCCCCATCCTAGCTTGGTTTCCGGCAGTGCGCTTGAGCTTCGGTTACAACCTTTGGATGAGGCCGCTTTCTTGATATCCAGTTTTGTGCGCTTGGGAAGCGCTATTTCCTCTTAGACTTGAGGTCCTCCTTGAGTCTGTCTATCTCCTCTCGCAGCTTGTCTACCTGGCGAGAAAGCTCGTCCATACTACGCTGAAGCTCAGCGTTCCCCTTGAATTGCTCCACTCTCGGTGTGATGTAGCGCCCTTGAACGGAACTTCCCTTCCTCCTCATTCCCTCAAACCAGGCCGTAAACGGCCCTTCCTCAAGGGTCGCGCTGAGCTTCATCTCTTTTCCCTTTCTCAGCAACGAGAGTCGGACTTTGTCCCCGACCTCCTTGTCACTGAGGAGCTTCACCAATTCTTCTCGATTCGAAACTGGTTTGCCGTCCACGGCGACTATGACGTCACCGGCTCGTATCCCCGCCTCTTCAGCAGCAGTTCCATCCAGAACCTGGGTCACCAAGACTCCTTTTCTGGTCCCGAAGTAGCTTCCCAAATCGCTGTTGAGGTCGACAACATCGACACCAAGTCGTCCCCTGTCAAATTGAAGTTTGAGGCGTTCAAGGCCTGGAAAGGATTCTTCTCTCGGCATTCCTTCCGGAGGCCTCTCTATTTCGGGAGGACTCTCCTTCTCGGGCGCCCTGGGTTTCGGGGTCTGAAAGATGGTTTCTTCTTCTCCGGTTTTCTGACGTCTGCCGAGAGTCACTTTCAAGGACTTCTGGCGGCCGTCTCTTGTGAGAACGACCGTCACAATTTCTCCGGGTTTCTTCTTCCCGACGTCGTTGACCAACTCGGAAGTCCCTTTAACAGCCATCGAGTTGATGAAAGTTATTACGTCCCCCTTCATGATGCCCGCCTTGTCCGCCGGGCTGTTCCTTGTCACGCCTGCCACAAGCACGCCTTCCGTCCCTTCTTCAATACCCATCACCTCGCGAAGCTCGGGGGTCAGCTCCTGCACTTCGACTCCAAGCCATCCTTCCTCACCGACCTCGGCTTTCACCGCAGTTGTGGCCACGCACGGCGTGGCGGCGGGGCACCAAAGACCTGGCCGAGCCATGACACTCGACCCGGCAGCTATGACCAGCAGCATGACAACAGCTGGAATCAGCACAGCCAGAACTTTGGAGCGAGAGACCATTTGAATACCTCCTTGCGGATCCTTGTCCAACACCGGAATCCCCAGCCGGCATTTGGAGGAAGCCCCTGTGCGCAACTCACTTGCGCACGCGCTTCTGTAAGGTTAACACCAGAATTAAACAGAAAGTTCCGTTTTGTGGCTCTCCAACCCCAAAAAATTGACGTCAATAGGGTCCGGGTAAAGGGCATACGTGCAGGGTTGTTCCCGGAAAGTGCATGGGTGGGTTCTTCCGACGCGGGCTGGTCAGTTGAAGGCTTTGCGTGCGACGACCTGCGTCGGCTCTTGCGGCCCTGTCTGCGGCTCCTTGACGTTCTTGAGGCCTATTTCGCGCCTGTTTTGGCTTTCTGAGCACGTCCTCTGCCTGAAGTCTTGGAAGCGGAGCAACCCTTGTTCTTTGCCCCAATGTTGCCGCAGTCCCTTCCAAGGGCCGGCGAGCCTTCTTGAACCGTGAAGTCCTCCTTTCCCGGCGAGCAGAAGAGAGGATCTTCGTACAGGTCCGCTGTTCTCGTGACCACACCGTAGTAATTGCCGGTGGGGTTATTCCAAAGAATGTTGCACGAAAGCACAGGCGTGGCTCCAGAGGTGCAATAAATGGCATAGCCCGGCGAGTTGTCCGCGATGACGTTGTTTGTCACGTTCATGTAGGTGCTGGAGAAATAGATGCCGGAGCAAAGCGAATCGGGTGCCGAGTTGCGCACGATGGTGTTGTTGACAACGTCCGGCCCGACTGTATCCACCAGGGCGACCCCGGCCCCGCGTGAGGCCTTGTTTTCAAGAAAGACGTTTTCTTTAATGATTCCGCCCGCGTGGTAGGCGAATATACCCCCGCCTTCCTCGGCGCGGTTGGATTTGAAAATGTTTCCTGCCAGCGAAGGCGAGCATTTGTTCAAGTAAGCGCCGCCGCCGGTCTTCGCGATGTTTCCGATGATCCGATTTCCGTTCGTCTTGGCTTCGCAGGATCTCGAAAAGTAGAACCCGCCCCCGATCTCTGCCCTGTTCTCTTGCAAAAGGTTGGAATCAAAAGTGGGAGAAATGAACATGGCGTATATTGCACCACCGTATTGGGCCTTGTTGTTTACGAACTTGTTGTTCTTGATCACGGAGTTGGACCAGAGGGCGCAGAGACCACCCCCGTACTGGGCGGAATCCGCAGTGAACACGTTATCCTCGACCCTCGCAAACGAGCTGCTCAACAACAGTCCGCCTCCGTTCAAGCCGACTCCGTTCTTGAACGTAAAACCTTGAATGGTGGCAGTACTGTCGACATGCTCACAGATAAGCGCTACTCCGCGTCTTCCCGCATCTATGATTGTCTTCGCGGCGCCCTTCGTGCTGATCAGCGATACCGTAGTGCGCAGAGTCAGTGTCTCTTTATAGGTGCCGGGACTCACAAGGATCGTGTCTCCCCACTCCGCAACGTCGATGGCTTTCTGGATGGTCTTGTGCTCCTGGGGCACGAGCCGTACCCGGGAAAAGGCTTCCCTTGTCAAACAGAGGGAGCCAGCCACAGAAACAGTAAGAAGAGAACAAAACAGGAAAGACGCGCCTCGTTTCGGCCAGGAACCGGCATTGGGCCGTATCGATGACCGGGTAGGAAAACTTGAGGCAGACTGTCCGAGCTTCTTCACCTTGAGCTCCTTTCCAAACGTTCCTTCGTCAGAGTCAAAAATCGACGACCTGAGACCATTGAACTCACGTCTCAATATTATAGACTTCCGGCATTCCGGGTGTCAACGTATCGAAGGCGGCATTGGGAGACATGCAATAAAGAGAAACGTGAAGGGAGAGCCGCGTGGACGATACCGTCACACTCCGATTAGCTCTCCCCGGATTACGGTGATTGCCCGTCCTATCAGAACTACGCGCGACCCTTCCACTCTCACTCGCACCTCTCCGCCACGCGCCGATGCCTGGAAGGCCCTCAGCTCGTATTTGCCTAATCTCTTGCTCCAAAATGGACCGAGGCAGCAATGCGCGGATCCCGTCACCGGATCCTCGTCTATGCCCGCGCCTGGAGCAAAGAATCGAGACACGAAATCATAATCCGGCGAAATTGCCCGACTCGTTACCATGACGCCACGCACTCCGAGAGTCTTCAGTCTTTCGAAATCCGGCCTCAGGCCCCGGAGCTCGGCCTCGGAGTCGATTTCTATCAGATAGTCATGCTTGCTCCTGCCCACATACTTCGGCACGACGCCTAAGGCGTCGCGCAGCTCAGAAGGAAGGTCGACCGGCTGGGCCGGCGTGGCAGGAAAATCCATCTCGATGTTGTCGTCCCTCAAGCTCGCTTTCAATAAGCCGCTCAGGGTGTGGAATCGAGCCTGCCTCTCTGCCGCCAGTAGTCCCGTTTCCCACAGAATGTGCGCGCTTGCCAGGGTCGCGTGGCCGCACAACTCCACTTCGACCAGAGGCGTGAACCAACGAAGACCGAACCCGTCCTTCTGCTGCTGCAAGAACGCGGTCTCGGACAAGTTCATCTCGCGCGCCACGGCCTGCATCCAGGATTCTTCTCTGGACTCTGTCAATACGCATACGCCGGCAGGATTTCCCTTGAACGCCTCGTCTGTAAAAGCATCGACTTGATAGATCCGAACGCCCACTGGTAACTTCCTCCTCTACAAAATGCGCGCACAGAGCGCGCCCTGCAGTCGGCCGCAGGACCTAATGCGCGCCTCTTTACAGCACGCTACAGCCCCAATTCCGACGCGATGCCCGTCATCGCTTCGAGGCCGATTCCCAAGAATTCTTCCAGCTCGAGGCCAAAGGAGGAGCAGGTCTTGATCTGCTCTCTATTTGCTCCCTTCGCGAAGCCCTTTTCCTTAAACCTGTTCAGCACAAACCCCTTGTCCACGTTGCTCAACTTCTTCGTGGGATGCATCAGGGCCGCTGCCACGATGAGGCCTGTCAGCGGGTCAGTCGCGATGAGGGCCCTGTCCATTTGGGAGACCGGCTCGCAGTGATTTGCGTGGCACTTTATTGCGTACAGGACTTCTGATGGCAGATCTTTCGAAGAAAGCATCTCTGCGGTCAAAAGGCCGTGTTTCGCAGGATCCTTAGAAGTAAAATCGTAATCCAGATCGTGAAGCAGCCCCGCCAGGGTCCAGGTCTGTTCATCGCCGCCGAGACGTCTTGCGAGCCTGCCCATCACTGCTTCGACCGCAAGCATGTGCTTGATGAGATTGGCGTTCGAAACGTTGGACTTCACCAATTCCAGCGCCTCTTCACGTGTCATCATTTCGCTGTTCCTCCTGAAAGATAGCGCATAGATATAGAGTGGCCGGATGGATCTGGGAAGCGGGCTTGCTGGAAGAGGATGGCAGTCTATAGCCAGTAGAGAATCCTGCCGCAGTTCTCGCAAACGCAGACGTCAGAGTCTTCCAGTTTCTTTGGCACGATTGAAGTGGGCAGCGTCACGAAACAACCCAAACAAACCCTTCCC
>Ga0315268_10005505_pt1 | contig 13585 bp, 13 predicted proteins | sample C1_top_MG_FD_204535 | JGI IMG/M metagenome (GOLD analysis project Ga0315268, IMG submission 204535) | Sediment microbial communities from Yellowstone Lake, YNP, Wyoming, USA - C1_top | ecosystem: Environmental > Aquatic > Freshwater > Lake > Sediment | place: USA: Wyoming | collected 2017-08-01 | reverse complement strand
CCTCTGTTAAATGAGGATGAGAGGAATAGGTTTATAAAGGAGGTGATAGAAAGTATCAAGGTTGGTAAAGATACCCTGACATTTACCTTTTTCTACCAGCCTGAGTTTATGCCACTCGAAAATTGTGTCCACACCCACAGGGGTTCATTGCAGCAACAAGCATGAAACTGGCCGGATATGTAATGGATGCTACTGCCCTTGAAACAGTCACCTCTCCATTTTCTATGGGCTGTCTGAGAACCTCAAGTACATTTCTTTTGAATTCCGGCAGTTCATCCAGGAAAAGGACGCCGTTATGTGCAAGACTTACCTCACCTGGTTTTGGAACCTGCCCGCCACCAATTAATGCTACATCCGAGATTGTATGGTGGGGAGAGCGGAAAGGTCTGATCGCAAGCAAAGATTGTCCATCCCTGAGAAGGCCGACAACACTATGTATCCTCGTTGTCTCTAATGCCTCGTCAAATGTCATACCCGGAAGTATTGTGGGAAGCCTCTTTGCGAGCATCGTCTTGCCTGAACCAGGGGGGCCGATCATCAGCACATTATGCCCGCCTGCAGCCGAAACCTCAAGCGCCCTTTTCGCATGTTCCTGGCCTTTTACCTCGACGAAATCCTCCTCATAGATAGAGCTTTCTTCCATAGCCTTATGAATATCTATCTCAAAAGGTATCTTGATATTGCGATCCCTCAGAAACTCAATGACCTCCGGAAGGCTCTTTGAACCAAAAATATGCACACCCTTAACAACTGCTGCCTCAGGCGCATTATCCTCAGGAAGGATTATCCCCTTTAAACCAAGCTCCCTTGCCCGCAAGGCCATGGATAGAGCACCACGTACAGACTTCATCTTCCCATCAAGTGAAAGCTCGCCTGTAAATAGATAGCCGTCCGCTGAACCTGGTTCAATAACGCCCTCAGCCGCAATAATTCCAACCGCAATCGGTAGATCAAACGATGAACCCTCTTTCTTTAAATCAGCAGGTGCGAGATTAACCGTTATCTGCTTAAGAGGGAAATTAAACCCGATATTCTTCAGAGCAGCCCTTACCCTGTCCCTCGACTCCTTAACAGCAGCATCAGGCAGACCGACCATAGAGAAATGAGGGAGACCCCTTGACGAGATATCCACCTCAACCTCTACAGGATAGGCATCAATACCGATGATACTTGCGCTGAGAACCTTGGATAGCATTGGGGATAATTATATTTTTAACCGGCTTATAAATGCAATATGTTAAAATTAAAAGATTCGTACAAAACTATCTTAACTACAGAGAATTCAAAAACGAGTACACTGAACAACTATCTAATTTTAAAAGAAATAAATAAACTCCGTGTTCTCCTTAAAAGACTCTGTGAACTCTGTGGTGAAACTGAGGAGATTTAATGGCACAGGTACCAATAAGCATTGAAGAGGAGATGAAGGGTTCTTATCTTGATTACGCAATGAGCGTAATCATAGGAAGGGCACTTCCTGAGGTCAGGGACGGTCTGAAGCCTGTCCAGAGAAGGATTCTTTATGCCATGTTCAGGGAGGGGCTACTCCCTGGAAGAAAGTACTCAAAGTGCGCAGGCGTAGTAGGTGAGGTCTTAAAGAAATACCATCCCCATGGCGACACGGCTGTATATGACGCACTTGTCAGACTCGCCCAGGACTTTAATATGCGGTATCCCCTCGTTGATGGACAGGGTAATTTCGGCTCTGTTGACGGGGACCCACCGGCTGCTTACAGGTATACAGAAGCAAGGCTTGCAGCACTCGCAGAGGAGCTCCTTTCCGACATAGACAAAGACACGGTTGATTTTATTCCAAATTTTGATGAAACAACAGAGGAACCTCTTATACTGCCATCGAGAATCCCGAATCTAATCATAAACGGCTCTTCAGGAATCGCTGTTGGTATGGCTACAAATATACCACCTCATAACCTCGGAGAGGTTATAGACGGGCTTATCACATTGCTCCAGGATTCCGATGCAGGGTTAAAAGACCTCATGTCAAGCATAAAAGGTCCTGATTTTCCAACAGGCGGCATCATACACGGCACTGACGGGATCATTCAGGCATATAACGAAGGAAGGGGACTTATTAAGGTCAGGGCTAAGGCAAGGATTGAGCGTGAGCATAGAGGTGGAGAGAATATCATAATTACAGAACTCCCCTATCAGGTGAACAAGGCAAGGTTAATCGAAAAGATTGCCGAGCTTGTGAGGGAAAAAAAGATCGAAGGAATATCCGAACTGAGAGATGAGTCAGACAGGGACGGCATCAGGATTGTGCTGGAACTTAAAAGGGGTGAGATGGCACAGGTTATCCTGAATAACCTTTATAAACATACACAGATGGAGAGTACCTTCGGGATAATTATGCTTGCACTTGTTAGAGGCCAGCCCCGGATCTTGGGTCTAAAGAGACTCTTAAACTATTTTTTACAACACAGGCGTGATGTTGTCCTTAAAAGAACACATTTTGAGCTCAAAAAGGCTGAAGAGAGGGCGCATATCTTAGAAGGGCTGAAGATCGCACTTGAGTATCTCGATGAAATAATAGCCCTTATTAAAAAGTCGAAGAATCCTGATGAGGCGAGAACTGCCCTGATGAGGGATTATCCATTGTCCGAGATCCAGGCACAGGCAATACTTGACATGAAACTCCAGAGGCTTACAGGACTTGAGAGAGAAAAGATAGTAAATGAATTTGCAGATATACTGAAGGAGATAGAGAGGCTTAAGGCAATACTGGGAAGTGAGGCCCTTGTTTCACAGATTATTAAGGATGAACTACTTTCGATCAAAAACAGATATTCAGATGAGAGAAGGACAGAGATTACCTCTGAGACAAAGGAGATAACAATAGAGGATCTTATAACCGATGAAGAGATGGTCATTACCCTTTCTCACCAAGGATACATAAAAAGGAACCCTTTAAGTGCATACAGAAGCCAACGTCGCGGTGGAAAGGGATCTATCGGTATGGAGACAAAAGAAGAGGATTTCGTTAGAGAGCTCTACATAGGCGCTACACATGACTATATGCTGTTTTTCTCCAACCTCGGCCGCCTTTACTGGCTGAAGGCATACCAGGTACCGGAAGCAGGTCGGGCTGCAAAAGGGAAGGCACTTGTGAATCTGCTTGCCCTTTCAGAAGGTGAGCGTATTACAACAGCACTTCCTGTCCGCAATTTCAAGGAAGGTTTCCTCGTAATGTTCACAAAGAATGGCATAGTAAAAAAGACCGCTCTCGAGAAATACAGTAACCCACGCGGTAAGGGGATTATTGCCGTAACACTTGATGAAGGTGATGAACTCATTGCCGTCAGAAAGACAGACGGCAGAAGCGATCTTATTATTGGCACAAAAAACGGCCTTTCGATAAGATTCAATGAAGAGAATGTGCGTGACACGGGTCGCACTGCAATGGGTGTTAAGGGTATCAGACTTATGAAGGGAGATGAAGTTGTCTCTGCAGAAGTGGCAGAGGAAAGAACAGCACTTCTTACTGTTACAGAAAAAGGGCTTGGTAAGCGTTCGAAAATAGAGGATTACCCCGTTCAAAACCGCGGCGGTAAAGGGGTTATCTCAATAAAAATCATCGAAAAAGGCGGGAAGGCAGTTGGTCTTATGCAGGTAAGAGATGAGGATGAGGTCGTGATGATAACCAGTTCTGGGAAGCTCATAAGAACCCTCGCAGGAAACATTTCTTTGCATGGCAGAAATACCCAGGGCGTAAAGCTCATGGATGTTGAGGGGGAGGACAAGATCGTAAGTATCGGGAGGGTTGCAGAGAGGGATTAGGGGCTTATCCTTGATCTAATACCCCAGTATTTCCAGTAAGGTATTGCCTCTACCAAGAACTTATCTTTCTGAAATTTTGTTTCGGTGTCAAGGGTAATAAGCAATCCCCTTTTAAGATTATATTTCTCCATAAACTTATATAGAGTCTTAATATCATCCCTACTTATTTTCTCTCTTATCTTTACTTCAACAGGAAGGATATGACTGTTCTGTGTATGGATTATGTCGATCTCTTCTTTCTGGGGAGTCTTCAGGAAAAACTTTGCATCGAGGCTGTTGACAAAAAACTGTTCAAGAATAGCCGATAAATCCGTCTGAGGATTCAAGGCAAATGTAAAGGCTGTATTGCAGAGATAGAGTTTCTTCACTTTCTTTTCACTTGTGAGAAGGTTACTTGAGTAGTTATAGAGTTTCTGCAAAAACAGGGCGTACTCAAGGTATGAGATATAATTTGCGATTGTCCTGTGGTCAATCTTAAGGTCATTGCTGAGGTTTTTATAATCGAGATAAAAGCCGGGTCTGGATGCGGTGATGTTTAATATCTTCATAAGAAGTTCCGGCAGATCAAGCCTGAATGTATGCGGTATATCTATAAAAATAACCCGCTCAAGCAGACTTTCTTTGAAATATTTTCTTTGCGTATGTTCATCCATGTCCAGAGCTTCAATGAAACCTCCTGTTTTCAAAAATCCTGCTATATGCCGCTTTAGATACTTCTCGAATATCTTCTCCCTCTTTCTGTCTATCTTTACCTCTTTGAAATCAAGATACTCCTCAAAATCTAAAGGCCTGATTACGAAATCGAAGAATCTCCCTGCAAGGCTTTCCCTTGTCTCCTTCCACATAGTTATTTGTGCTGAGCCGGTCAGAAAAATCTTTAATCTCGGATTTACATCATAGAGGAGCTTCACCTTTGAAGGCCAGCCTTTTAGCTTCTGTATTTCATCGAGTAATATGAATACTTTCCTTTTGGAGATATCATCTCGTAGTACATCTGTCTCATAATGTTTGACGATATCCTCAAGGTTATACCTCATCTCATCAAATGAGAAATATAAAATGTTGTAAGGGCTTACACCTTTTCCAAGGATTTCATCTATGATCTGGTACATGAGGGTTGTCTTGCCAACCCTCCTTAAGCCGGTAAATAGTATAATCTGGCGCTTATCGATATATTTACCGATCTCACTGAATAGCTTCCTTCTCCTTCCGAGGAATTCAGGTGGAACCTTCCCATCTCTCCACCAGGGGTTGAAACTTTGTAATTCCGTTGTCACTACAATGTAATTGAATTTTAATTTTAGTTACATTATATTGAACTTGATTAATACTGTCAAGTAAATACTGGAAGGTGGGAAAACTCCTGAGCTTGGCCGAACCGCTCAGGGTGACCCGAAAGCATTCGGGGTCAAGATGAGCTTGTTGAACCATAGATTCCACAAACAAAGGAACCAAATATACCGTTCCGGTTATCTTATATTTACGGGTTACATCTTCCTGATGCTCTTTCAATATTTCCTTGATTTCTTCACTGCTTTTCGCCGTCTTTGCTTATTTGCTTTAATACGGGGCTTAAAAAACTTGACACAAAAAATTAAACAATCGTAAACTGATTTATTAATTAAACGTGTTTAATAATATGAATCGGCGTGAAGCATCTAAAAAAGAAACCAGGCGACTAATATTAAAAGCTGCGCGCACGCTGTTTGCCCGAAAGGGAATGGAGGAATGTACCATCAGGGACATAGCCAGGAAAGCCGGTGTTTCACCTGCCTCCGTAGTTGTGCATTTCAAGACCAAGACGGCATTGCTTGAAGAAGCTCTCTGCGAAGACATTGAAAGCGCTTTGTCAGAACTTGCAGCATCAATGCCTGAAGACCTTAAACTCCTTGACCGCTTGATGTATCTATCGAAAGGGTTTTTAGAACTCTATGACAAAAACAGAAACCTTTACAGGGCGTTAATTCGGTCTACAGTATTTGAACCCGCAAGCGAAACCCCAATCATGTCAAAGCTTTCCGAACAGTACAACAGGTTCTTATCTCAGATTGTTGAGGAAGAAAAGATGCGTGGCATGATCTGGCCTGAAGTGGACTCTAGGATTGCTGCCAGTTCGATTTTCTCATTGTATATGGGAACGCTTATCATGCTGTTACGAATGCCGGAAATGACTGTTGATATGGTTTCGGATGTCCTCGCTTCCATGACTGAACAATACCTTAAAGGCATTACAAGGAGTCATTAATGAAGATATTGCTTATACAACCCGCAAAACCCGAGAAAGCAATAGGAGGCGAGGATTTTGCAATTTACGAACCGCTTGCACTTGAATACCTTGCCGCCGGAGTTTCCGGAGACCATGATATTCGCATCCTTGATATGCGGCTCGACCATGATCTCGACTCTCTACTCCGTGAATACCGGCCGGATGTTGCAGGTATTACATCATATACCGTTCATGTAAACACCGTGAAAATGATTTTCCGGCAAATCAAGGCGTTCAATCCTGATATTGTCACAATCGTCGGAGGACACCACGCTACGATAGTGCCCAAAGATTTTTATACGCCCTTTATAGATGTCATTATTACGGGCGAAGGTGTTTTTCCCTTCAGGGAGGTCATTGTTTGTCTGGAAAAGAAAATGGATCTATCAAAAATTCCCGGTTCTGTCCGCGTGGAAAATAGACCCATTGTGATCTATCAAGTAGACCAGAATATTGATCTTGACGCCCTGCCCTTTCCGAGAAGAGATCTCACTTCCGGATACAGAAAATCATATTTCAGCGAGTGGATGAGGCCCCTTGCTTCTATCCGCACATCAAAGGGTTGTCACTTCAAATGCCGGTTTTGTGCTCTCTGGAAATTGACGAGGGGTCGTTATTTTACGAGAAAACCGGAATGTATCGTAAAAGAGTTAAGAACGATCGAGGAGAAGTACGTGTTTTTTTCGGACGATGAATCGCTGCTTGATTCTAAGCGCATGGAAACACTTGCAGACCTCATCGGACAGGCGGGCATAAAAAAGCGCTTTTTTCTTTACGGACGGAGCGATACGATCGCAAGGCATCCGGAGCTTGTTGAGAAGTGGAAGAAAATAGGCCTGGAGCGGGTCTTTGTAGGGCTTGAGTTTATGCGGGATGCGGATCTGAACCTGATTCGCAAGGGATCAACAGTGGAAAACAACGTAAGGGCGGTTCAGGTACTGAAAAGCCTGGACATCGAAATATTCCCCATGTTTATTGTAAAGCCCGAATTCGAAAGGAGAGACTTTGCAGACCTGCGGAAATACTGCCTCAGCCTGGAGCTTGATTTCATCGGCTTTTCAGTCCTGACTCCTCTGCCGGGTACAGACCTGTATGACGATGTGAAGGACAGGCTTATCAATTTCAATTACGATTATTTCGATTTCTTTCATACACTCCTGCCGACTAAACTGCCGGTGAAGGACTTTTACAGAGAACTGATCGCACTATACAACGGCTCCAGGTCATTGAAGAATCAGATTAAACTCATGCGTAAATATCGTCTCCGTGAATTGCCGTCTCTCTTCAGAATTTATGGTGATTTTATAAAGCGGCTTAATACACTGGCACAGGATTATGCAGCTAATACTATGTAAAGTATGGTTTATTTCCAAAGGATGCTCTGACAGGCAGGTGGCTTAGAGGGAATTAAAGACATGATTGATGAAGAAAGACTGTCTGAATTTATCAATAGCTCAAATATGGATTTCAACTATATCCCTGTCTTTTAAAATATAATTCTTATCTACCCTCTGACCATCGAATTTTGCAGATCCCCAAACCCGTGCAAATTTTAGACCATGGAAAAAATCCTTATGGATTGATTCTGCAAGGTCTAAGACAGTATAGCCTGATGGTATTGTGAATGGCGTGGAAAGGTCAGGGTCTTTACCAGGAGGTTTTGAATAGACCCTGATAATTCCTGAAATCCCAAATATCGCCCTTTTAAGTTCTTCGATATTATCCTTTTTCTTTGCCGATACGGAAATGCACGGGCAGAAATGCTCATATCTTTCCTTGAGCCGTATAAAGCTACTACCTGTTCCTGAAAGCTCATTTTTATTAGCAACAATAATCGCCCTTTTTGAAATGCCTACAAATGTTCGAAGTTCGGCGTTCAGAGGCTTCCTCCCCACCCCCGCCCTCCCCCTCAAGGGGGGAGGGGTAGGAAGGGGGTGTTCTGTAATTATTTTTATATTCCAGCGTCCAAGTTGCTCAATCAGCAGCTCTGCCTGGACTTCAGGATCTTCTGTTAAATCTACAATGAGCAGAAGGGCATCCTTATACCTTAGAATGCCCGAAACCCATCCATCAGTCGCCTCATTTCCTATCGGAGGCAGATCCACAAGCTGGAACTGTATATCCTCATATGGCATCATTCCGGGCAACGGGGTAAGCGTTGAGATGGGATATTCTGCAATCACAGGTGCAGCTTTTGTCAGGCACGCAAGCAGAGAGGATTTTCCTGAGTTTGGAAATCCTACAAGGGCTAACTGCGCTGCTCCCTCTCTGGGTACCACATAAAGGTCACCCCTTCCACCTTTCTTTTTTCTTATTGCCTCTTTTCTGAGCTGGGAGAGCCTTCTTCTTAAATCAGCCCTTAGTTTGTCTGTCCCTTTGTGTTTCGGAACTGTACCTATCAGGTCTTCAAGCGCTGCAATCTTCTCCGCAGATGTTAAAGCCTGTTTAAACCTCTTTTCAGCCTCAAAATATTCCGGTGGGAGATTGGCCGGCATATTGAAATTTTAACATAACTACTTCTCCTTAGGGGCGAGGCCGATGGGAGAGGAAGGGGCGGGGTAGGATGTGGCGTTTAGTTTAAGTTTAGTTTATTTAAATGTCCTCGATGCGGTTTTAAGCAACCCCCCACAAATGACTGCTGCAAGTGTGGTATCCATATTCCTAAATACATCGAAATTCAGAACAGAAGGTTGGGCGGACCTACAAAAACGTCAGATGATAGACATTGGCTTAAGAAAGTATGGGATTTCATAAGAAAATCAAAATGTCCAGAATGTAATAAGTTTGGTGGTCGAGAAATCAAGCGGAATCTTATAAGGTCATCGGATCATATCGGAACTACGATGCGGAGGGAATTACACTATGATAACAGACATCAACTGAAAGGCTAAACATACCGTCCTGTATCAGTTACAATGCGAACAGAGACTTATGATGTTTACTATTGTTGCGATTATTGTGGTTTTGAGTGGTTAAAGATTAAAAAGACTACTTTTCAACCTTAAAATCGTTTTGAGCATTAAATTGCAAAAGATAATCATAGAGCAAAAAGTACTACATGACGAAAGATATTCGATTAATTATCATTGAATCGGTAAATCCGATGGATCTCCTTCAAAAGAGAACTGAAAGTCAAGCACTTGGGGAAATTTGTGAAATTATTGGTCATGAAGTTGCTATTTTGAAAGCTTTCTCACAGTCTGATTTCATAAAATTGTGCAAGTACATTTCCTCTATTTCATCAATGCACGATAAACAAAAGAGAAGAGGAGTACCTCTATGTGTTCATATAGTCGCTCATGGCAATGATAGTGGTCTTCAATTCGGGAAAGACTTTGTGAGATGGAAGGATATATTACATGCGATGAAGCCAGTGTATAAGGAAATGAATTATTAAGATGGTGAGGTCATTTTAGTTATATCTGCATGTGGTGCGGGATCACAAACCCTAGCCAGAGAATTTGAAAAAGAGTGGGATAGCAATAGGGATTTCCGGCTACCTAAATACGTATTCGTAACTAAGGATGAATTTGTCAATTGGGATGACGCTCTTGTTTCCTGGTCAATGTTTTATCATCAATTGCCACGCGCGGATTTAAACCAAAAAGAATCTATTCAAAAGATCTTAGAAAAAATAAAAGTGTCTGCTATAGGAAATCTTAAATATTTTCGATGGGATGATCAAAAAGAAAAATTTTTGCAATATCCGCCAAGAAAAATAATAAAGTTAAAACGTCAGAGTTAAAGTTCTTAATATAATATCCCTAAAACTACTCTTCAATTGACAATTTCAGCAGTTACTCATTAAATATTCAGGAACACTTTTTTGCATCTTTCTATGTGGACTGCGTCTATCCATCGATTTTCAGAGTAATGCGAAGAGGAAGAAAGCCTGATGTATTATTGTGGCATATTATCTTCTTCTGATAATCTTTCAGAACTCCCATGGCGGTAAGGGATTAGCCTGTTGCCACAACCCAAGTCTTTTCCGAGCCTTTTTCTCAGCATCTAAATACCCGCTTTCATACGGTCTATCACCCGAAGCCCGACCCTGATGATCCCGAAAGCTTTCGGGAGAGGAAGGTATCTAATTATATACCTGTAGCTCGCCCAGAGTAGCCGAAGGGAGGAAAATGCGAGCCACACCTTAGCGTGGAGGGCTGAGGCAAGTGAGGGCGAGGGATATGATTTTTATCTGAGAATACTCCTCTTACGTTTGCTTAGCGAGCACACATAGAAAGAGAGATTATGAGCAAGTTTGACTTATGGTAACCTTTTTGTTACTATCATTGTGTGGCTAATATCAAAGTAATCGAGTATCTGCAAAATGGCGTCTCTGTCTTTGAAAACTGGTTTTCCAGCCTTGACGCTTAGGCTGCAGCTAAGGTCACGACTGCGTTGTACCGACTGGAGCAAGGCAATTTCTCTAACGTGAAATCAGCAGTGCAGGGAGTTTCGGAATTCAGGATTGATTTTGGCCCTGGATACAGGATTTATTTTGGGCGGGAGGGAAATACGTTGGTCATCTTGCTGGGAGGAGGCTCGAAGAAAACCCAACGCGGAGACATTAGAAAAGCTCAGTCATTGTGGGCGCAATATAAGATAGAGAAAAAAAAGAAGAAGTAAGGAGGGCTTATGCCGATTACAAAACAATTTCGCAAAACAATTTTAGAGCGTGCTGAGAGTGATGTTGAATTTCGCAGACATATGCTGACAGAGGCGGTGAATGAACTAATCGGGGGGGACCTTAATGCGGGCAAATCAATTCTCCGTGATTATATAAATGCGACAATTACATTTGAGGGATTATCCAAGAAACTCAAAAAATCAAGCAAGAGTGTTCATCGGATGCTGGGGCCTCGCGGCAATCCACGTGCTGAGAATATTATTAAAATCATAAAAATTCTCCAGGCTCATGAGCGCGTAACTCTGCAAGTGAAAGCAAAAAAAGCTGCATAAGTGCTAAACTGCTCGGTAACGAGTAGTTTTCTCCGTATTGAATGTTTTGCTGGACTCAGTCGGTGTTTCCTTGAATTAGTGTTTGCTTCAAAGGAGAACAAACGGGAGATTTTGTGGTAGGGTTTTACTCGTTTAGATGTTGCTGGCACCCTGCATCATATAATGGTGCGGGGCATTAGCAACGCTTCACCAGATATTCTTTAGCCCTTCAATATTTTTAAAATGTTTAACATCAAATGTAGCTATTTTTTTAGACCCTTTTGACTTGATATATGCGATGTTGTAAGCATCAATAAAATCTAATTTCCCTGCTATATAATTATTGATGGCTTCTTTGACCCTTGAGTGATTTGCAACCCTGATGTTTTTTGTTTCGAGGATTGTATCAACTACTTCCTTAATTTCATCTTTTGAAAAATCATAGTATGATTCAAGCACCCAGACAATCTCAGCAATAACTATATCGCTTGTTTCAAGCTTTGCTTCTCCCTTTTCAGCTTTTTCAAAAAGCTCTCTGGCTTTCTGGTATAAAGATTCAGCATCCCTTACAAAGAATCTTAAAAATACATTGGTATCAACAAAGATCGGATCATCCACTCTTTAATCCCTCTTTTGCAATTCTCCGTGAAACAACCTTTTTCGTAAATTCCCTCTCATCTCCGATTCCTGCTTTCCTGCCCTTAGCAATTCCTCCAAGACTGAGTATTGATTTCCTTTTCATCTTTTTTAAAATCAACACGTCACCTTTTAGCTCAAACACAAGGCTATCCCCTTCTTTAATGTGAAGGTTGTCTCGAAAAGGTTTGGGTATTGTCACTTGCCCCTTTTTTGTTATAGTTGACATTTCTTACCTCTAAAATAGTATTACCAATATTTTAGGTATTACCATTTAAGAAGTCAACCCTACCATATTCAAACCTCTAACTTTGGGATTATTGTTACAGCCACTCCCTTTCCGCCCTCTACCCGATGTATCAGACTGTGTTGAACTGAGTACTATAAAAGCCGCTAACAGGTTTTTTAATATTTGGTTATTGGAGCGTATTTGGTGTTTGGTTATTGATTATTGGTAATTAGGTTTATAGCACTGTCCATTGCTGTGGCATAAAGAGTCTCTCATATGTCATAAGCGCAAACCTGTCAGTCATCCCTGCAATAAAATCGCATACTATACGGTGCTTCTCCAACTTCTCCTCCTTAGGAATATCAACAAAGACCTCCTCGATATGTTCGAGGTAATAGGCATATAAATCCTGGAGGACCTTTTTTGCTTTTTTAAATTCTTTAATTGTCCTTTCGCTTTCATATACACTCTCGTATAGAAAATCCCTGAGAATATATATAGCCGATAATACCTCATCAGTCATGTAAAGCTCTTCAAGATCTGTCTTCATAGACTGATGTATAAAGTCTTTTACCATTGTATCTATCCTTTTCGAATGGGTATCGCCAAGGATCCTGACAATCTTCTTAGGGATGTCTGATTTCTTTATTACCCCTGCCCTCAATGCATCGTCAAGGTCATGGTTGACATATGCAATAATATCAGAGACACGCACTACCTGACCTTCAAGGGAATCCGCCCTGTCTGCCTTAGTTTCGGGGATAATTAGACCCTTCCCTTTTGAGTGTTTGACTATCCCGTTTCTTACCTCATATGTAAGATTCAGTCCCTTACCTCCCTTTTCAAGGAAATCAATAACCCTGAGGCTCTGCTTATAGTGCTCGAACCCTCCCGGATGTATCTCTCTAAGAATCGCTTCCCCTGCATGACCGAATGGTGTGTGGCCGAGGTCATGGCCAAGTGAAATGGCTTCTGTTAAGTCTTCATTTAATCTCAATGCCCTTGATATTGTTCTTGCTATCTGTGATACCTCAAGAACATGGGTAAGGCGTGTCCTGTAGTGGTCTCCCTTTGGCGCAAGGAAAACCTGTGTTTTATGTTTCAGCCTCCTGAACGATTTTGAGTGAATAATCCTGTCCCTGTCCCTCTGAAAGCATGTCCTTATCTCACCTTCCTTTTCAGGCCTTAATCTTCCCTTGCTTTGAGAACTCAGACATGCCTTTGGATGGAGTATTTTTCTTTCAATCTCTTCTGTCTGCTCACGAATGGTCATATTGAAGCGCCTCTCTTATATCTTCTTTCTCCAAATCAGGAAAAGCTTTCAAAATCTCTTCTTCGCTCATACCGTCAGCAACCATACCAACTACTGTCGCAACAGGTATTCGCAAACCACGAATGCATGGCACGCCGCCCATTTGTTTAGGGTTAACTGTAATTCTTGTGAATTTCATCTAATCACCTCCTGACAACTGATTTATTATACTTTTTTTCTACAATTAATTTTAGGGAACATTAAAATTCATCTGTACAAAATTGATATAATCTTGTTGATTTAAAAATGACTATTAATTCAAAAATAAGGAAACTCTTAGAGGCTATTACGGAAAAACTGAGGAAGTCATTCCAAAAGAATTTCAAGTGCCTCATCCTCTATGGCTCATGGGCAAAAGGAACAGCGAGGAAAGATTCGGATATCGATCTGATTGTTATGTTTAAAA
>Ga0315268_10005504_pt1 | contig 13586 bp, 13 predicted proteins | sample C1_top_MG_FD_204535 | JGI IMG/M metagenome (GOLD analysis project Ga0315268, IMG submission 204535) | Sediment microbial communities from Yellowstone Lake, YNP, Wyoming, USA - C1_top | ecosystem: Environmental > Aquatic > Freshwater > Lake > Sediment | place: USA: Wyoming | collected 2017-08-01 | reverse complement strand
TGAGTGGCGGACCATGGTTGAGAGGATGAAAAAGCCGAAGTCGAAGGTCTCTATTGCCCTTGTCGGTAAATACGTGAAGTTGCGGGATGCTTACCTGTCGGTCAGAGAGGCCCTGTGCCATGCTGCCCTGTACCATGACCGTGATGTGGAAATCGTCTGGATCGAGTCTGAGGAGCTTGAGAAGGAAGGCGGAGATGCGCTGCTGCGCGCAGCAAACGGGATAGTGGTACCGGGAGGCTTTGGCTACCGGGGCATTGAGGGGAAGATTATAGCGGCTAGATATGCCCGCGAGAACAATATTCCGTATCTTGGCCTGTGTCTGGGCTTGCATATGATGGTGATTGAATTCGCACGCCACGTGCTGAAGTCAGATAAGCCCAATTCGACGGAATTCGATAAGGACACCCCTTATCCTGTTATCGATCTCATGCTCACTCAGAAGGAGGTAAAGGAAAAGGGAGGCACGATGCGTTTGGGGCTCTATCCCTGCCAGCTAGTGCCAGGCACTCACGCTGCTGCCGCATATAACGAGCCCCTGGTCTACGAACGGCATCGTCACCGTTTTGAGTTCAATAACAAGTACAGAGAGGTTTTAAGCAAGGCCGGCCTTGTTGCCAGCGGCATTTCCCCTGACGGCAAGTTGGTTGAGATAGTCGAGTTCGCGGGACATCCCTGGATGGTGGGCACACAGTTTCATCCGGAATTCACGTCTCGTCCCAACCGGCCTCACCCTCTGTTCCGCGATTTCATCGGGGCAGCTAGGAAGACTCTGAAAGTGGGCGATCAGCGTCCGTTGCCGTTGGAACCCACGGTGAACAATTGACCTGTCATGTAGACAAAATCGTTGACTTATGCTATAGTCAAGAGGACTAGATGCGAATTTTCTTGGATACCGCCAATATCGATGAAATTCGCCAGGCAGCAAAACTAGGCGTGATTAGCGGGGTCACTACTAATCCTTCTTTGGTGGCCAAGGAAAAGCGGGCGGATATGAAGGCGGTCATCCGGGAGATCTCCTCCGTAGTCGATGGCCCCATCAGTGCTGAGGTGCTCAGCCTGGAGCCACAGGCTATGATCCGGGAAGCAAGAGAAGTCTCCTCATGGTCGCCCAATGTGGTCGTTAAGATCCCTGTGTCGGCGAGCGGTTTGGAAGCTATCTCAGTTCTTTCCAAAGAGGGGATACGGACTAACTTAACGCTTTGCTTTTCCCTGAACCAGGCGATATTGGGCGCGATAGTGGGGGCAACTTACGTCAGCGCATTTGTGGGAAGGCTTGACGATGCCGGGCATGATGGGATGCAGCTTGTTGCTGAGATTGTGGAGATATTCGATAACTATAAGGATAGACTTAAGACTCAGGTGATCGCTGCCAGTATACGTCATCCGCTGCATGTTGTTGCTGCGGCCAAAGCAAGGGCTCATATAGCAACTGTACCTTACAGCATACTTATGCAGATGGTCAAACATCCGCTAACTGATATCGGGATATCCCGTTTTGCTGAGGACTGGCAACGCATCTCAAAGACATAGGGCTACAATCCACAACTATGGCACCGAGGCAGGCACTTTTATAGATTCTGTTCAATCTAATTATGGAGTAGGACTATGAATATCACCGAACTGGAAGTCAAGACTAAAGAGGAACTTGTGAACATGGCCAAGGAACTTGGCATTACCGGCATCAGCGCTCTGAAGAAAGAGGACATTGTATTGCGGCTGCTTCAGGCAAATGCCGAGCAGCACGGTTACTCCTTCAGAGGCGGCATCCTCGAGGTAATGAATGATGGTTACGGGTTTCTGCGCCAAGCAGACCTGCACCCTAATGCTAATGACATCTACGTATCTCAGTCGCAGATCCGCCGCTTCACTCTGCGAACCGGAGATATAGTCAGCGGCCAGGTGAGAGCTCCCAAGGATGGTGAAAAATATCATAGCCTGCTTCGTGTCGAGACGGTCAACAATATGGACCCCGAGGCGATTAAAGAGCGGCCGTTATTCGAGCATAAGACGCCTATCTTTCCCAACAAGCTGATTAACCTGGAGACCACTCCTAACAATCTGTCCACGAGGCTGCTCAATCTCATAGCTCCCATAGGCCGCGGTCAGAGAGGGTTGATAGTCTCTCCGCCGAAGGCTGGGAAGACCATGCTTTTGAAGCACATAGCCAACGGGATCATGGCTAATTACAACGACATACATCTTATGGTCTGCCTTATCGGTGAGCGGCCAGAGGAGGTGACGGACTGGAAGAAGTCAGTTAAGGCGGAAGTAATCGCTTCAACCTTCGATGAGCCTGTTGAAGAGCACACCAGGGTGGCTGAGGTGGCGTTGGAACGTGCTAAGAGGCTGGTGGAGACTGGAATGGATGTAGTCATACTGCTTGACAGCATCACGCGTTTGACGCGTGCCTATAACCTGGAGATGCCGTCCAGCGGACGAACTCTCTCAGGAGGCGTTGACCCTGCGGCGCTCTATTCCCCCAAGCGGTTCTTCGGTGCAGCCAGGAACACTGAGGAGGGGGGCAGCCTGACTGTCATAGCTACCTGCCTTATCGATACTGGCAGCAGGATGGACGACGTGATATATGAGGAGTTCAAAGGTACCGGTAATATGGAGCTTCATCTCGACCGCAAGCTCGCCGAGCGCAGGATTTTCCCTGCTATAGACATCCAGCGCAGCGGCACTAGGAAAGAGGAATTGCTCCTCGATGAAAATACCTTGAAGCAGGTCTGGGTAGTACGTAGGATGATTACTCTCATGAACACTAACTCACCTAACTCTACTGAGGCAACTGAGCGCGTGCTGGAGAGATTGTCCAAGACTTCTTCTAACGCGGAGTTTCTCACTACTCTTGCTAAAGAGTTCTAAATCTCCCTTGTAAGGCCAGCCTCATCGTTGTTACCCTCTTTACTTCGCTGCTATAATAGGAGCGATTTGCCATGAATTATCATCGCATCGTAGTCAAATTAGGTACCAATCTGCTTACCGCGGGAAGCGATCATCTTAACCTTGAGACCATGGCTTCACTGGTGGGGCAGATGGCTAGGCTTTACAAGGAAGGCCTGGCGGTAGTCGTTGTTACCTCAGGAGCAATCGCTGCCGGCAGACATCGCCTGAGGGTTGCTGAAGAACGCAAGGAAATCATCTCCAGGCAAGTGCTCGCCGCAGTGGGGCAGAGCCGACTTATGGATGCTTATGATCAGCTCTTCGGTTGGCATGAGATAATTATCGCCCAGACATTGCTTACAAGGGCTGACCTCACGGATCGTATCAGATATCTCAATGCCCGTAACACTTTAACGGCGCTTCTGGAACTTCGTGTCATACCCATAATTAACGAGAATGATGTTGTCGCAGTTGAAGAAATCCGGGAAACGGTATTCGGGGACAATGACAATCTATCTGCTATGGTGGCTAATCTTGTTGATGCCGACCTTTTGATGCTGCTTACAGATACGGCTGGCCTTTACACTGCAGACCCCCGTCGGAATTCTAATGCCAAGCTTATCGAGCGTGTTGAAAAGATAGATGCCCATATCGAGAGCCTTGCTGGCAGAAGCTCAAGCGAGCGGGGCACTGGCGGCATGGTGACGAAGATAGAGGCAGCGAAGCTGGCTACCGCCTCGGGGGTGGCGGTGGTCATTGCCGACGGGCGAGAGCGTGATGTCATTGCGAGATTGGCCAAGGGCGAGGATATTGGCACTTACTTCCAGCCGATTGCGTCTAGATTAGAGAGTCGCAAACGCTGGCTATTGAGCCAACTTTCTAAGGGGAAGATTTACGTTGATTTGGGTGCAGCTACAGCTTTGAGAAAGCAGAACAAGAGTCTGCTGCCTGCAGGTGTTACCAAGGTTAGTGGTGAGTTCGAGAGAGGGGATGTTGTAAATATATTCGATAGTAAGACCGGTGAGAAAATAGCCTGCGGCATTTCAAACTATAGCTCAGGTGACATCGCTGTTATTAAAGGGGCTCGTTCGGACAAAATAACGGAGCTTTTGGGTTGCGAATATGGCGCTGAGTTGGTGCACCGCGATAATCTAGTGGCGCTTTAGTTTTAAAAGGAGAGGCGATGCAATCCCGGATCAGTGGGGTCGAAGTTAAAGCCAAGGCAGCCAAAGCTGCCTCTAAGAGACTTGCGTATCTGAGTACTGAGGTCAAAAATAAAGCGTTGCTCGCCATCGCTGATAAGCTTGTTGCCAAGCAAAGCGATATCTTGTCTGCTAATCACCGAGATTATGTGGAAGGCAAGGAGTCAGGCATGAGTGCAGCCATGCTTGACCGCCTGCTGCTGAACAGCGAACGGATCAAAGGGATAGCAAGCGATGTGCGCACTGTGGCCGCTCTACCAGACCCCGTGGGGGAGACCTTCGAAATGCGTACCCTACCCAATGGGCTACAGATCGGCAAGAAGCGTGTTCCTCTGGGCGTGATCGGGGCTATCTATGAGAGTCGACCCAATGTTACTGTGGATATCTCGGTACTTTGTCTCAAGTCAGGGAATGCTATCATACTCCGCGGCGGTAAGGAGGCTCTGCACTCCAATTTGGCTCTGGCAAAGATCGTACAAGGTGCTGCATATCGTGCTGGTATTCCCGAAGGCGCAGTGCAATTTATCGAATCAACTGATCGCGTCCTGGTAGGCCAAATGCTGAAGATGAGGGATTACATCGACTTAGTGATTCCTCGCGGTGGAGCTGATTTGATTAATTATGTGGCCCGAAATGCTGCCATGCCTGTGGTTACAGGGGGGATCGGTGTCTGTCACATTTACGTTGATAGGAGGGCAAATCTCGAGAAGGCGGTAGCCATTGTTTATAACGCTAAGGTGCAGAGACCAACTGTTTGTAATGCGCTGGATGCTATATTGGTTCACGCTGACGTGGCGAAAAGCTACCTGCCGATGGTTGCCAAGGAATTGGGCAAGGCCAAAGTGGAATTGCGTTGCGATAAGCGGGCTCTGAAAATCCTTAAGCCTTTGACCTCGATAAAGGTGGTTCCCGCTAGTGACAAGGACTGGGGCAAAGAGTTCCTGGCTCTGGTTGCAGCTGTAAAGGTTGTAGATTCTCTGGAGGAGGCATTAGAGCATATCGCGCGTTATGGCTCTGGGCATTCCGAGGCTATTGTGACTGAGGATTATCCGTCAGCGATGAAGTTCTTAGATGAAGTGGATGCAGCTTGCGTCTATGTCAATGCCAGTACTCGTTTCACCGATGGCGGCCAGTTTGGGCTGGGCGCAGAGGTGGGAATAAGCACACAGAAGTTCCATGCCCGGGGCCCGATGGGCCTTAAGGAACTCACTACCTATAAATGGATAGTGCTAGGCAGCGGACAGGTTCGTCCATAGAGGAGGAATGATAATGGCAGAGTATCGATTCGAAAGAGAATGCCGCACTGCACACTCTGAGGCTTATCTCATAGTTGCTAGTGACGAGCAAGTGGGCAAAGTGGATATCCACTTCACCCCTTCTATAGTCTATGCCACGCTGTGTGTAGGGGAAAATATGACCCAAGATGGTATTCAGAACCTTATTGATACCATTGACGAAGATTTGGTGATGTCGGCTGATGTTGCACGAGATGATTTTATTGTGACTGTGTATCAGGGGCGAGAAGTTGGCGTCTTCAGCGACGAGGAGTTCGAGGAAGAGGAAGAAGAATAAGTTTTAGATATGGGCATGCTTTCTAACGATTAGAGATCGAGCGGCGCTCTCGATATCGGCTGCAGTTAGACGGTATCTTTTTAATAACTCCGCAGGTTTTCCAGATTTGGCAAAGGTGTCGTTTATGGCGACGAAGGACATAGGAACTGGCCACTGTTCGGCTACAATTTGAGCTACAGCGCTGCCCAGTCCGCCCCGTCGCAAGTGCTCCTCCGCAGTGATAATGGCTCCTGTCTCCATAGCCGCCTTCACGATAGCGTCTCTATCCAGTGGTTTTAGGGTGGACATACTAAGCACCCGGCAATCGATTCTATCTTGCGCTAGGCTTTGGGCTGCTCCCATGACGGAAGCCACCATAATTCCAGTAGCTATGATAGTGATATCCTTACCTTCCCTTAAAGTCGCTGCTTTCCCTAGAGTAAACTTGTAATCTGATGCATAGACCAGAGGCGTTTTGGGACGGCTAAGCCTTATGTAGAATGGGCCGTAGGTTTGAGCCGCTACCTTTACAGCGTGGGTTGTCTCTGCAGCATCGGCAGGCACGACCACTGTGAAACTGGGGAGGGAGCAAATTAAAGCCAGGTCTTCGATGGCATGGTGAGAAGTGCCATCTTCCCCTACGGTGATTCCGCCATGCGTGGCGACGATTTTAACGTCGAGTCCAGGCTGTGCAACGCTCATTCGAATTTGGTCGAAGCAGCGTCCGGGAGCAAACACTGCAAAAGTGCTGACGAACACAGTTTTGCCTGTGGCAGCCAAGCCGGCAGCAATTCCTATCATGTTCTGTTCAGCGATGCCGCAATCGAAGAAGCGCTGGGGGAATTCTCTGGCGAAGAGGCTGGTCATTGTGGACTTCGATAGGTCAGCATCAAGGACAACTATATCAGGATTTTGTTTGCCCAGCTCAACGAGAGTTTTTCCGTAGGCTTCCCTGGTGCTCTGCTCCATGACTACTTCAGTTCCTCAAGAGCCTTTTCCATTTCAGCAAGAGTGGGAGCCTTGCCATGAAAATCTACATTGTTTTCCATGAAGCTGACCCCTTTGCCCTTGATGGTGTGAGCGATGATGACAGTAGGCTTTCCCTTAACTAGCTTTGCCTCATCGAATGCGGATATTAGCTGTGATAGTTCATGTCCATTGACCTCTATAGCGTGCCAGCCGAATGCCTTCCACTTCTCTGCCAGGGGCTCAAGGTTCATCACGTCGCGGTTCCAGCCATCTATCTGCAGTTCATTATGGTCAACGATTGCGGCAAGGTTGTCGAGTTTGAAATGGGCTGATGCCATCGCTGCTTCCCAGACTTGCCCCTCGTCGCATTCCCCATCACCCATGAGAACATATACTCGATATTCACGGGCATCGAGGCGCCCAGCCAGCGCTATGCCGATGCCGAAGGAGAGACCTTGCCCCAGCGAACCCGAGGACATCTCTACTCCCCGTGTGGCGGTCATGTCGCAATGGCCCTGCAGGCAACTACCCAGAATCCTTAGAGTAGCAAGCTCCTCCACAGGGAAGAAACCTCTTTCAGCAAGCGCTGCGTACAGGATAGGAGCGGCGTGACCCTTACTCAGAATGAATCTGTCGCGCTCCGCCCAACGGGGATTGGCCGGGTCAAGTCGTAGAATCTTAAAGAAAAGCGCGGTGACAATCTCAGCAGCGGAAAGAGAGCCTCCAGGGTGTCCACTGCCTGCTTTGCCAATCATAGTGATGACATGACGGCGCAGCTTTTTTGCCATTGACGACATTTCGTCTAATGACAACGAGGGAGCTGATGATGGATTTCTGCGTGTAGAAACAATAGCCTCGGCTTTGTTATCAGCCGAGGCTTCAGGATTTTCCTTTTTAGCTCCGTGGCCGGACGAAGACATTCATACCCCCGGGAGGCAATTATATATTATCCTTGTTCCTTAGTCCATACCTTGTTATAATTTTGCCCATGATTGTTGATTTTCATACCCATATCCTCCCACCTGGTTTACGGGAAAATCGTGGCCGCTATTTAGGGTGTGACCCCTGTTTTGACCTTCTATACAACGACCCTAAAGCCAAAATAGCTACCGCCGAAGAACTCATTGCCAATATGGATAGAGATGATATAAATGTATCGGTTGTGCTCAACATCGGCTGGTCGAATCACAAGCTTTGTCGCGAGACCAATAACTATATTTTGGAAGCGATAGCCCGTTACCCTAGAAGGCTGGTGGGTTTCTGTGCTGTGCAGCCCCTCGCCGGCGATGAGGCGATAATAGAGCTTGAACGTTGCGTCAGGGGAGGGGTCAAGGGGATCGGCGAGCTGAGGTGCGATACGCAGGGGTTTGATTTGGCTGATAAGGATGTTATGGGACCAATAGCCCGGGTTGCGGTAGAGCATCGGCTGATTATGCTCACCCATGCCTCTGAGCCGGTGGGGCATTCCTACTCCGGAAAGGGGGATATAACTCCTGGTCTTTTATATCGCTTTATAACTGATTTCCCTGATTTGACTTTGGTGTGTGCACATTGGGGTGGGGGATTACCATTTTATGGTTTGATGCCAGAGGTCGCTAAAGCATTATCCAATGTCTATTTCGATACGGCTGCCTCACCTTGGCTCTACCGAGACGAGATATTTAAGCATGTTGCGGAGATTCTAGGAGCAGATAAGGTGCTTTACGGCAGTGACTACCCACTTATGAAACAAAGCAAGCTTGTTAAGTCTATACGAAACCTCGACCTCTCTGAGGAAGCCAAAGGCTTGATTTTAGGAGGAAATGCTCAAAGGCTCCTGTCTTTAATTTGAGTTTTGTCATGGAACCTATACGTGCATTCATTGCCATCGAACTGCCGAGTAAGATTAGGGCAGCCCTCTCTCAACTGCAGGATAACCTAAAAACAAGCAAAAGTGCTGCAGTGAAATGGGTTGACCCTGAAGGCATTCATCTCACGCTCAAGTTTCTAGGGAACGTCGATGAGGCTGAGATACCGGCGCTAAATAAGTCACTGTCAGAAGCTGTGAGAGAGGTTGCCCCTTTCTATCTTGAACTTGGTGATCCTGGTGCTTTTCCCAGTTTTCAAGCCCCAAGGGTGGTCTGGGTTGGGATAGGAGGAGAGATAGAGCCGCTTCGTACTTTACATAACAGCATAGACCGTGTTCTTACTCCTCTGGGATTTCCCCCGGAAAAGCGGGCTTTCTCGCCTCATCTCACTCTAGGAAGAGTTCGGGAAGAGGCTTTACCTGGCGAGAAACGACGTCTGGGAGAAAATGTTGCTGCGCTGAAGACAGGGGTGAAGTCATCCTTCAAGGTTGAATCTATCAACCTGATGAGGAGTAAATTAACAAGGGAGGGTGCGTTATATAGCTGTCTCGCTTCCTTCGCTCTATGCGGGGGTTAAGCCAGTGGCGCAACTGCATTGGTCGCGCGTTTCGTGCTTATATACAGATCAAGGGACCTCTGTTTGCACAGTCGGCGCCCAATCTCCGCCCTTCCACTTAAGGGGGAACACCAGCTTTACAGTCTGCGCTGAGCCTGCCGTCAGGTAGACAGGTATCTCGTTTCTCTGGGTTAGTCCAGCTTGAGTGATGCTTCCGACCACGATCACGACCCCATCGGCGCCCTCATTTTTGGCAGTGATATTGAGTATAGCGTAGTAGTTATCAAATACGCCAGCGGTAGTGGCATTTACTAACAACACGGCTGGGCTTGGCTTGCTGATATTAGACGATGCTACAGCGGTAGGTTTAGGGTTTGTGCTAGTGCTGCCACCACCCCCGCAGGCAGAAGCCATAACGGCTGCTATTGCTATGAGTATGATTACTCCTGCTAATTTTGTGCACTTCATAGTGGCTTCCCTCCGTTCAATACCATCCTTTAGCAATCATCTTAAGGTTGGCATTTGGCGCATTATCAAGCTAAGACTGTGGCAGGTTGAAGTCGCCCTAACTGCCTGACGTTTTTGTACGCAGTATTTGGCTTGTCTGAGCCGAACCATCCCTGCGCTCTATGGAAGAGGCCGCGCCTGGCTGCAACGGTTTCTGTCCCTGGTTGAGTGTGGGCATAAGATGCTTCTGGAGCTTGGGGCCTGCCGAACATGCTCCATTCACCACGGCGATAGAACAGACCCCAGTTGGCTGCTAATTTCTCGCTCTGGGTCTGCGGTTCAGCAAAGGTTGATTTGGCCGCATCGGACTGCATCCAGCCTCTTGGTTGATAGAACAGTCCCCGACTGGCTGTCATGGGCTCACTCTGGCTTTCTGAGGGCGATGCTTCAATGCCCTGGGGCTTGCTGAACATGGGCCATTCCCGCTGTCTGTAGAACAAACCTCGACTGTCTGCTGGCTCTGCCTCAACTGGCACGGTAGCCAGTTCCGGCTCCATCGGCCTGCCGAAGCGTATCCACTCATTGGGCCGGTGGAGCAGCGCTTGTCTGTGCATTACAGTCGGCTCTATGACAGTTACCATGGCGGGCTCGTTTAAGCAAGAGCGCATTGTGCCCCGCACTTCCTTTAGCTTGGGGAACATAACCATTGTCACGGCAAGGCGAAGCACACCGGAGAGCACGAAGAGAGCCAGTATGTTGTAACCCAGGACAGGTCTGACAACGCCGAGAAGATAGGCACCGATAAGAGCTCCCATGGCCATGAACGCCGTGGTTAGAGCCTTATGGTAAGCTATATACTTCAGCCGTTTGCCCAGAGGTGCTGCTTCGTAGATGAAATTGCCGCTGCACAGGTCAAATCCTGCCCAGCACACTCCCGAAAACAACTGAACTGCCACAAGGTAAAACACGTTGTGTGATACCAGCCAGAGTAATGGGACAAAAGGAAGGGCGAAGGAAACGATCTTCATTACTTTCAGGTTGCCAACTTTGTCAGCGTATTTGCCCCAGAATGTGACGATGAGCACCTTAGCCAGGAATTCAGTGGCGAATATCAGGGCAAAGAATATATAGGTGAAATGCAGGTCGGCCAGCATGTACGGAGCGAAGAACGGCGACGCTATGTAGACAGCGAACTGGAATGCAGAGACAAATAATATGAATTTCCCCAGGTTTCTCTGCCTGGTCTCGCCCAGGAAGTCGAAGAAGCCGAAATTCGCATCCTTCTCCGGAGTAACCGGAGTATTGTGTATTCTGGAGTAAATCAGGAAGCAGATGATGTTAGCTACGAGAGCGACAAAGAAAAGGAGGGCAAAGCCGAGCAACTCGCGCTCATGGAAGAATTCCAGCACGCCGCCGAACATGAAGAAGGTGCCGATATAGACAGCGCCAGATATGGCAGCCCTCAAGCCGAAGTATCTGCCTCTGACGTTGGCAGGGACCAAGTCAGCTAACCAGCTACTGCGAGCGGGAGCAAGCAGCATACCGGGTATCAGGTTGACAATCCAGCAAGGTATGAGCCAGAGCGGATTGATAGGTTTGAAGAATAGCAATATCGCGATAAGTGGTAGCCATCCGATACCATCCAGAAAGGCCAGCAATAGGACAGCCCTTTTTCTAGAGCCTATCCTTTGAATGACTGTGGGGACTTTGGTGTACAGGAAAGCTGCCACGAAGTTGTTCAACATGCTCAACATGGCTACCGTCGAACTGCCCGCGCCAGCAGCCAGCAGGGAGGCAGGTGCGTAGGCATTGGCTGCTTCTCCTGCTGCTTCTGCCCCTACCTCGCCGTGGAAGTATTTGAGGCTTTTCTTCTTTTCTAATTCTTCATTAACGTGCTCATTTTGCACATTCTGACGCTTACCCATGGTGGTCTGTCCTGATTCTAGCTTTTCACTGCTTCGACATTGCGGGTAGAGCTGCGAGGGTGAATTGCAAACTGGTTTAAGAGTGGTCCAGCACGGCTGAACAGTCCCACCATTTCGTCTGCCAGCGCTTCGGCGTCCCTTCCATATTCTTTGAGGAGTTGTTGCTTAGCCCAAACGCTGAACAGGTACCAAGCACAGCGCTTGTCATCTCTTTCCGATGATAAGAAGTCGGTGTGCAAGACGTTGATCTTGACACCATTGCCCCCGTTATCACTCCATGCCCTTAATTGTGACCTGCCCTCCGGAGGCATACAAAGATCGGCTAACAGGAAGGATGGTTGGCTGGTCCTTGGAGGGCGGCTGCTAACGGGAACTCTGGTGCTCGGTCGTACAGCTGGCAAGTCAATTCTCTGTACAAGGTCGGGAGTTATCTGGTCACCGGCCATGATTTTCCTTCTGGGCAACTCCCCTGTCTCTTTGTAATGCAGGAAGTAGCCGATGAATCTATCCACCCTGCTCATAATCTCGGCGAGCCGGTTCTGGCGATATTCTTGAGTAACCTGTCCGATTTTCTCTGTTATCTCGGGCTCTAACCTATGGAGCGCCTCAGCCAGTGCCTTGTAGACTTCGTCCTGAACTACAGCAGCTTTGTCTGCAGTGCCCCGGAACTTGTCGCAACGCACATAGCCTTCCAGCCTCTGTCCTTGCCACGGCTCCTTCTTGAATTCCTCGAGGTCGGTCAGGGCACAGAGTCGGATACCAGCCCGGCCACAGAGGTCAATATTTGTTCCTTCGGCATCGAAAGGAAGAGTATATAACTGTATGGAAGCGTGTCCCAAGGAACCGAGACGAATGTTGCTGCTCAAGGTTGGGACGCCGCTGAAGATGCGGGGCTCAACGGCCTCATAGCCGTGACCATCGCTAATCTGCATGGTGTAGACATTTCGTCTTAGGTCATTAGCAAATTCGCGGCTAAGGTACTGTTTGAGCCGCGCTTTGGTAAGCTGAGGAGCGATCTCAGACAGTATACCTATAAGGTGAGCCCTGGTGCCAGGTTTGCTGAGATGGTGCTGCGGGCATTGTTCGATTATCTGAGCTCTACCTTCCCTCAGCCACTCTCTCTTTAGAACGAGGCAACTTGGCGTGTGGCCCCCGTTGAGTGAAGACAGGTGCAGCTCGTCAGCTATAAGTGCAAAGGCTAGAATGCCTACACCCTTCTCACCGCGAAGCACGTGCTGTAATTTCTCAGAGTTGCCGATGTTTTGAAGTATACGGCTCATCTTTTCAGAGCCGATGCCGATGCCGTTATCTTCGACCACTATCTGGGCTGCCCTGTTTTGCTGGTCTGAGGAATGGTCGAGGCGAACGCGGATGCAGCCATCGCTTTTGCCTGCCTGTTCTATGGCGTCAGCCCCGTTCTCCACGAACTGTTTCAGTGCTTCCATGGGACTGTGGCAAAGATATGCCAAAACCTCGAAGACGCGAGTCCCTGTTTGAAGTTTTATCTCAGCCATGAATCCCCCTTCTCAAAGATTTTGGTTCAAAACGCTACTTGATTATTAAGAAGTGCTCCTCTTGCGAGATTTAGAACACTAGACTGCTATCCTTTGGCCTCCGGGCTTGATGTCTGTCACGAAACCGTCTTGTAACATACAGACTACAGACTGACCCATATTATCGAAAACCCATTGTAGGGAGACATTAAGTTCTTTCCGGGGGTAGACTTTAATTTCGCCAGTGCGGAGTTGAATGCTGACCTTGGTCTCTTCGAGGCCGGCTAAACGCCCTGAAATTATGCTTTGCATTTTCTCTTTCCTCCGAGGGGGAGGGTCCAGAGAGACGGTGCCCTCCCCCCATAAAGCTAGTTTTATTAAGGCCTGGGCGCTGTCTTGAACTTGTTGGGAGTCGCTGCACGCAGGTCATTGTTCTGGGCGCGAGATACCATTTGCTGCCTGCGATTCTGAATGGGGTTGCGCAGGAAGGCGGGTATATCCATCTGGTCCTCATCCAGCAAGTACTTGCGTAGCTCCTTCATCTCCTTTTCCATGGCTTCCTTGTTAAGCTTTCCCGGCTTAGAATTGAAGCCAGTCGCGATTAACGTTATCCTGACTTCGTTGGACATCTCAGGAGCGTAGTTCATGCCGAAGATGATGTTGGCAGATGGGTCGGCAGCCTTACGAATTATCTCAGCAGCCTCTTGTAT
>Ga0315268_10005503_pt1 | contig 13587 bp, 14 predicted proteins | sample C1_top_MG_FD_204535 | JGI IMG/M metagenome (GOLD analysis project Ga0315268, IMG submission 204535) | Sediment microbial communities from Yellowstone Lake, YNP, Wyoming, USA - C1_top | ecosystem: Environmental > Aquatic > Freshwater > Lake > Sediment | place: USA: Wyoming | collected 2017-08-01 | reverse complement strand
TTTTATCAAATTTATCAAAGGCTTTTTCATATTCCATTATAAGCCCGGCCTGTCCGACGGCGGCAACGGCCTGCCTTTTTGGAATTTCGTCGGGCTTTTTCTGAAGTCCGAGCTTCTTTAACCCTGAAGCCATTGCGCCTGAAGAGACAAGAATAACTTCCGTTCCCTTATCCATCAGGAGGCTTATCTGCCTGCTTATCGAGCCGATGACCTTTAAATTCAGTCCGTGGTCCCCGGTTAAAACATTGCTCCCTATCTTGACAACAACTCTTTTTGAAGAAGTAATCGATTTGCCGGCATCTTTCATCTTTTTTGTCTTCTCTGCATTTATTGAAGCTCCCCGCCTCAAGTTTGCCAGCCATATCCGCCATAAAGATTGGCTGACGTGTCGCTGGCTGGACCTTCGGCTGGCTTAGCGCTCGCTGTTTCGGTTCAATAATAAAACAACTTTCTGTTTCAGCCTGTTTATGCCTTTACCTGTTGCGGCGGATATTGTCAAAACTTCGATGTTTCCGGCTGCTTTTATAAAAATATCTGCCGCTTCTTTTGATCCGGTAATATCCAGTTTATTGAGAACCACCAGCCGTGGTTTTTCGGAAAGGTTTTTGCTGTACAGGGCAAGCTCTTCATTTATTGCATGATACCCGGAAAGGGGCGAGTCCGGATTTATGGCGGAAGCGTCTATCAGGTGAATAAGCATGGTGGTTCGTTCTATATGTTTCAGAAACTGCGTTCCAAGACCTATCCCCTTGTGGGCGCCTTCGATCAGTCCCGGAATGTCGGCCGCCACAAAAGTATCTCCCTTCCCGATACTGACCACACCAAGCACGGGCGTAAGGGTAGTAAAAGGATATTCTGCTATTTTAGGGGTTGCGGAAGAGATAACGCTGATAAGCGTCGATTTGCCTGCATTTGGAAGTCCTACTATTCCGACATCGGCAATGAGCTTGAGCTCCAGCTTAAGGATCAGGGTTTGGCATTCCCCGCCCGGCTGCGCAAAACGGGGGGTCCTGTGTGTTGATGTTGCAAACTTCTTGTTGCCCTGGCCGCCTCTTCCGCCCACTACAATTACAAAGGCTTCATCAGGGTCAACCAAATCTTTTAATATCCGGCCTGTGCCGGCGTCGCTTATAATGGTCCCGGGAGGTATTTCGACTATAAGATCTTCCCCTTTTTTCCCGGTTCTCTGATTCCCTTCCCCGCCCCCGCCGTTTTCAGCTTTAAAAAGTCTTTTATACCGGAAATCATAAAGGGTGCGTTTTTGTGATATTGTCCTGAAAACAACATCACCGCCCTTTCCACCATCACCACCATCCGGTCCTCCGCGGGGAATAAATTTTTCCCTCCGGAAACTTACACATCCTCTTCCGCCTTTGCCGGACTGAACGGTAATAATTGCTTCATCTATGAATTTCACTCTGCATATACGCTGGCTTTTTTGCGCGAACAGCCGAAGTCTTCGTAGGCAACAATTCCGTCGATTTTGGCAAACAAAGTATAATCTCTCCCCATGCCGACGTTTTTGCCGGGGTGAATCTTCGTTCCCAACTGGCGGATTATGATGCTGCCGGCCGTGACTTTTTCGCCGCCGTAGCACTTTACACCGCGCCTTTGTCCATTACTGTCGCGGCCGTTTCTCGAACTGCCGCCCGCCTTTTTGTGTGCCATTTATAAACTCCTGTAAAAAAACAAGTTATGCTTTTATGCTGTCAATTTTAATTGCCGTATAGGCCTGCCGATGACCGTTTTTACGGCGATACCCTTTTCGCCTTTTGAATTTGAAAATAAGAACTTTTTTCGCCTTGTCCTGTTCCACGATACTGGCAAGGACATTTGCATTCTCGACAAAAGGATTGCCGACTTTAATCGTTTCGCCATCTGAAAACATAAGAACCTTGTCAAATGAAACAGTTGCGCCGATATCGCCGGGTATTTTTTCAATTCTAAAGGTTTCACCCTGTTCAACCTTATATTGCTTTCCGCCCGAATTAAAAATAGCGTACATTTCTTCCTCCCGAAAAATCATATTACTATATTTTGAAAAGTTGTGATAATATCCTTCAAAAATATTTTGTCAAGAATAAACTGGATTTTACAAGCCTGATATATTATTGATATCCCTGATCAGTCTCATCTGATTAATATCTAACATATGGAACTTTTTTTGTTTTTTGTCAACAATAGTTTTTGAACTTGAGACAGATGTTGATGGACTCATAAAAAGTCGAAATTCAGACGGCAAAGCAAAAAGCTCATTATGCAAGGCGCACGAATCTTGAGGAATGAATGGTACTTACTGGTACGCTGCAATGACGAAAGATGAAGTGTAACACAGCAGAATAACTTTTTACGAGGCCGTCAGAGAGGAGAAACCAATGCTGACTGTAAAAAATGATAGTACGAAGATAGGCTGGATAGGAACCGGTGTCATGGGGGTTTCCATGTGCAGGCACATAATGGAAAAGGGATTTGCCGTAACCTTATATAACAGGACGCGCAGCAAGGCCGAGCCTCTTATCGAAAAAGGGGCTGTATGGGCATCGTCCCCCGGTCAGGTAGCCGGATTGTCTGATGTTGTTTTTACCATGCTTGGATTTCCGGAGGATGTGAAGGAAGTCTATATGGGAAAAAATGGAATATTTTCCGGGGCTAAGAAAGGCTCCATTCTTGCCGATATGACGACAACGAGCCCGAGTCTTTCGATGGAGATTGATTCATCTGCAAAAGAAAAGGGGCTTTATGCAATTGACGCTCCGGTATCCGGCGGCGATGTAGGAGCCCGCTCGGCAACTCTTTCCATCATGGTCGGCGGCGATCAGAAGGTCGTCGAAGCATTAATGCCGCTTCTTGAGATAATGGGGAAAAAAATCGTTCATCAGGGCCCTGCGGGATCGGGACAGCATACCAAAATGTGCAACCAGATAGTCATTGCCGGCACCATGATAGGTGTCTGCGAGGGTCTTATTTATGGATATAAAGCCGGACTCGATTTAAAAACCATGCTTTCCGCCATATCGGGTGGCGCTGCCGCATGCTGGTCGCTCGATAATCTCGCACCAAGGATATTGAACAGAAATTTCGATCCCGGCTTTTTCGTTGAGCATTTCGTGAAAGACATGGGAATCGCCCTTGATGAGGCAAAAAGAATGAAGATCGTGCTCCCGGGGCTTTCCCTGGTGCATCAATTGTATATTTCAGTTCTTGCGAACGGCGGTGCGAAATTCGGCACCCAGGCCCTCATGCTCGCCCTTGAACAGATGAGCAAAACAACTGTGATCCCAGGCAGATAGAATTAGACCTAAGTTTGATAGCCTCGTAAAAAGTCAATATTTTCTCTTTTACGTCATTCCCGCGAAAGCGGGAATCCAGTCTTTTTAGATACTTCTGGACTCCCGTTTTCACGGGAGTGCCGGAATTTAATACTTTTTACGAGTCCATCAAGTTTAATATCCGTGAAATTCCGGGTCAGTTTACAGGCTGACCCGGCAAATGTGGGTTATTGAAGCGCCCCACCGCAAGAGACTGTGTCTCAATTGCCTTATGTTGTTTTGTCAAAAAAAACGACCTCATGAGATGGCCCACAATGAATTATTTTTGATTCATCCGGCCGATGTGTGCTTCCTGAACTCAATGATTGACGGATAATAGGAACTATGCAACATTACAATCCATAATGGCTGAAATGGTGTGGCGTCGCGGAGAAAGAATAAAACGAGTTAATCTGTATATAAGAGAGACCGGTCAATTAGACTCAAATTAAGCCGATGTTTCACAAGAATATAAATCATATTCCTAACTTATTACTGATTGTATCAAGTATACTACTGACCCTTTTCTCTGATGGCGATAGTAATGCCGAATCACATTCATTCAAGCGAATTGTAAAAGAAAAAATTATCGCTTCTCTCGATTCATCAACCTTCATGCCGGATTCCTTTGCTGTAAGTCCCGATGGCCGTAGAATGGCTTATGTCGAAAAGATCGGCAACAAGCAGGTCGTTGTTGTGGATGGTGTAAGGCAAAAGGTTTATGATGAAATCCAATTTGGTGATTATTTCCCACTCGAATTCAGCCCGGACAGCTCAAAGATCGGTTTTTTTGCCAGAGAAGATAAACGCTGGTTTTTTGTCATCGACGGGAAAGAACAGAAGGAACATCAACCAGTAACAACTCTTAATCCATCATCAAATCTTCGTTTTAATTATTCAAAAGAGGCTGCCCATTATTGTTATGTTGCGAAGACTGCAGATAAACAATACCTGGTCGTTGACGGCAAAGTCGGCAGTAATGAATATGAGGAAATTTTCCCCTGCATATTTTCCTGTGATGGCAAAAGGATTGCCTGCACTGTCCGGGAGGGGAAAAAGTTATTTGAGGTCATCGATGGTGTGAAGCAGAAGGAATATAGTGTTATTGGCTCTTTAACCTTCAGTCCGGACGGCAAGAGGTTTGCTTATATGGCATATCCAGACAAGGCGTGGGCACAAAGAAGCCAAAGATGGCTTATGGTGATCGATGGCCGTGAGGAGAAGGATTACTGGAGAGTTTGGCCTGGTTATGACTTTTTCAGCCCCGATAGCAGGAGGACGGCATATATGGCCGATACGGGAACTGACGATATGCCCAAACCGGTAATTGTATTGGATGGTCGGGAAATAAGCGATGAAAGTGCAGGGCTCTCTTCGCCGGTATTCAGTCCTGACAGTAAGCGAATTGCGTACATGGCAAAAGTTTACAAGAAAGGCTTTATGATGCCGTCGCCGCCGCCAACATATGATTTTAATGTTGTTGACGGGAAACCGGGCAAGACATACGATCGTGCATCCATTCCGGTTTTCAGTCCTGATAGTCATCGTCTAGCCTACTATGGAGTCATTCAGGGAAAATACATGATGGTCATCGATAATGAAGAAGGCAAGCATTACGATGACATCGGACACCCTGTTTTTAGTAGAGACAGTAAACGTGTTGGCTACTATGCCAGGCAAGGAGCAGACTGTTTCATCGTCGTTGACGGTAAGGAATTCAATGCTTACGCGAGTTTTTCTAAACCTATTTTTAGTCCGGACAGCAAAAGAATATGCTATTTTGCGAAAAAGTCCGGGAAACGAACCGTTGTCATCGATGATATAGTTGGACAATTTTATGATGAAATTTATCCCAGGAATTGGCGTAAAAGAGTGGCTGATAATGGCATTGGGTTTTCTTTGGATGATAGCTTTTATTATTTTGCAAAGAAAGGGAATGAAATAATTTTTGTCCAAGAAACTATCGATACCGCCGATTAAGAACCAATGGGAAGCAAAGAGACGCCACCAACAGCAGGAAACATAAAACATCTGATCCATAGATTATAAGTGGAAAAGCTCACATCAGTTGTACATCGACCATCATTTAGTAGTAGGTGTAAGTCAGGGTTAAATCCAATATTATCAGATAAAAGTACGCATCAACCGGATGAGCCTTATTTTTACATTTTGGGGTAAAATCTCTGAAAAAGAGGCATACTTACTCTTCCCCTGTATTACATAACAGTCTTCGAGCAGGGAATGCACTCGCTGTTTCGGTTCAAATCTCTCTAAATCCCGGGTCTTCGTTTTTTAGGATCTTTTCAAGTGGTTCTGGACTCCCGTTTTCACGGGAGTGACGGATTTTTTGGCATTTTTACGAACCCTTAAATATTCCAATATCATAATTTTATGATTGATCCCCAGAATCCAATAAGGCCGTAATATATGCCTTGACAAAGGTAAGGCATATAGCTATATTCCAAATTCAGAATATAGAGGGTGCATATGAAAGATTTTATAAAAGTTGCAAAAGCCCTTTCAGATACTAACAGGGTAAAGATCTTAAAGATGCTTCAGCATAAAAGGATGTGTGTATGCGAAATTAGGGCGCTTCTTCAAATCGCCCAGCCAAGCGTTTCGAAACACCTTAAAATCCTTGAAAATGCTGGTCTTGTCGGCTCTGTAAAGGACGGGTTGTGGGTTAACTATTACCTTGCGGATGGAAGCAGCTCCCCATATGCGGCTAGCCTTTTGGGCAACCTGAGACACTGGCTTTCGGATGATCCTGAAATTTCACAACTAATTTACAGACTTCCCGAAATCCGCAGGGAAGATGTCTGCAAAGTATAAGGACACTGAATGAAAATCATCAACAACACACAATGCTGCAATGCGGTATCAAATAACCCCGATATTGGAAATGCCTCTGAAAAAAATAATGGGATGAGGCGGTATATACTTTATTCTATACCTGTTCTTGTAATCTGGTGGCTCATATATCAGAGGCTGTCTGATTTTTCACGTGCAGTTACATACAGGTTGCTGAATCTGCCTGAAGGAAATCACCTTAGCAGCGCAGTTGAGTTTTTTCTGTTTGAAACACCGAAAGTGCTTATGCTGCTAATTCTTGTGGTTTTCGGGGTCGGCGTCATCCGGTCTTTCTTTACGCCTGAAAAAACGCGCAAGATCCTTGCAGGGAAAAAGGAATCGGTGGGAAATATCCTGGCCTCTCTTCTTGGCATCGTTACGCCGTTTTGCTCCTGCTCCGCTGTCCCGCTCTTTATTGGTTTTGTGACTACCGGCGTTCCTCTTGGAGTCACTTTTTCATTTTTGATATCGGCTCCAATGGTTAATGAAATCGCCCTTGTGCTTCTCTACGGGCTCTTCGGCTGGAAAATCGCCGCCATTTATCTTGGTACCGGCCTTCTTATTGCCATGATCGCCGGATGGGTTATAGGAAGGCTCCGCATGGAGCGCCATCTTGAAGATTGGGTTTTACAGATTCAGGCGGGAGGAAACGGAATGATTGAGGAAAACCTTACCTGGGAGAACCGTATTCAGTACGGCATCGATGCCGTTAAGGATATTGTCGGAAAGGTCTGGCCTTATGTAGTTCTGGGGATTGCAGTGGGCGCCGGCATTCACGGGTATGTCCCCGAAGGATTCATGGCCTCCATCATGGGAAAAGGCGCTTGGTGGTCTGTTCCGATAGCCGTTTTAATCGGCATCCCGATGTATTCCAATGCTGCCGGTATCATCCCCGTGGTTCATGCCCTGATTGAAAAAGGCGCTGCCCTCGGGACTGTACTGGCCTTTATGATGTCGGTGATAGCGCTCTCCCTGCCGGAAATGGTGATTCTGCGCAAGGTGTTGAAACCTGCGCTGATCGCAACATTTGCCGGTGTTGTCGGTTTTGGAATTCTGATTGTAGGATACCTTTTTAATATGCTGATATAATACAGGAGGAGGCTTTCATGGAAATAAAAGTTCTTGGGCCAGGATGCCCGAAGTGCAAACAAACGGAAGAGATTGTACGGCAGGTTGTTGCTGAAGAAGGAATTGCTGCCAATATAGAAAAAGTGACCGATGTCATGAAAATAGCCGGATACGGAGTTTTCGGAACACCGGCTGTAATTGTCGACGGTGAGGTCAAGTGCGTAGGCAAGATTCCCAAAAAAGAAGATATAAAAGCGTGGATAAAAAAATGACGAGATTACCAAGCCGGATATCTATAAAGAAAAACATCTGTGTCTCAGTGTTAACGCTGGCTGTTGCATTATTTATTTTCTCAACGGCCGCTTTTGCGGAGAAATTTGAAAATATTCCTGCTAAAGGAACGGTAACAATGATAGATTTGGGAGCCAAATCATGCATTCCCTGCAAAATGATGACTCCTATACTCGAAAAGCTTGAAAAAAACTATAAAGGCAGGGCCGAAATAATATTTATTGATGTTCGGGAAAACCAGTCCCAGGGGCAAAGGTTTCGCATTCAGTATATTCCGACACAGATTTTTTTTGATAAAACCGCGCAGGAAGTATACAGGCATGTTGGATTCATGAGCGAAAGCGATATTGTTGCTCAATTGGAAAAAATCGGGGTCCACTGAACTGGAACAGCGAGCGCTAACCCAGCCGAAGGTCCCGCCAGCGGCACGTCCGCCAATCTTTATGGCGGATATGGCGGGCGGACTTGCGGCGGGGAGCTTCAATAATTCGATTGGGAAAATGATCGAAACACTTTTTTTGACGGCTAATGAATGGATCACAGGCGGTGCGGGCCTTGCTTTTCTTGGATGTTTTTTATGGGGCATGGTAAGCGTGATCTTCAGCCCGTGTCATCTGGCCTCCATTCCGCTTATCGTGGCCTATGTTGCCGGTCAGGAAAAAGCTATTGATCCACGGCAGGCGGGCTGGTATGCGGGAGCCTTTACGCTTGGACTTTTTATTACCATTGCCCTGATCGGCATTCTTTGCGCTTTGATTGGAAGGATGCTCGGCGATGTGGGCATCTGGTGGCAGGTGCTGGTTGGCGGCGTACTTATCTGGGTGGCCATGGGGATGCTGGGCGTGGAGGCCTGCTCGATGTCAGGTTCGCTGCTTTACCGTCTGAATTTCAGAGGTCTTCACGGCGCTTTCGGTCTCGGTCTTGCGTACGGCGTTCTGTCCGGATCATGCACGTTCGGGTTCATTGCCCCGATACTGGCAATAGTAACCGTCCAGCAACAGACTCTGACGGGAATTATTATGATTGTGCTGTTCGCGCTGGGGCACTGCCTGCCGATCGTTGTTGCAGGCAGTTCAACAGCCCTTATCCGCAGACTGCTGGAAAACAGTTCATGGCAGGGCGCCGGCAACTGGTTCCGAAAAGGCGCCGGAGTAATAATAGGTTTTCTTGGACTCTATTTTATATTGAATCCATTCCTGATTTAACTAAGCGGAGGATTAAATATGTCAGACGCAAAGCAGCTTTCGTTTCTTGACAGGTTTTTAACTCTCTGGATTTTTCTTGCCATGTTTATCGGTGTCTTCTGGGGTTACTTTTTCCCCGGCATAAAGGATGTCATCAATATTTTTCAGGTCGGGACCACCAATATCCCGATTGCAGTCGGCCTCATCCTTATGATGTACCCTCCCCTTGCAAAGGTAAAATATGAGGAATTGAAAGAAGTATTCAAGAACTTTAAAGTTCTGGCGCTGTCTCTTGTTCAGAACTGGGTTATCGGCCCGATACTGATGTTTCTGCTCGCCGTCGCATTTTTATCCGGACATCAGGAATATATGGTCGGACTTATAATCATTGGTCTTGCAAGATGTATTGCAATGGTGATCGTATGGAACGATCTTGCATACGGAGACACCGAGTACTGCGCCGGGCTTGTCGCCTTTAATTCGATATTCCAGGTGCTCTTTTTCTCCGTTTATGCGTGGATTTTTGTCACGGTCCTCCCTGCATGGCTGGGATTAAAAGGGATGGTAGTAGATATTTCTATCGGGCAGATTGCTGAAAGCGTATTCATATATCTTGGAATTCCATTTATTGCCGGCATGATTACAAGATTCATCGGCCTTAAAACAAAAGGGAAAAAATGGTACGAAGAGAAATTCATTCCCAGAATAAGCCCAATCACACTTATCGCTCTTCTATTTACAATCCTTGTGATGTTTTCCCTTAAAGGCGAATATATTGTCCAGCTTCCCTTTGATGTCATCCGTATAGCCATCCCTCTTTGCATATATTTTTTTATAATGTTTTTTGTCTCTTTTTTCCTTTCGATGAAAGTCGGAGCTACCTATGAACAATCTGCAACGTTGAGTTTTACCGCAGCTTCGAATAATTTTGAGCTTGCCATTGCCGTGGCAGTGGCGGTATTTGGGATAAATTCCGGGCAGGCCTTTGCCGCAGTGATAGGACCGCTTGTAGAGGTTCCTGTCCTGATAAGCCTTGTTAATGTGGCTCTCTGGTTCAAGAAAAAGTACTTTCCGTTTGCATTGGAAACTCCAACCGGAGTTTGTCATGTCACATGTAAGCCGTGATTTTTACAAAACCATAAAAGCTTGCGAGGATATATCATATGCTTCTGGAAAGTTATTCAAAAGAGGTCTTCAGAGCAAAATGCAATCCAAACTTTGAGGCTGTTCACTGCATTGCCTGGCTTGACCAGGACATAGGAAATGTGTTGCCGTATCTCAACGCCGTCCTCGGCGGATTTGAATACCTTAAGGAGCATCCGGCCGTGATTTTCAAAGCACATGGGAAAATTATCACTGTACATGGCAATAAGATTGCTATAAATGCCCTTAAAGATGCCGAAGAAGCGAGCAGGATTCTCGAGTGGCTTAAAAATGAAATAAACGATGCGTGGGGAAAACGGGATGAGATTACCCCGTGTTATGAAGGCGCTCCGAGGCCTAAAATCATTGAGATTCTTAAGCTGTTGCCTAAGTCAAACTGCCGGGAATGCGGAGAAAAAACCTGCACGGTTTTTGCGGCAAAGATGGCTGAAGGAATTAAAGTTGCTGATGATTGTTCGCCGATGATAAATGAAAATAAAGAAACACTAAAAAACTACATGAGCAGTTTCAGATTTGAAGAACAGGACATATGACTTTTATTAACAGTCAAATTTGGACAAATACCATAAAGCAGGTTTTAATTATTGCCCTGATTGTATTAATTGCCGGGTTTGGTTCAAACAAGCTCAGATCCGATAAAATACCTTTTGTGGAAGATTGGTCGGCAAAATCAAATCTTGTGACTTCATCCGGGGAGAATCTCGAAATATCTCTTTCAGAAGCGTCAAACCTGTTTAAAAAAGGTGAGGCCGTTTTTATTGATGCCAGGTCCCGGGCAGAATATGATGCGGGGCACGTAAAGGGCGCAAAAAGCCTTCCGTACAAGGAAGCTGACTTGAAATTTATTGAAGCAATGGCGGGAGTTTCGGAAGAGAGCGCCATAATAACATATTGCGACGGGGAAACGTGTGAACTCAGCATGGAGCTTGCGGTTTTTCTTCGTAATGCAGGCTATAAAAACGTGAAGGTACTGTCAAACGGCTGGTCGGCCTGGAAACAAAACAGCTTACCTGTGGACAACGGAAAGTGATGAAAGAAGAAATCAGACAAAAATTTTCATTGTTCCTGTATCATGGGGCAAGAATTGTACTGGGCATAGTATTTGTTTATGCGAGTTACGACAAAATCCTTCACCCGGCCGCCTTTGCAAAAGTCATTTATAATTACCGGATCCTTCCGGATGAACTTATCAATCTATCCGCTATCTTTTTACCCTGGCTTGAACTCATCATTGGTTCTCTTCTTATTATTGGAATAGGGTTACCGGGTTCCGTTTTTATCAGCAATATTCTTCTGATCATATTTTTCTGTGCGCTTATGTACAATAAAGCCCGCGGTCTTGATATAAGCTGCGGATGCTTTTCGACAAGCGAAGGCGAAGCGCCAGAATCAACCTTTTATTTATTACGAGATTTATCTTTTGTCGTAATTGCGGTTTATCTTTTTTTTAAAGTTTTTTTTATATCGGATTCCGCCGGCCTCAAGTCTCCTTCCCGAAGAACTCCTTGACTCATTCAATTAATTCATATATTTATGAATTCAAAAAAACAAAAGCCTTTTGCCTTAGTCTGTTAAAACCACAACGCCACCTATTCGTTTCTCCTTCGTGCTCTTCGTGACTTTGTGGCAAACAAGGATATTCTTATGCCGGTAAAACGAATATTTACTTCGATTGTTCTTGTAATCGCCCTTCTTCTGTTGTGCATCGGTTCAGCCTCAGCCAAAGAAGAATATGCCAGAAAGACCGGAAAAGGATGCATATTCTGCCACGAAGAGAAGACCGGTGGCGCAATAAAAACCGCCGGCATTGCCTACATAAAAAACGGCTATCAGTATCCTATTCCCCTCAACATCATCAAAAAAGCCGTCAAAGTCCAGAGCGCTTTCCACAAGACGGCAAGATTCATCATAGGATACCTGCACATCCTTGCCGCATTTATACTTGTCGGCGCCATATTTTACATCCACATTTTCATAAAACCTTCACAGATAAAAGGAGGTATTCCTAAAGGAGAGCGCATCCTCGGCATATCATGCCTGATTACGCTCACAATAACCGGAATTTATCTTACCTGGTTCCGCATAGACAGATTCGGACATTTTTTCGATAACCCGTTCGGACGCATTCTCTTTATTAAAATCCTGCTTTTTATCCTTATGCTTGCCTTTGCCGTCACGGCTGTCACATTCATACACAGCCGGATGAAAAAGGAATCGCAGGCCGCACAGCAAACCGTACTTGATCCCGGAAAAATAACTTTTGAAAACCTGAAAGATTTCGACGGATCATCAGGGAAACCTGCCTGCATAATTCATGACGGAAAGATTTATGATGTAACCGAAAGTCCGAAGTGGAAAAACGGAAGGCATTTCGGAAAGCATTCAGCGGGAGCGGATCTTACCGAGGCCGTAAAAGGGGCTCCTCACGGCCCCGAAATGCTGGAAAAGGTGAAGTTTGTTGCCGAGGTCAAGGGCGGAGAGAAACAGCCTGAAAAGATGAGCGGAACGAGAAAGCTTTTTATATTCATGGCATATTCCAACATGGTCATCATACTGCTTATAATTTTCTGCATAGCCTCCTGGCGCTGGGGATTCAAGGTAATTCCCGAAACCCCGACCGGCGAATCACTTGCTGCGAAGAACTGTATCGACTGCCACAAAAAACTTAATCCGGGCATATATGCCGACTGGAATGAAAGTACTCATGCCGGAGTCGGGGTGGATTGTTACAAATGCCATAAGGCGGCAGGGGCGCTTTCGTCTGTGGCAAGTTCCTCTCATTTGAAGCATTCGTCTCTGCCGGTAACGGCTTTTGTGAGCCCGAAGACCTGTTCGGAATGCCATCCGAAGGAAACTGCCGAATATGCAAAAAGCAAACACGCAAACACGATAGAAATAATGTGGAAAATCGACAAATGGCTTCAACTGGGTATGAACAATCATATTGAAAGAAGTAGTGGATGCTATGTCTGTCACGGTACTGTTGTCGATATAAAAGACGGCAAACCGGCCGAAGGATCATGGCCGAATGTCGGGGTCGGCAGGAAAAATCCGGACGGAAGTCTGGGAAGCTGTTCAAGCTGTCATACAAGGCACAGATTCTCCGTTGCCGAAGCAAGAAAGCCTGAAGCCTGCGGCCAGTGTCATCTCGGTCCGGACCATCCCCAGATCGAAATCTACAATGAATCAAAACACGGCGCCATATATAAAGCAGAGGCGACGGAGTGGAACTGGGTTACCGATGACGGGAAATGGATGGCTGGGAGGGACTTCAGGGCTCCGACATGCTCGGCATGCCATATGTCGGCTGCGCAGGGTGTTTCAAGGTCTCATGATGTTACTGAAAGGCTGTCGTGGGAACTCCAGGCTCCTTCGACGGTCCGGCCGTCCGATTTCAAAGCTTTTCCTGCAAAGACGGACTGGAAAAACGAGAGAGGAAAGATGGGAATGGTCTGCCGCCAGTGCCATTCGGAAGAATGGACAAATTCACATTTTAAAAATCTTGACAATGTGATTTCAAACTATGAGAGCAATTACTATAAACCTGCCGCAAAAATCATGGATAATCTTTACACGAAAGGAATCCTGTCAAAAAGCAGCTACTTCGATGAGGAGCTTGAATGGGAATTCTATGAATTATGGCACCATGAGGGAAGAAGGGCCAGGATGGGTTCAGCCATGATGGCCCCCGATTATGCATGGTGGCACGGTTTCTATGAACT
>Ga0315268_10005502_pt1 | contig 13588 bp, 17 predicted proteins | sample C1_top_MG_FD_204535 | JGI IMG/M metagenome (GOLD analysis project Ga0315268, IMG submission 204535) | Sediment microbial communities from Yellowstone Lake, YNP, Wyoming, USA - C1_top | ecosystem: Environmental > Aquatic > Freshwater > Lake > Sediment | place: USA: Wyoming | collected 2017-08-01 | reverse complement strand
AAATGAGATATCCTGCAGGCGGTATCACAAGCTCAGACGGGAGAGGAATAAAGGTGCTCTCTATGAACATTAAAAACATAATACCAGGATAGCCCATAGAACCGATTGCGTTGACCAACCAATCTAAAAATACGTACATTTACCTTCCATAATTTATAATTCTCCAAGCCATTCGATATTCTTGCTCAGAGGAGTTTTACTGAGTTTATCAACAAGCCTTTCATCAGCAGTTACAAGTTTTGTCTCATAAATTTTTGCAACTGAAACATAAACAGCATCATATACTGTTATGCCATACTTAATACCTATATCAATCGCAAGTTGAAGTATTGATTTTGAGGGAATGATTTTCAGAGGTAGATTCAGTATTTCTCTGGATATCTCTTCAATTTCAGATACAGTTAATTCCTTTAACTTCTGTCTCTTCCAGAGGATATTTCCTATCTCCGGATATATTAGATCAGGGGCAGATAAAGACGTTTCTGTCTTTTCTGCTTTGATAAATAGAGACTCTGCTCTCTCAGAAAGTGTCTCTGGTATATACGCCTTAATCACTACATTTGCATCAACTACAATATTTAACGGCATCTATCCTCTCTCAGCAGCTCTGCGCTGTCACGATATAATATTCCCTTTGCCTTCAATTTCTTTCTTATCTCTCCTGCTCTCTGAGATATATCAAGAGGATAATAGGTTGTTAGATTTTCAAGCATCTCCTTCAATTCTTGCTGAAGGGAGCGGTTATGTTGTTTTGCTAAAGATTTAAGCCTCTCTAAAGTCTTTTCTGAAATGCCTCTTATCAAAACATTTGCCACAATACATCACCTCCTTGATAGCAATATGATAGCATAGACAGGATATTGAAATCAAAACCATAGAGAAAAACAGTCACTTTTAGAGCTAAATATCAATAGTCAAGCCTGACCCCAATTATGTTCTGGATATTCCATAAAAATATTTATCATCAATAGGGTTGGTTGTTTTTTGGAGTGTGGTGATGTGTAAGGTATTTCAAAAATTTAAATTGAAAGAAGTCGCTTAATTTCATTATGGAAAATACATCGGTGATTCCTGTAAGTCAGTAAAACCGGAATGTTATGAGGAAAGTGGAATACCATTTGGACTATTGATACCATAAGGGAATTTCGACAACAAAACTACTTCATCAAACACACACTATAGAGCTTCCCATTGAGTGCATAGTACACTTGGACATTAGCAGCCTTGATGTTGGCTTGGGTTGAGAAGTTCGGCTACTATTTTTGAATATTAGTCAATCAGAAATATCAACGATTAATATATAATTTACGTTCTGTGGTCGGACATCCTTTTGCTAATTGACTTTTTATTCCTTTTCAATTATTTCAAAATTCTTGATGAACTGTCCAACCTGGATACCGAGATAAACACATTTAGTGCCATTCATACATTCATCAGCGTCTTTCTTCTCGATGTGCGTCGTTAGTTCATGCTTATCTTTTTTAAATTTTACAATATAGGCATTCTTTTCTTTGTCAAAATCAAGACTTACTGAGATACCATGTTTTGTGATATCCGGATACATTTCCATTATCTTATCTTTCAGTGCTACATTTGTGTAACCCATAGATCCTCCTTTTTTAATTAATTTAACGTTAGATTAATAGTCCCTGTTATGCCCAGGGAGTTCCACCATCTACAATGCTGTATTCCTCCCACATGAACCAGCTTCCAGAATCTGATAAGAAAAAATATGTATTTGATAATATATCATAGTGCTGTTGCTCTTCTTCAACAAGCTTCTCAAAGAGGGATCGCTCTTTTGGGGTTTGTACTTCCTTTGAGATCTGCTTATAAAGATCAATGCTTTCTTTCTCCATCTGCATTGCAATCTTTAAAGCCTCCATCTCATCCGTAGTTGCCTCAATCCTTTCAAGTAAGTCATCTCTGCTCTCTTCAAAGACAGTTTTTATTTTTTTCATAGGACTTATAAAATCATGGACTTTTATATCAAGCCCCTGTAGAAGACACTTAAAGGCTTCATGGTGCCTGATTTCATCCTCCATGATGGCAAAAAACATCTTTTTCCCAAAGGGATGCCTTGTCTTTTCTGCAGCTTCCTTATAGAAGGCTATAGCATCAGTCTCTGTTTTTATAGCCATCCTAATAGCTTTCATCATGCCTCCTTTAATCGATTTTCTCAAAAGCATCATTTGGTGCCACACAGGGCAAACCCAATCATTTGCTAGTTTCTCAAAAGGTATATCCGGCTTTATTCCTAAATCGGGTTCACCTTCTTCAGGATTATAAATATACCTACAGACAGCATCTGTATTTCTACCTTTTCATACCTTTTTCCTTTTAATGGTTTCCACACATAAAAATTATCCTGTTTTGATGCTTAAGCTATTTAGATGTCATACTTTTTAGCCTGAGTTCATTCCCTACATATCTTATAAAAACCAACGCAACTGTCCTGTAAACCATATGCGCCATCTTTGAGAAGGGTGCATATACAAACAGAAAGAAGACAAATACGAGATGTAGGAAGTAAACAGGATATGCAAAGAAAGCCATATTCAATAATCTGAAGACCTCAGAAAGGATGCCCGTTACAGTAATAGTATAAATCACGCTGATGAGCAACCAGTCAAAATAACCGCCGAGTCCAGTTTTTGGAGATGTTTTAAGCCTATTAAGCACAACAAGGGTTATCCCTGTCAATAATGCAAGAGCACTGATGTTCCCCCAGATCTTTAGAGGATCTGTCAGCGGGTACGGTGATTCCCATTTCAACCCATAAAGGTAAAATACAGCCCATGCTGTTGTAATAGCAAGCCCAATAAACCCATAGAGGGTTAAGAGATGGGCATTTGTCCTCCCTTTTGCATAATCGCATTTCTTGAACTCACTATGTGTAAGTATCTCACCAATTGTCTTCGTAATGGTTTGATAGATGGTTCCCTTTAACAGCAATTGCGATTTATCTATTCCATTCATAAGGGTATTCCAGTATTTATAAACACTAATAGCAAAGGAGAGAGCTGCAAAGGCAGCAGCTGCTGTAAAGACTACGTCTACATAAGGTACCGGCAAAAAATTTGCATATACTATCTGCCCACCTTCCCCTCTCGGAATATTTGCGATGCTGAGATTTCCTATAGACGCAAGAATCGATAGAAATATTACAATGGGCACCGCAAATAAGAGAATGAGATACCTCGCATCACCCGCCGCCTTTCCAAGGAATCCCGGGAACGAATGTTCAGCAATTGCAATTTTCCTAAGAGATCCAAGCACCTCACCCGGTTTTGCACCTCTTGGGCAGTATTTCGTGCAGTCACTGCATTGATGACAGAGCCAGATGTCAGGATCGCTTATAAGCTTATGCTTCATCCCCCACTGTGCATAAAGCATCTCTTTTCGAGGAAAGGGGGTTTTATCTGGTGTGGGGTTACATACAACGCAGCAAGTTCCACATTGATAGCATTTCATGAGTTCCCCGCCGCCAGATGCTAATATTTCTTTAATAAATTTCATATCCGGACTCATTACCTGCTCAACCATTTCTTGACCTCCTCCCTTCTTTTAATGGCTTTTTAATAAAACATAACCTAAACTGTGCAAACCCGGGAGCAACATCTGATGAACTTATAACTTTATTCTTCAACGATGGTAATTGCTTGAACAGGGCACGTATCAACCGCTTCTTCACAATTACAGGTGTTGCATTTATCAGGTCCTACGACATGTGACTTCTCGTCATCTTGCACTTCGAATACCAGAGGGCATAGCTCCTGACAGTTACCACAACCTATGCATAAGTCCCAATCCACTACTGGTTTTTTCATGTATACTATCTCCTTTACATTAAGGATTGAAACGTTTTTATCTATTTTTCCTTGCAACAACAAATATCCCTAACCAAGCCGTTGTTCTAAAAAGCATTGCTATAATGCTCTGAAATGCCACAGTCTCACCAAGTATAAACATCACAATTAATATGATGAAGATAAAGCTATGGAGAGCAGTGATAACCCCTGATAGCAAGATAGCCCAAGAGCGATGATTCCACAAACCAATTCCAGTAATAAGTGAGATCCCACCCAATGAAACATTATAAATAACCAGCCACCGTAATATGCAGTAATTTGGTGATGAGATTCCTAATAACACTTTTGAACCAGCAATTATGGTGAGGACTCCTACGATAATTCCCAGAATTGCTGCCATGCGATGTTTTGTCAAAATCGTCATTCTCTTCTCTTCTCTATTAAAGAGTTGTGTTGTAATTTATACCTATTGATTCCTTTCATCCTTGAGTTATTTTTCTAATTGTCGGGGATAAGCATTCAAAACGACAGGCCCGTCTGCACCAACAACTACTGTATCCTCTACCCTTACACCCCAGGGACCGGTATACAGACCGCAATTTCCCACCGCAATTACCACATTTGCATTCAGCGGAGGCGATTCCTTTTCTCCATGGAAAAAGGCATGTCCGGATGGTAAAGGTGATTCTTCAAATTCAATACCTATACCATGGATAGTCGGCCCAAAGATATGCTCACCATGTCCTGCCTCTTTGATTATGCCGTGCAGAGTTTCCTCCAGTTCACCCATACTAACTCCTGCCTTAACTTTATTAATCGTAGCCTGTTGAGCTTTAAGGTATAACTCATAGGCAGCTTGCTGTTCGGATGTTGGTTTACCAACGCACACAGTCCTGCACATATCCGCACTGTAGTTATCAACGACAGGATGAATGTCGATCATCACCAGATCACCGGGTTGCAGTCTACGCAATGTTGGTAAACCATGAGCTATATTGGTACGTGACCCTGATGATACATAACTCCGATAGAACTCTACTGCACCAGCCTGCCGCATGGCAAACTCCGCTGCAGCTGCTACCTGGCTTTCAGTAATTCCTGGCTTGATCGACTCCACTGCTGCCCTCATCCCTATGTCAGCAACCTTTGCAGCAGCTCTCATACATTCTATTTCTTTCTCGTTTTTGATCAGGCGCAACTCTGACATAATAGGTGTACAGTCTTTAGCTTCTACAGCTTCAGGCTTAGCATGCGGATGAGTAAGCATGCCCATTCTGGGTTGAGGCAGAAAAGCGTATTCCAGCCCCATCACCCCTTGAGTGATGCCAAAATGCTTAAAATAATGGGCAATTGAATGTATCATGCCTACTTCATCATCAAAGCCAATGATGTGGTCAAAGTGAGCAAGCTGACTCACATCCTCCACGTCTGTCACGGGTACCCCCATAGCAACTTTCATGTCTTGGGTAATCATGGCATATGAGCATAAACGTCCATCGCCGGTGAGATAGAATATATTTGCCGGCTTAGTGAGGACTATAACATCAATCTCAGCCGCTTTCATCAATTGGCTGCACCTTTGTAGTCGTTCCTTATAGATACTGGTAGCCATTAAGAACCTCCTTTGTTCTTTTTATAAAGCATTGCTGTAGCTTTTACCTGATTCAGGTTCATGCTAATGCTCTTTGATTAAGTGTTCATCTGGTTTGCTCATAACTTCCCTTTCATAACATCTGTATCCTTTCCCATTTAGGTTTCGAGTATTTCTTTTAATACGACTGCATTGTTATATCCCATGTCTTTAGCTGCAAATAAAAGCGTAATCGTGCTTATTTTTGCCTTTTCCCTGATCATCTCTAACATTTCAGATTTGTTTTTAAGTTCTTTTATATATCTTTTTTTGAACTCCTCCCATTTGGAAGGATCATGTGAAAACCATTGCCGCAATTCATTGCTTGGTGCAATTTCCTTCAGCCATTCGTCAATCTTGGCTTCATCTTTTTTTATTCCTCTCGGCCATAATCGATCAACGAGGATTCTCTTACCATCTTTTGGAGAAGCTGGATCGTATATCCGTTTAATCTTTATCATATAAGATTGTGCTCCTTATGTTTTTGATGGATTTCTTCCGCTATCTTATCTAATAATTGAAAATCTGCCTCCCTGGGGTATCCCTTCACAAGAACAGGCTCAATAAATTCTACCTTTACATTTGTTAACATCCCTTTGATATGTTCTACCATTCTGCTTCCCCATCCATAAGAACCAATTATCGATGCAAATTTCAATTTTGGTCTCAGAGCATTAACAAGATACATCGCATATACGATATTCGGATGTGGTCCGACTAATATTGTGGGTGAGGCGATTACTATTGTGGCAGCGTCTACAATGGCCATTGCCAGTTCACCGATATCAGTTCTTGTCAGATTAAACGGTGTTACTTTAATGCCTCTTTTGATTAATGCAGCAATAAGATAATTGACTAATTCAGCTGTGCTTCCATGCATAGAAATGTACGGGATAATCACCTCATTTTTTACCTCATCCGAAATCCATTCCCTGTAACCGTTCAGAATGAATTTAGGTTTTTGATAGATTGGTCCATGGCTTGGTGCAATCATCTCGATATCCATGCTGTTTATGACTTCCAGGTGTTTCTTGATACTTGTTCTAAAGGGCATCATAATTTCCGCATAGTATCTTTTGGCTAAGTCATATACTTTTGCTTCATCCTGTACAAATACGTCACTTGTTGCCAGATGTGAACCCAGGAAATCACAGGTAAATATAATCTTATCCTCTTTCAGATAGGTAAACATGGTTTCAGGCCAGTGAACCCAGGGGGCCAGAATAAATTCCAGTGTCTTATTCCCCAGAGTAATTGTCTCTCTATCGTTGATAGGTATAAATTTATCCTCTGGAATAAATAGCAAGTCTTTCAGCATGTCTTTACATTTTGGGTTTGTTACAACCTTTGCATCAGGATATAGCTCCAGGATTTTCGGTATCATCCCGGAATGATCCTGTTCAGCATGATTTGAGATAACATAATCAATCTTGGTTGTTTGTAACTGTTTAAGGTTTTCTATGAGTTCATGACTTTTCGTAGGGTCAACGGTATCAATCAGCGCAGTTTTTTCACTGCCTTTGATCAAGTATGCGTTATAGCTTGTTCCATAAGGGGTAGTTATGAGTTCATCAAATAACCTTCTATCCCAGTCTATTGCGCCGACAGCATATATGTCAGGGCTTATTGCTTTCACTGCCATTTTTAAGCCTCCTTTTCGAATAACGATTTTTCTGCTCCGCATACAGGGCAGACCCAATCATCCGGCAGTTTCTCAAAAGGTCTGCCTGGATTTATACCAGAATCAGGATCGCCTTTTTCAGGGTCGTAAATATATCCGCAAACTGTACATCTGTACTTTTGCATTTCCGCAGTCTCCTTTTGTTGTACTTCCTTAATATAAGTTGGTGCTGTTTTGGGGGCTTTTCCGCCTTTAATCTTACGATAATATGTATAAGTCATCGGTTCTTCATCTTCAATTAATTTCGCATCAACTATTTCACCAATAAAAATAGTGTGTGTTCCAACATCTACCTGATTAATCAGCTTGGCTTCAAGGTAGCCTATAGAATTTTCTAAAATTATTTGAGCTCCTGTTATGCCTATTTTATAACTTAGATCGGTGCATTTTTCTAAACTTTTTCCAGATTTAAATCCAAAATGATCGATGAACTTCAACGGTGTTTCTTTAGATAAAATTGAAACAGTAAAAATTCTACTGTCCTGTATATATTGATGGGTTAAATTCTCTTTACTTATGGATACCGCAATGGATGGTGGTTCTGATGTTACCTGAAACACTGTATTCGCTATTTGTCCATTAGATTTATCTTCCTTCTTAGATGTGACAATATATAAACCGTAGCTAATTTTATGGAGTGTTCTAATATCCATCATTCCTCCCAATATTTATCAATATAAGCATAAGGTTTATTTAAACTTTCAATGCATATGATGAACCTCTTTGCCTGTTTTGTCCGACTCCTCATGATATGAGCCATGTGCTTCAGCGTCAAGGTATAACCTCTCCACATAATGAGTAAAATCAACATATGCTTCTACAAATTCACGACCAGCCACAACACTTTCGTCTGCATGGTTTTTTGTTTCCCTGGCATGTGCAAAACGTTTACGTATTCCTGTAGACATAGCATCAGAAACCTTTTTCACCAGATTTTCGACTGAACCACTTTCCAACGCCTTGTCGGTTTCGGCTATAATGGGTTCTATCTCTTCTGCGGGTTTCAGACCAGTATAGGGAGCCCCTTCACCTGCTCTATGAAGCCTCACCAATGTCTCAAAAAAGTACATATCAGCAAGTTCCTTTGCCTCTTTACCTTGAATCCTCACTGCTAATGTTTTTTTAAAAGCTTCGCGGATTTCTCCTTCATTCTCTTTCTTTACCCACTTTAGAACCGGTGTTACATCACCCTTTTCCAGTGCCATTTTTGCAGTTGTCACAACAGGTCCAGCAAGGGTGTCGCAATGCGCACCTGAAATGCTCGGAACAAATAGCCCAATACCGATACAGATTGTCATCAGTAATACCATCCCAAAAAGACTTACACTTGCTTTCATTTTACTCCTCCTTTTAATATGAAATTTTTGCTTTTATGCAAGCCTCTTTTTAAAACATAAAGAGCTTACTGTTATGGCCACAGCGCCTAATACGAAGAGAGCAGCCACCTGAGGCCATATATGTCTATGCCGTTGCCCTTTGAGAATATCCCTATGATTATGACTAAGAAATATCTGAGCGGGTTCAAACAAGTCCTATATTGCATAATTTCAGGCATACTTTTATCGGGAACATGAATCCGGAGAGCAGAATCGCTGGTGCAATAACATTTTCATTTTCTTATAAGGCATTCAACAAAATTCAACCAGAGTTTCTTTCCCTCTGTCAGTAGCGAAAATGAAAAATCACTCAAAGACCACCTAAGAACTGTCACCTGAACTATGCCAATAATCATTAAAGCTGCCGACTTCGGTTTAATATCATCCTTAATTAAACCCATATTTTGCCCTTCTTTTATTAGCATGCTTAACTTATCTGTGTATGAATTAATGAAATTGAATAACCGTTCCTTAATTTCTTTCTCACCCATGTGGATTTCATCTGAGAAGGCAAGTCTTGGTATCCCTTCATTTTTTTCAATATACCGAAGGTGAAGTAAAAAAACCTTCTCCAATTTATTGAGAGGGTTCATATCATACTTGAATACCTTTTCCACATTTATGCTGAGCCCTCTGCCGATTGTCTCTATAGTTTCATAAATGATTTCTTGTTTGTTTTTAAAATGTCTGTAAAGATTGGCCTCTGATATACCAACCTCTTTTGCGATTGTAGCGGTAGTAAGAGAGTTCATTCCTTTTTTTGCAATAATTCTTAGTGTTGCTTGGACTATTTGATCGCGACGGATTTCTCTTTTAACCTTCGAAACAACATTAATCATTTCTATACCCTAATAAATGTAAGTAAATATTTACTTACATTGTAAAAATACCAAATTGTTAATGTCAAGATATTTTCAGCAACTTCCGACAGGGTTGGTTTATCAATGTTGCTGTCAGAATAGGGTTAGGCACAACCTCAGTTCTATGAACCCTGTGTAAATGTTAATAATAAACCTGCTATTTTTAAACAGTTGAACTATTCAATATTTGATATGTCTTTGATTCTGAAAACATCAGAAAGCACTGCACACCGATCACTGGAGCATCAGGCTGTGAGTTATACGCGTTAATCAGTAGGGTTCAGAAACTTTCAAACTTACACATTTCTATGTGCTACTAAAAATTATAAGAGCAACAAGAATCGCTGATTTAGGGTTGTGGTATTGAAATTAATGGAGGCATATTAATGAGCCAGCCCTTTTGTGAGCTGGCCCATCAATGCATTACTAAATCTTTTTCTATTTCTTAAATTTATCCGGGAATTGTTTTACGATACCATCAGTCAGAGCATCTGCAAACATGAGCATATGAACATGGCCTTTATCATAAGAATCTATGTCTGCATCCCAATCCTTTTTAAGTCTTGAAACAACCTCTCCTGTAGTATATTCAAGATGTTTATACAGCATATCTACCAAAACTTGCTTTGGCCAATTAGGATTGGCACCGCTTAAAAAAACAGCAATATCGTCAGCATTCGCATACCACTTTTTATTGGCTTTCGTCAAATCCTCATTGTTGCCCATTTTAGCAGCTTTGACAACTTCAGTAGCAACCAGAATATGGGCTCTCAGTAAAGAGGCTAATTTCTTCCCAGCTTCATCCCCATAAATTGGCGTTATGGCATCTCCAATGTCATCCTGGTTCTTCAGAAGCCTTTCAGCGACTTTGCCTGCATCTTCAAGACCAGCCAGAGCACTAATAATATAATTTCGTGTCCATGTGATGTGGTCTTCCCATAGTTTCCTCATAGCCATTCTTAAATCAACTGCTGGATCTGATCTCTTCTCGCCTTCTTTTGTCATCGACTTACCCTTCTCCATCATCTTCTCGCCTTCTTTCATCAGTATATCCTTACCCATCATCTTTTCTGCACCTATCGCAAAATTAGTCCCCAGAGAAAGGCCCAGGAAAATAGTGGAAACGATAACTACGATGAATACAAACGCTTTTTTCATAACAAATCCTCCTTTTTAAACGTGTTGTTTAATTCTTGGTTACAATTGACTGTTATTCATCTTTGATCAATGTTTTTGCTTTCGCCCAAAGTTCTTTGGGAATCTCCTTCATACCGTGTTCATCCGTAGCATGTTTTGCTGCTAACTTAAAAAGCTCTTCGTCTGTTGTGGCACGACCGACCCAGTCGCATTTAGCGCCCATGTCAATACAACGTAATACCCTAGTCATTTTCTGCACCTCCTTTCAGCTATAGTGGAACAAATAAAACAGTTCTCTCAGTGAATCAAATATATGCAATTACATTATATGCCAAAAATGCGGACAGTTGTATCGGAATATGTCTGATTTTTCTGTAAGATTTTGGAGGGGTACACTGCAGGAATTGTTCTTACAGAACTCTGTCGTGAATGTTTCCAATTATACTCTCACCTATTCAAAAAAGAATTTGGGCGTGCATGATTGAATAGGAAATACGCAGACATTAGAAGTTTCAGCAGTGCGTGTTTCTATGTGGAGGGGTTAATCAGAGGGCACTTCCAGAATTGTTTGTTATGCAAGAAACAAACAACAACAACATCAGGTCATTAAAAGTGTTTTATTAAACGGTGAAGTATGTATCTCCCCTTTCAATCTGCACTAATCATATTGATCTGTAAAATAAATGTTGAGTACGTTTTGGCAAGTTTTGGCAAGGTACAGTGGCAACGGATCTGCTTACCGAGATCATAATAGGTGCTATCCCATCAACCGTACCTGTGGGTGTTTTGATTGTTGTTTTTTGCCAATCTCTGAATGCGAGTTGCTGCAAATCTGCGGCACCAAAATAAAAAAAGACCCACAGAAATCCTGCAAGTCCTCAAGTTTATTGGTCGGGGCGAGCAGATTTGAACTGCCGACCACTCACACCCCAAGCGAGTGCGCTACCAGGCTGCGCTACGCCCCGATTTTTTCGGATTTTAATGAAGTTGACTCAGTATCTCCCTGAGTCTTTTTTTGATATGCTCGATTACCCGGGTAGGTTGACGAACTTCGGTCTTCTGTAAATCATGTCCAGATCCAGACTCGACACTGACATGCCCTAATCCGAGTCTTTTCCTCACACCTTCAATCGTATACCTTTCCTGATACAACAGCTTTTTAATAGTAAGTAACAACTCCACATCCTTCTTTATATAAACCCGTTGGCCAGATTTATTTTTTCTCGGCTTAAGAAAATTGAATTCTGTCTCCCAGTACCTAAGAACATAAGGTTCAACACCAAGAATCCTGCTGACTTCCCCTATCTTGTAGAATAGTTTATCTGGAAAAGGACTGTAAGATTTCAGTTTTTCAGGGATAGATTTATACATCCCGTTTCTCTAAAGCAGATTTCAGTTGATTACTGGCTCTGAATGTAATTACCCTTCTTGGAGTTATCTCAAGGTCATCGCCAGTCTTAGGATTCCGGCCTCTTCTTGCCTTCTTTTGCCTGACATTGAATGTGCCGAAACCGGATAATTTAACTGATTCACCTTCTACAAAGGTTTGCTTCATCGTATCAAAAAGTATTTCGATTATTTCCTGTGCCTCTTTTTTTGAAAGTCCTATTCTCTCAAAGATCCCTTCCACTAAATCTGCCTTTGTCATCGGTCCCCCACTATATTTTTTTATAATTATATTAAGGACATATATACTTGTCAAGAAGAAATTAGTTGAATGTTATCATTTTTTATTATTTAACTGTGAATAAACTTTAGTTATAAGTTAAAATATTTAAATTTTCTCTTTATCGAGAAACAAGGGCTTTAAAGATATATTCATATCTGGACTGGCTGGAGAAAAACAGTGATATTCAATGACCTGAGAGAGTTTATCGATTTTCTGAATGATAAAGGTGAGTTGGTTCGTATCAAGGCAGAGGTTGATCCAATACTTGAAGTGGCCGAAATAGTCGATCGGACATCAAAAAAGGGTGGGCCAGCTCTACTCTTCGAAAAGGTTAAGGGGTCTCAAGTACCGATAGTCATAAATCTCTTTGGATCTTATCAACGTATGAGCTGGGCACTTGGATTGAATGACTTCAGTTCTGTCAGCGAGAGGTTTTCTTCGATTTTAAAGGTCGAACTCGATCGAAAGCTTCGTCAAAAAATAGAGGTTCTTCATGAATTATACAAGCTCAGTAATTCTCGCCCAAGAGAAGTCAAAAAGGCACCATCACAAGAAGTAGTAAAAGATGATAACTTTTCTTTGCTGGACTATCCAATTCTCAAATGCTGGCCTGAAGATGGAGGTCGTTTCATTACTCTGCCTCTTGTTATTACTAAGGATCCGGAAAGCGGCAAGCAGAATATGGGTATGTATCGCCTGCAGGTTTTTGACGATAGAACAACTGGTATGCACTGGCACACTCACCATGACGGCGCTGTTAATTATCGAAAGGCAGCAAAATATGGCAAAAGGCTTGAAGTTGCAGTTGCTTTGGGTGGCGATCCTATAACAATCTATTCAGCAACAGCTCCTCTCCCGTATGGGATCGAAGAATTGTTTTTTGCCGGCTACTTAAGGGGAAAGCCGGTCGAGGTTGTGAAAGCAAAGACAGTTGATCTCCTTGTACCGGCAAGGGCTGAAATCGTCCTTGAAGGATATGTTGAGGCCGGTGAGGAAAGGATAGAGGGACCCTTTGGTGATCATACAGGCTATTACTCTGCAGCCGCCAGTTATCCTGTTTTTCATGTAACCTGTATAACACAGAGAAGAGACCCTATTTATCCAGCAACAATTGTAGGCAAGCCGCCGATGGAGGACTGCTATATGGGAAAAGCAACCGAGAGGATGTTCCTGCCATTCATCAAGATGCAGCTTCCGGAGATTGTAGATATAAACCTGCCGATTGAAGGAGTTTTTCATAATTGTGCCCTGATCTCCATAAAGAAATCTTTTCCGATGCATGCCAGAAAAGTGATTAACGCAATCTGGGGATTAGGTCAGATGATGTTTACTAAATTTATTTTTGTTTTTGACGAGGAAGTAAATGTGCAGAATTCTTCCGAAGCCGCATGGAAGGCATTCAATAACGTTGATCCGGCACGGG
>Ga0315268_10005501_pt1 | contig 13590 bp, 12 predicted proteins | sample C1_top_MG_FD_204535 | JGI IMG/M metagenome (GOLD analysis project Ga0315268, IMG submission 204535) | Sediment microbial communities from Yellowstone Lake, YNP, Wyoming, USA - C1_top | ecosystem: Environmental > Aquatic > Freshwater > Lake > Sediment | place: USA: Wyoming | collected 2017-08-01 | reverse complement strand
CGGAGGTCGAGTTCAACGGGCCGACGGGCCAGGCTCTGTTCCAGTGGTGGCACGACATGATCAAGGAAGGCCTGGCGATAAACGTGGGCCGCAACCCCTCCGGCGCCGACAACCTGCTGCCTCTCGGCTCCGGCCAGACGGTCATGACCTGGAGCAGCTCAGCGGCGCTCCGCTCGGTGGTGGACGTGCTCAAAGGCGGGCTGACCCAAACACCAGTGGAGCTGGGTATAGCCGGCGCGCCGGGAGTGCCCGGCGGCACGCGCTACACCGCCACCTACAGCCGCTCCCTCTGGATTGCCAAGGACCGCCCCCAAGCCGAGCAGGAGGCGGCCTGGAAGTTCATCAAGTGGCTCATGGAGCCCGAGCAACAGGCGGAATGGTTTGCCGGTAGCGGCTACCTGCCGGTGCGCAACTCCTCCTATAACCTGCCCGCCGCCCAGGAGATTATGGCCAAATACCCGGGGTTCGGCGTGGCCAAAGACATCTTCCTGGCATCGCCGGTCACGCCAGCCACCCTCGGCCCCCTGCTGGGGCCTTTCGAGGATGTCCGCCTCACCGTGATCCGCGCGCTGGAGCAGGTCGTGCTTCAGGATAGGGATCCCAAAGAAGCGCTGGACGACGCGGCCAAGCAAGCGAACCAAATCCTCGGGGAGTACAACCGGCGCGTTGAATAGCCAGAGAACACTGCCTGCCGCCCGCGCCGCGGGGACGCTGCCTGCCACGCCCCGAGCACAAAGGGGCGACGGGGGCGTCGCCCCTTTTGCCGTTGCCCGCGTCAGCCTAGTCCGCTTGCTCTAGCTCGAATGCCTTGTGCAGGGCGCGGACGGCGTCGGCCACCTGCGACTCGTCGATGATGCAGGTGATGCGGATCTCGCTGGTGCTTATCATCTCGATGTTGATGCCCGAATCGAACAGCGTCTGGAACATGCGGGCCGCGTAGCCCGGCGCGCTCGTCATCCCCGCGCCCACGATGCTCACCTTGGCCAGGTGAGCGTCAGCGATGACGTCGCCGGCGCTGATCTGATGCGCGATCGGCTCCACCAGCTTCAGCGCCCGCTCCAGGTCCTTGCGGGTCACCGTGAAGGTCAGGTCGGCGATGCGCTCTACGCTGGCGTTCTGGACGATGGTGTCGACGCTGATACCGGCCTCGGACAGAGGCCCGAAGAGCGACGCCGCGATGCCGGGCCGGTCGGGTACTCCCCGCACCGTCACCTTGGCCACGTCGGTGTCGTAGGCGATGCCGCTGACTTTGTTCCGCTGCTCGACCATCTCTTCCCCCCTGCAAATGAGCGTTCCCGGCACGTCGCGGAAGCTGGACGCCACCAGGATGGGCACATTGTACACCGCGCCCAGTTCCACGGCGCGGTTGTGCATGACGCGGGCGCCCCAGGTGGCCAGCTCCAGCATCTCCTCGTAGTTGATCTCCGCCAGCTTGCGGGCCTTGGGCTCGACGCGCGGGTCGGTAGTGTAGATGCCGTCCACGTCGGTGTAGATCTCGCAGCGCTCGGCCTTCAGGGCGGCGGCCAACGCCACGGCGGTGGTGTCGGAGCCGCCGCGCCCCAGAGTGGCGATGTCCATCTCCTCGGTGATGCCCTGGAATCCGGCGACGATGACGATCTTCCCCTCGCCCAGCTCCTTGTGGATGCGCTGCGGGTCGACCGAGAGGATGCGGGCGCGGCCGAATCGGCTCTCGGTGCCGATGCCGGCCTGGGCCCCCGAAAGGCTGATGGCCGGCAGGCCCATCTCGTGCAGGGCCATGGCCATCAGGGTGCTCGAGACCGTCTCGCCGGTGGAGAGGAGCACGTCCAGCTCGCGGTCCTCTGGGTGAGGGTTGAGCTGGTGGGCTAGGGCGATGAGGTCGTCGGTCGTGTGGCCCATCGCCGATACCACCACCACCAGGTCGTCGCCCTTGTCCCGCCGGGCGGCTACGCGCCGCGCCACATTCTTGATCTTGTCGGCATCGCCGACGGACGTCCCGCCGTATTTCTGAACGATGAGTGTCATGTGCTTCCCCCTCAATCCGCCGGGGTTATCTGCGCCCCCTGATCGCTGGGCTTGGTGATCATCGTCTCGCCGCCGACGCCTTCCTTCGCCGCCGCCCCGGCCATGGCCCGCCCGATCTTGTCCGCGTCGCGCGCGGCCAGGGCCAGGATCGTCGACCCGCCGCCCGACAGAAAGACGGCCAGGGCGCCGGCCTGACGAGCCGCCTGGAACACGGGCTCCATAGCGGGAAAGATCTTCGCCCGTGCCGGCTGGTGCAGACGGTCGCGGGTGGCCGTGTCCAGCAGTTCCAGCCGGCCGCCGGCCAGGGCCGCCACCAGCAGCGCCGCCCGCCCGATGTTATGGACGGCGTCCTGGCGCGAGAGCTGCGTCGGCAGAGCACGGCGGCTCTCGTCCGTGGGCATCTCCATCTCCGGCACGAAGAGCACCGCCTTTAAACCGGCCGGCGCGGCCAGCCCGGCATGGACCACAGTCTCTCCGTCCAGCACCACCACCTGCAACCCGCCGAAAAGCACGGCCGCCATGTTGTCCGGGTGGCCCTCCAGCTCTGTCCCCAGGGTCAGGATGGCCTCCCGGTCCAGGGGCTCGCCCAGGAGCGCGTTGGCGCCAAGGAGGCCCGCCGCCCGGGCCACCGCGCTCGCCCCCAGGCCCCGCGCCACCGGGATGCGGGCGTGGTACTGGGCCCACAGGCCGTCGGGCGCCTCCTTCTGCACATGCGCGTATAGACGCCGGGCGGCGTCAACGGCCATGCGCTCGGCCGGGTCGGGTGAGAAACCGGTGGGCGGCGCTTGCGTCGACACCACCACCTCGGCCCAGAGATCGAGGGCCATCCCCAGGCTGTCGAAGCCTGGGCCCAGGTTGGCGGTAGTGGCCGGAGCACGAACGATGATCTGGCGCGGGGCCATCTCCTCACCTCATGCCTGTGCGGCGGCGGATCAGCCTGTGGCTGATGCCCGTAGGCAGGAATGCCGAGATTGTAGCACCCGTCGCAATGGGCTTTCAACCGAAAACCAGCTGGGCGACTCGCTAACAAAAGTTTAGCGAACAGTGTATGATATACGTAAGGGATGTGTGACCGGCCGGAAGGCCGGCCATTCTAATAGGACCCGGGGGAGTGGTTCCATGGGGCTAAGGGAGCGAGCGCTTCAGGTCTGGCCTATCCGAGCGGAAAGCCTTGGAGCGACGAGGCGCATTCAGTACAAGCATCTCGTCGCTGCCGTATTCGTCATCGGTCTGTTCATGGACCTGCTGGACATGACGATCACCAACGTCGCGCTGCCCACCCTGGCCCAGGAGTTCTCAGCCAGCACCACGACCATCGAGTGGGTGGTGACCGGCTATCTCCTCAGCCTGGCGGTCTTCATCCCGGTCAGCGGCTGGGCGGGCGACCGGTTCGGCACCAAGCGCACTTTCATGTTCGCCCTCTCCGTATTCATCCTGGCCTCCCTCCTCTGTGCCCTCGCCTGGAGCGTCGAGACGCTGATCGCCTTCCGGGTGCTGCAGGGTGTCGGCGGCGGCATGCTGACGCCCGTGGGCACGGCCATGCTCTTTCGTGCCTTCCCGCCGGCCGAGCGGGCGCAGGCCGCCGCGGTGCTGACCATCCCCGCGGCGCTGGCCCCGGCCAGCGGGCCCGTCCTGGGTGGCTACCTGGTGGAGTTCCACTCCTGGCACTGGATCTTCCTGGTGAACGTACCCGTGGGCATCACCGGCCTGCTGCTGGCCGGGCTCTTCCTGCGCGAGGAGAAGCAGGCCGGCGCCGGCCGGCTGGACGTTCCCGGCTTCCTGCTCGGCGCCGCCGGCCTGGCATCCGTCATGTACGCCCTGGCCGAGGCCGGCCCCCACGGCTTCGGCGATCGGCGGGTGCTGCTCTTCGGGATTAGCGGGCTCGCCCTTACCGCCATCTTCGCCGCCGTCGAGCTGCGGACCAAACTGCCTATGATCGACGTCCGCCTGTTGCGCGACAAGCTGTTCCGATCGGCGAATGCCGTGCAGATAGTGGGCTACGCCAGCTTCGCGGGGACGCTGTTCCTCCTGCCCCTTCTCCTCCAGGAGGAGAAGGGCTTCAGTCCCCTGGAGTCGGGCCTCACCACCTTCCCTCAGGCCATCGGCGTGGTCATGATGGCCCAACTCGCCGGGCGCCTGTACCATCGCGTCGGCCCGCGCCGGATGATGATGGCGGGCATGGTCGGCGCCGCCCTGACATCCCTGGTCTTCCTCCAGGTCAACCTGGAGACGAGCCGCTGGTGGATCCAGCTGATCCTGCTGGCGCGGGGATGGTCGTTCGCCCTGACGCTGGTCCCGCTCCAGGCCGCGACCTTCGCCACCATTAGCCCCGCCGACACCGGCCGGGCGAGCGCGGTCTTCAACGCCAACCGCCAGGTGGCCGCGAGCCTGGGCGTCGCCTTGCTGGCCACGGTGCTGACCAGCCGCCTGACGCACTACGGAGCCGCCTTGGGCAGCACCGCTAGTCGCGACGGCGCGTTGCTGGGCTTCCACGACGCGTTCATCGCCGCGGCCGCCCTCGCGGTCCTGGGCGTGTTCCTCTCGCTGCTTCTGGACGACAAGGAGGCGGCGCGAGCCACGCGCCAGCGCGAGGCGGTGGCCGCACACTGAGATAGGACACCGAGAAGGAGACCGCTTTGAAGCTAGGGCTGCAGGTCCCGTACTTCACCTGGCCCGGCGGGCCGCCTGAGCTTGGCTCACGGCTGGCCGAAGTCGTTCGCACCGCCGACGATGTCGGCTTCAGTTCCATCTGGGTCATGGACCATTTCTTCCAGCTCCCGGGGCTCGGCTCGGCCGAGCTCGACATGCTCGAGGCGTACACTACTCTCGGCTTCATCGCCGGCCACACGTCGCGCGCCAGGATCGGCAACATGGTGACCGGCGTGACCTACCGTCATCCCGGCATCCTGGTGAAGCAGGTCACCACCCTGGATGTCCTCTCCGGCGGGCGAGCCTGGATGGGCATCGGCGCCGCCTGGTTCGAGCGGGAGCACCTCGCTCTGGGCGTACCCTTCCCACGTGTGGCCGAACGCTTCGAGCGCCTGGAGGAAACGCTGCAGATCGCCCTCCAGATGTGGAGCGATGACAACGGCCCCTACCGCGGCAAGCACTACCAGCTAGATGAGACCCTGAACTCACCCCAGGCGCTGACCAAGCCTCACCCGCCCATCCTCGTCGGCGGCAGCGGCGAGAAGAAGACGCTGAAGCTGGTGGCGCGCTACGCCGACGCCTGCAACCTCTTCGGCGACGCGCCCGAGGTCAGGCGAAAGCTGGAGGTCCTTCGCCAGCATTGCGAGGCCGAAGGGCGCAACTACGACGAGATCGAGAAATCGGTGCTATTGCCTTTCGATCTCGGGCCTGATGGCTCGGCCAGCGAGCAGGTCGTCCAGCGGCTCGGCGCCTTCGCCGACGTAGGTGTCCAGACCGTCATCGGGGGGTTCCGCGTCGATCCCCTCAAGCCCATCGAGATCATGGGCCGCGACGTCCTTCCCCAGGTCGCATCCCTATAGAAACAAGAGGAGAAAAAGTCTGCCCGCAGGGCCTCAGTCCACCTGCTGGCGCACGGTACCGGAGGCGAGGAGCACGAAGAACGCGGCGAATCCCACCATCACCAGGACGTTGGTGAAGACGCCGCTGTCCGCCAGGCCCTGCCCTTTGATCATCGTGTTGCGCAGGGCGTCGATGGCGTAGGTCAGGGGCAGGCAGTGCGAGATCACCTGGAGCCACCCCGGCAGCGAGTCCACCGACCAGATAACGCCGCTCAACAGCCCCTGCGGCACGAGCACCACCGGCACAAACTGGATCACCTGCAGCTCGTTGCGGGCGAAGGTGGAGAGGAAGATGCCCAGATTCACGGAGCCCACCGTAATGATGCCCGCCACCAGAAACACGAGGAGCAGGTGGCCCTCGTAGTGGATGCGCAGGATCAGCACCGCCGCCATGAGGATGGCCAGCGACTGCATGAGCGCGAAGAAGCCGAAGCCCAGCATGTAGCCCAGCACCACCTCGCTGCGGCGGATGGGCGCCGCCATCAGACGCTCCAGTGTGCCGCCAGACCGTTCGCGCAGGAAGCTGACGGCAGTTAGGAGGAAGACGAAGAAGAAGGCGAAGAAGCCGATGAGGGCCGGCGCCTCGTAGTCCACGAAGTCGAACTCGGGCCCACCGTAGACGTAGCTCACCTGCGTTGTCACCAGCTCCTGGGGCGACAGCTCGGGCAGCCCCAGTCGAACGCCCAAGCCCGTCACCGCCACCTGGAGCAAGCCCCGCTGGACGGCGCGGACGATGGCGCCGCTGTCCTGCGGGTTGGTGCCCTCCAGCACCAGTTCCACCTCCAGTTTGGGAACCGCAGTCCCCGCCTGTGCGGCGTAGTTTAGATAGACGATGCCCTGCACATCGCCGTCGTCCAGTCGTTGCTGCGCCTCTGACCTCGGCAACCCCTCGGCCCTTACCGAGCCCGCCTGATCCAGCGCCGTCAGCAGCTCGGCCCCGGCCGAGAAGCTGGAGGTGCTGGCGCTCGTTTCGTCGACCACCGCCACCGACAGCGATGCCTCGCTGCTGCGCACGACGTACCCCACCAGTAGCGTGACCAGCACCGGCACCGTGAACATCAGGGCCAGCGTCCGCCGGTCGCGGCGGAACTGCTGGACAATCCGCAGGAAGATTGCCGCGATCCTAGCCCAACTCACCGGCGTCCTCGGCATAGCGAAGGAAGGCTTCCTCCAGGGTGGACGCGCCGGCCTGCTGGCGCAGCTCGCCGGCGCTGCCCTCGGCCAGGATGCGGCCGTCGCGCAGGAGCACCAGCCGGTCGCAGCGCTCCGCTTCGTCCATCACGTGACTGGAGACGAGGATGGTGACGCCCTCGTGGTTCAGGCGGCGGAAGTACTGCCAGAAGGCGACCCGCAGGAGCGGGTCGACGCCCACCGTGGGCTCGTCCAGGAGGAGCAGGCGCGGACGGTGCACCAGGGCACAGGCCAGGGAGGTGCGCTGCCGCATCCCGCCGCTCAAAGTGTAGACGGGGCTACCGGCCCGCTCCCTCAGGCCCGCTACGTCAAGCACTTCTTCCACGCGGTCGCGATCGGCGGCGCCGTAGATTCGGGCGAAGAACAGGAGGTTCTCGCGGACGGTTAGCTCCAGGTAGAGGGCGGGCGTCTGGGGCATGTAGCCGATGTCGGCCAGGATGCGCCGCGAGGGCATGGGCTGGCCCAGGACGGTCAACCGGCCGGCGCTGGCCCGCAGCAGGCCGGCCACCAGACGGATGAAGGTGGTCTTGCCGCTGCCGTTGGGGCCCAGCAGGCCGTAGGTCTGGCCTGCGGGGACGGCCAGGGCGACGTCGCGCAGCGCCTCAACCGGCCCGAAGCGTTTGCTCAGCCCCTGGCTCTGGATGGCAATCTCGGTGGCCATCGCCAGGCAGTATACTACGCTACGCCGCGCGGGGTGGGAGCAGCGGCTCCAGGCGCTGCCAGATGCGCTTCGTTACCTCCTTGGCGGGTAGAGTGCCGTCTACCACCACGAACCGCTCGGGCTCCTCTGTGGCCAGCGCCACGTAGCCGCGACGGACCCGCTCGTGGAAATCGGGGGACTCGCCCCCGATGCGGTCGGGCGCCGTCTCGCCCTCCTTGCGGGTCAGGCCCAGGTCGACGCCCACGTTCAGGACGATTGTTAGATCGGGCACCAGTCCTTGGGTGGCGATAAGGTTGGCCACCCGCACGTGGTTCAGGCCCACGCCGCGGCCGTGGCCCTGATAGGCCACGCTGGAGTCGCCGAAGCGGTCGCAGATCACGACATCGTGGGAGGCGAGGGCGGGCAGGATGACCTCTGCCACGTGCTGGGCGCGGGCCGCCTCGAACAGGAAGAGCTCAGCGCGCGGGTCGAGCTCGATGGAGGCGTCGTTCAGGAGAGCCGCCAGCCGGCGTCCCAGCTCGCAGCCGCCGGGCTCGCGCGTCAGGGCCACGCGATAGCCCTTCGATTCGAGCAGCGCCTGGAGGGCCTGCGCCTGGCTGGACTTGCCGGAGCCCTCTCCTCCCTCAAGAGTGATGAACAGGCCCCGCTGGGGCGCAGGCTTCCTCACGATCTCAAGCTGCGGCGCCATGGGTTATTCGCGCCCGCCAGCGCCCGCAGGCAGAATGCGCACGCGTCGCTGGGGCTCCTGGCCCAGGCTGCGGGAGGTCAGGTTGTAGCGCTGGGCCAGCAGGTGCTGGAGGCGGCGGATATAGGCGTTCTGCGGGCTCAGGTCGGCCGCTTCCTCACCGCGCATCACCTGGTCGATGGCCTCCTCCGCTTCCTGGAGGGCGGAGACCACCGGGTCCTGGCCCCGCTCGCTCCGCATGGAGAGGAGGCACTGCTCCATCTGGGAGACGGTGTTGCTCCTGATGACGTAGATGGGAATACCCCGATCCTCGGCGTCGCGTAGGATCTGGGGCTTGCGGCGATAGTAGCTGCGCATGGTGATCAGGGCGTCGGCGTCGCCGAGCTGCTCGATGATGGCGGCGGGCAGTCCCATCTGCTGGATGGCCTGCTCCAGGCGGCGGCGGGAGACCCCGAAGGGGAAGATGCGCCGCTCGCGGCCGGGCTCGGCCGGGCCCCGCTTCTCCAGGCTGCGCTTCTCACGCACCACAGCGGGCGAGGCCACTACTCGGACCTGGCCCTCCTTATCGATCTCCCGCACCTCGGCTGGCACCGCGAAGCCGCGCAGAATGGAGTCCACCGTATCGGCCACCTTGGGGTGGACGGACACCCGCTCCCAGCTCTGGATCTCGACCACAACGTCGAAGGTGGGAGGCGCCTTGCGCTCCAGGATCGACTTCTGGGTGCCGCGGCGGCGCGCCTCTTCGTCGCCCAGGGTCACCGACTGGATGCCGCCGATGAGGTCGCACAGAGTGGGGTTCATGATCAGGTTCTCCAGGGTGTTGCCGTGGGCGGTGGCCACCAGTTGCACGCCCCGCTCGGCGATGGTGCGGGCAGCTGAGGCCTCCAGGTCGGTGCCGATCTCGTCGATAATGATGACCTCCGGCATGTGGTTCTCCACCGCCTCGATCATCACCGCGTGCTGCATGGTGGGCGTGGGCACCTGCATGCGGCGGGCGCTGCCGATGCCCGGGTGGGGGATGTCACCGTCGCCGGCGATCTCGTTGGACGTGTCCACCACTACCACCCGCTTGTTCAGATCGTCGGCCAGGAAGCGGGCCACCTCGCGGAGCATGGTGGTCTTGCCGACGCCGGGCCGCCCCAGCAGGAGGTTGCTCTGCCCCGACTTCACCAGGTCTTCGATGATACGGATGGTGCCGAACACCGCCCGCCCCACGCGGCAGGTGAGACCGACGATGCGGCCCCGTCGGTTCCGAATGGCGGAGATGCGGTGCAACGTGCGCTCGATGCCGGCGCGGTTGTCGCTGGTGAACTCCCCGATACGGGAGACGACGTAGTCCAGGTCCTCTTGCGTGACCTCTCGCTCGCCGAGGACAACCTCTCGCTCAGGGTAGCGGGCCTCCGGCAGTCGGCCCAGGTCCAGCACTATCTCCAGCAGCTCGAAGTTGTCCTCCCGCTGTCGCAGGGGGTCGCGGTCGTGCGGCGGCAGGACATCCAGCAGAGCATCGAGGTCATCAGTTATGCGCAGCATTCAGCTCACCGGATACGGTTGGTGGGCGCCCGTGGGCACTGTCGCCGTCTCCTTGATGGGCCGCACCAGGCGGTTGGCCAGCACAGCGTACTCCGCCGCCGGCTGGAAGCCCAGGTCCGCCAGGCGGGCGGCCAGCGCCCGCTCGTAATCGGGGACGAGGCAGAAGATAGGCCGCCGGTCGCGCAGGTAGTGCAGCGCCGTTGCCAGCAGGTCCTCCAGGGGCACGTCCTCCCGTCGCGGGACCAGCAGCGCGAAGGAGCCCGCCCGATCGCGCCGCGCCAGGCGCAACCAAGCGGCGAGACGGCCGTCCTTCTGAAGCACCAATTGCTGACAGCGGCCCCGCTCCTGAAGGGCCGCCCATTCGCGCAGGGTCAGAGCCTCACAGCGCCGCACCGACGCAGGCACGGAGGCATTGTAGAGTTGGAACAGAGGCAGCACGTCCGCCGCCGTGCGCAGCCGCATGGGCAGCGGCGGACAGTCTAGGCCGCCAGGCGCTCGCTCCAGGCGCCAGAGATGCTCACGGAGGTAGGGGAAGAAGCCAGCGGAACGAGCGGCTCCCAGGAGACGGCAATGGGCATCGAGGCGGAGGAAGACCCTCTCCGCACCCGCCTGTCCCAGGCCGCGCGCCAGTTCCTCCAGCAGGGTCACGCAGGTGCCCTCGTCCCCCGACGGAACGATGAGATAGTCGACCTCCCAGGCGTCACGACGCGCGCGCCGTCGCGCCGAGGCCAGGCCGCGCAGGGTCATGCCACGCATGACGACCCACGTAAGGCGGCCGCTGCCGATTGGAGCCCACTGCTGGACGGCGCGCTCCAGTAGGGCCACGCCGTGCTCTTCCAGGCCCAGGCGCTCCCAGATGTGGGCCTCGTTGCAGAAGGCGGCAGCGTCGCCGCTGAAGAAGGACAGTTTGCCGCGGGCCCAGAGGGAGGCCAGGGCCGGCAGGTCGATAGGGCGAAGAGGTCGAGCGGCGGGACTAGTTGCGGGCATCCCTGCCGGCCTCCGCCTGCTGGGCACGCACCAGCTCCAGGAAGTAGCGATGGAAGCGGTCGTCATCGGTGAGCTCGGGGTGGAAGGCGGTGGCCAGGGCATTGCCCTGGCGCACGGCCACCACGCGGCCGTCTTCCAGGGCGGCCAGAACCTCGACGCCGTCGCCCACCTCCTCGACGGTGGGGGCGCGGATGAACACGGCGGGGAAGGGAGCATCGCCCAGAGAGGGCACCGGCAGGTCGGTCTCGAAGCTGTCGACTTGCCGCCCGAAGGCGTTGCGTCGTACGGCGATATCCAGGGCAGCCAGCGTAGGCCACTCCAGGTCGCTCGTCCGGCGGGCGAGGATGATCATGCCGGCGCAGGTACCCCACACCGGGAAGCTGTCCTGAGCGAGGCGCCGCACGGGCTCGGCGAGGTCATACTCAGCCATCAGGCGGGAGATCGTGGTGCTCTCGCCGCCGGGGATGATCAGCCCGTCCAGACCCGTTAGCTCCTCGGGACGGCGCACTTCCTGCGCCTCGCTTCCCAGCCGTCGGAGGACGGAGACGTGCTCCGCGAAGTCGCCCTGAAGGGCCAGAACGCCGATGCGGGTCATTCCCGTTACCACCCGCGGGTGGCCAGCAGTTCCTCCTCAGCCAGCGTACGGATGTCCAGGCCGCGCATGGGCTCGCCTAGGCCGCGCGATACCTCGGCGACGATGGCGGGGTCGTTGTAGTGGGTCACCGCTTTGACGATGGCCCGGGCCCGAACAGCGGGGTCCTCCGATTTGAAGATCCCCGAACCCACGAACACGCCTTCGGCGCCCAGGTGCATCATGAGGGCGGCGTCGGCAGGGGTGGCCACTCCGCCCGCGGCGAAGTTCACCACCGGCAGGCGGCCGGTCTCGTGCACCTCCTTGACCAGCTCGAAGGGGGCACCCAGGGCCTTGGCTTCGGCCATCAGTTCGTCCTCGGGCAGACAATGGATCTTGCGGATGCCGTCCATCACGGCCCGCATGTGGCGGACGGCCTCGACGATGTTGCCCGTGCCGGCCTCGCCCTTAGTGCGGATCATGGCCGCTCCCTCACCGATGCGCCGCAGCGCTTCGCCCAGGTCGCGGCAGCCGCACACGAACGGCACCTTGAACGGCCACTTATCGATGTGGTGGGTCTCGTCTGCGGGCGTCAGCACCTCCGATTCGTCGACGTAGTCCACGCCCAGGGCCTCCAGCACGTGCGCCTCGGCGAAGTGACCGATGCGGCACTTGGCCATGACCGGGATGGTGACGGTGTCCATGATGCGCAGGATGACCTCGGGGTCGGCCATGCGGGCCACGCCGCCGGCGGCCCGGATGTCGGCGGGGACGCGCTCCAGGGCCATGACTGCGCAGGCTCCCGCCTCCTCGGCGATCTTGGCGTGCTCGGGCGTCACCACGTCCATGATGACGCCGCCCTTGAGCATCTGAGCCAGGCCCTTTTTGACGGTATAGGAACCCTTCTCGACAGCCATGAGCGCTAACCTCTTCCGTCCCCATTCTAACGTTCGCTAGCGTCCCTACGCAAGAGACGCGAGCCGCGCCTGAGCCCGATCCCGCTGCTGGCGGCGAGAGGCGCTGTGGCCGAGCCCTAGCGCCCCTTGTACTCGGGCTTGCGCTTCTGCGCGAAGGCCGTGGGCCCCTCGCGGGCGTCCTCTGTTCGCCACACGTCGGCGTAGAGCCTCGCCTCCAGGGAGAGACCCTCCGCCAGCGGCATGTCCAGCCCCCGATAGGCGGCCTGCATAATGGCCCGAACCGCCAGCGGGCCGCACTCCAGGATCTTGCCGGCGATGGCCTCTGCGGTGGGCATCAGCTCGGCCGCGGGCACCACGTGGCTTACCAGCCCGAAGCGGAGTGCCGTCTGCGCGTCGAAGCGGCCGCCGGTCAGGAGGAGCTCCATCGCGAAGGCCAGCGGCACCGCCCGCGGCAGACGTTGGGTACCGCCAGCGCCGGGGATGATGGCCCGCGTGGGCTCCGGCAGCCCGAATACGGCGTGCTCGGCGGCCACGCGGACATCGCAGGACAAGGCCAGCTCCAGGCCGCCTGCCAGGCAGTAGCCGTTAATGGCAGCGACGACCGGCTTCCCGATCTCAATGCCGCGGGTGATGCCGCCGAAGGCAACGTCGGGCAGGCCGCCGGCCGCGAAGCCCTTGGACATCTCGACCAGATCGGCGCCGGCGGAGAAGGCGCGCTCGCCCGCGCCGGTGAGGATCGCCACCCAGGCTTGGTCGTCGTCGCGGAAGTCGCTGAAGGCCCCGAGCAGCTCGCGGCTGGTCTCGCTGTCGATGGCGTTCATGCGCTCCGGCCGGCTGATGGTGACGTAGGCGATGCGTCCCCTCTTCTCGTACGTCAGGTTCTTGAAGCCTGTCATGAGCTTGTCGAATTGATCGGCCACGATGCTCCTCCTCGGCTTATGGTCACGGGCCTCAGTATAGTGGGCGGGTGCCTTCCCGGCCAGGCCTGTCGCAAGTGCGCCGGGAAAAGCCTGAAATTATGCCTTCTAACCCCTTGACAAGTTATGCCTATTGGTGTATACGTTGCGTGCACCACGCGTACACAATGCAAATCCCATAGGCCGTTAGCCGAGACGAGGGGTGGTGACCGGCAGCCGGCCCCGCGACACGCCGTTCGACATTGCGCTCCGCTTCGCGACCCTAGCGGAGCTGAATGGCCTAACCACCGCGCAGGTTGCGTGGGCTGGGCAGGTGCTAAAGGTGGCGTTGGCCGCGCCCCCGCTCCTCCCGCACCGGTCCAGCCCAGCCCTGCGCTCGTCCGCGCATGCCCCAGGGGCAAAGGCGCCCAAAGGGCACAGCCGCTAGTACAGCTTGATCAGGCTTACTGCGTCCACGGGGCAGCGGTCTACGCAGAGCTGGCAGAGGATGCACTCGTCCTCGTTCTGAGGGACGACCTCGGCCGTGCTGCCTTCGGCGCGGGTGAAGATGTCCACCGGGCACGACGAGACGCACTCACG
>Ga0315268_10005500_pt1 | contig 13590 bp, 13 predicted proteins | sample C1_top_MG_FD_204535 | JGI IMG/M metagenome (GOLD analysis project Ga0315268, IMG submission 204535) | Sediment microbial communities from Yellowstone Lake, YNP, Wyoming, USA - C1_top | ecosystem: Environmental > Aquatic > Freshwater > Lake > Sediment | place: USA: Wyoming | collected 2017-08-01 | reverse complement strand
GAGATGGCCATCGGTAAATCCTCCCATTTTCTGGAACAAGTACAAGACTCATTTTGCCCGATACCAAAAGGTTTGCAGAGGCTTTCATGTTAAATTCTACCCACTCGATTACGCGAAGACCCAAATATGTGTGCCTCTAAGAATCTATTTTGCGGGATGGCAGGCCGGACACGGCGATGCGAAGCATTTGGGGCGGGCAGGCCTGCTGCTCCGCGCTCCCGCACTAGGAGGGCTGCGCCCCACCGTGTCGCGCGGGCACCGCAAGGAGCCGCGCAGCGAATGACGAGGCATATCATATTGATAGACGCACCCGCAAGGAGTAGGCCGCGCGGTTCCCGTAGCTGAAGCTACGACCGCTGCGCACAGGAATGAGCGAGCACGCGACGCCGCGATTCGCCCTCAAAATGGATTATTAGAGGCACGCACATGGACATCAACAAACGCATCATCAAGCATTTCAAGGACAGCGCGGAGATCAAGTTGAAGGTAAAGGACGCGCTGGCACAACCCATCGCCGACGGCGCGCAAATCTTTTTCGACTGCGTCACCAACGATGGCAAGATTCTGTGCTGCGGGAATGGCGGATCGGCAGCCGATGCCCAACACTTCGCCGCAGAATTGCTGAACCGCTTCGAAAAGGAGCGCCCCGGCCTGGCATGTATCGCATTGACTACCGATAGTTCGGTGCTGACTTCGATCGCCAACGATTATGACTATAACCAGATTTTTTCCAAACAGGTGCGTGCGCTGGGCTTGCCCGGTGACAGCCTGCTGGCGATTTCCACCAGCGGCAATTCACCGAATGTGGTGGCCGCCATCCATGCCGCTCACGAACGCGACATGCGCGTGATCGCGCTGACCGGACGCGACGGCGGCGAAATGGCCCGCTCGCTGCGCCCCGACGATGTTTTGATTTGCGTGGATGCGCAAAGCACCGCGCGCATCCAGGAAGTGCATTTGCTGAGTTTGCATTGCCTGTGCGATATCATTGATTATCTTCTGCTGGGGGAATGACCGTGCGCGTCGTTTCTCTGTTGTTGCTCGTGCTGGTAGCCGGTTTGCTGCAAGGCTGTTTTCCCGTTGTTGCGGCAGGCGTGGGTGCGGGGGTCATGATGGCGCAGGATCGCCGCAGCAGGGATGCCTTTATCGAAGATCAGCAGATCGAAACCAAGGCATTTGAACGCATCGACAAGCAATTCAAAAGTGTGATGCACGTCAATGTGACAAGCTATAATCGCACCGTGTTGGTCAGCGGCGAAGTGCTGGACGAACCCACCAAGACCGAAATCGGCAAGATTGTTTCCGGCATAAAGAACGTGCGCGATGTTTACAATGATCTTGCCGTCTCGAACATCAGCTCGCTGGCATCGCGCAGCAACGACGGCCTGATCACCTCAGACGTAAAGCTCCGATTTGTGAACGACAAACGCTTCAACGCCGACCACATCAAAGTCGTTACCGAAAATGGCGCGGTGTACTTGATGGGCATCGTCAACCGCGCCGAGGCCGAGGCCGCCACCGATGTCGCCAGCACCACCAAAGGGGTGCAGCGCGTGGTCAGAATGTTTGAATATTTGGACTGAATGTATCCCGCACCCGCTTTCGAACGCAAAATATGCACGACCGACACGCTTGCCTCGCGTGCAGCCGCATTGCCGCGGCCCATCGTGTTCACCAACGGCTGCTTCGACGTGCTGCATCGCGGTCATGTGACCTACCTCGCTCAAGCCCGCGCACTGGGCGCGGCTCTCATCATTGGCGTGAACAGCGACGACTCGGTGAAGCGGCAAGGCAAGGGCGATGACAGGCCGATCAACACCGAGCAAGACCGCATGATGGTGCTCGCGGCGCTGGAATCGGTCAGCCTGGTGGTAAAGTTCGACGAAGACACGCCGCTGAACCTGATCCTCTCCTGCCGGCCCGATGTATTGGCCAAGGGCGGCGACTGGCAGATCGAAAACATCGTCGGCGCCCGCGAAGTGCAAGGCTGGGGCGGGACGGTGCACAGCATCCCGTTCCTGCATGAACGTTCCACTACCGCGCTTTTGAAAAAGATCCGTTCGCTATGAATCATGATAGAACAGCCCACTGAAATCACCCTGCACCAGAACTCGCGCGAACTGGAGATCGCCTTTGCCGACGGTTCGCGCTATCGTATGCCATATGAGTTTTTGCGCGTGCATTCGCCTTCTGCGGAGGTGCGCGGCCACGGCCCGGGACAGGAGGTGCTGCAAACCGGCAAGCAAGACGTGAATGTGCTCGGCGTGGAACCGGTGGGCAGCTATGCCATGAAGATCGAGTTCGACGACGGCCACGACAGCGGCCTGTATACCTGGGAATACCTGCGCCACTTGGGCGAACATCAGGACGGGATGTGGCAGGAATATTTGCACCGGCTGGAAGCGGCTGGCAAGAGCCGATAAACCGTAGGCTGGTGGTGAGCAACGCGAACCCCGGCACGTTCAAGGATGCCAAAAGCCGGGGTTCGTGCCTTACCGCCAGCCTGCGGCGAAGGAGTTGAAAGGAGTTGATATGAACAAGACCACCCATTTCGGTTTCGAGACCGTCGCCGAGGAAGAAAAAGCCAGACGCGTCGCGGGCGTGTTCACCTCGGTCGCCGGCAAATACGACGTGATGAACGATCTGATGTCAGCCGGGCTTCATCGCGTATGGAAGCGCTTTGCAGTCGGCATCAGCGGCGTGCGCGAAGGACAGCGCGTGCTGGACGTGGCGGGCGGCTCGGCGGATCTGTCGCGGTTGTTTCTGAAGAAAGTCGGCAGCAAAGGCCTGGTCGTGCTCACCGACATCAACAACGCCATGCTGCGCGTAGGGCGCGACCGTTTACTCGACGAAGGCTACGCCACGCCGGTCACCCAATGCGATGCCGAACACCTGCCTTTTCCGGGCAATTATTTCGACTGTGCCAGCATCGCCTTCGGCCTGCGCAACGTCACGCACAAGGACCTCGCGCTGCGCGAGATGCGGCGCGTGCTCAAGCCCGGTGGCCGCCTGATCGTGCTGGAATTTTCCAAAGTGGCCAAACCGCTGGAAAAAATCTACGATGTCTACTCGTTCAAGCTGCTACCCAGGATAGGCCGGCTCATCGCCAATGATGCCGACAGTTATCGTTACCTGGCCGAATCCATACGCATGCATCCGGGACAGGAGGAATTGAAGAGCATGATGGAAGACGCAGGTTTGGAAAACGTCGAATACTTTAACTTGACCGGCGGCGTGGTTGCGGTGCATCGGGGGTACAAGTTTTGATTCTGCTGTATGCAACAATATATTCAAGTAATTTATGTAGCGTAACTTCTTGGCCGTCTCCAGCATATTCCATATGTCACAACATGTAGAAAACCTTGCGGTCCTGTTTGCCGATATCTGCCGCAGCACGGCGCTCTATGAAAATCTTGGCGACGACTTGGCACGCAAAACGATATCGCGATGCATCGACACAATGGCCGGCAAAATTCCCGTCTATCAAGGTACTCTGATCAAGACCATAGGGGATGAGATCATGGTCACCTTTCCCAGCGCCGAAGCCGCCTTTCACGCCGCCTGCGAAATGAAGTTTGCGGTGGAAAATGACAGGCCATCAGGCAGCGCGCCCCTGCAAATCCGCATTGGCTTTAACTATGGCGAGGTGATCAAAGAATCCGATGATGTGTTTGGCAACACTGTCAATGTCGCCGCACGGGTCACCTCGATAACCAGGGCAGGCCAAATCATGACTACGCAGGCGGTATTTGACGCCTTGCCTCCAGATTTGCGGAACAAGTTGCGGCAAATCATGCGGGCCGAATTCAAAGGCAAGCAGGAATATCAAGAGATTTACGTGGCTATCTGTGAACAGGAAGATACCATGAGCACGCGCTATGGCATACCCGCATTCCGCAAATCCCCTGACCATATCGATGAGATGGTTTTGCGATATCGCGACAAGCTGATCAAGGTCAACAAAGAATCCCGGAGTGCGACATTAGGGCGCGGCGAAACCTGCGATATCATCGTGCAGAATGATTTTGCTTCGCGTCTGCATATCCGCATCGAATTGCGTTTCGGTAAATTCATCATCGCTGACCAGAGCACCAATGGAACCTATATCCGTTTCAGCGGCGGCCATGTGGTGCACATCACCCGCGAGGAAATTGCCCTTCCGGAAAATGGCTCCATCAGCCTGGGGCAACCATTTGCAGAGAATCCTGTTGAAATTGTCGAGTTCTCGATCCCGCCTGCCCATACGGGCGATTTCTAACCACATCCTGCGCATTGCTCGCGCCACATTACCGCACATACGACTGTGTCCCAAGCAGCTTACAACCCACCGCGCGACTGCGGCCTCGACCTTATCTACTGTGATGGGTCATTTTTAGTGGCGAATAAACCTGCCGGGCTTCTTTCGGTACCGGGGCGCGGGATTGATAAAACGGATAGCCTGGCGACCCGGGTGCGTAATGCATTTCCGGATGCCCTTAGCGTGCACCGCCTGGACATGGGCGCCTCGGGCCTGCTGGTGTTTGCCCGGGGCGAAGATATGCACCGTCGGCTCTCACATTTGTTCCGCGAACGCGGGGTCAAAAAAAGTTATATCGCGATGGTGGCGGGACGCGTCGAAATCATCGCGGGCGAGGTGGATCTGCCGCTTCGATCCGACTGGCCGAACCGCCCGCGGCAAATGGTGGATTTCGCCATCGGCAAACCCTCACGCACGCGCTACCGCTTGTTGGCAAATATGGAATACTCCCTTCACCCGGCTATACATCGGTGCGGACCGGGCTTTGATGCCAGCCGCGTCGAACTGGAACCGGTAACCGGCCGCACCCACCAGTTGCGGGTGCATATGGCAGCCATCGGGCACCCGATTGTCGGAGACGTGTTGTATGGCGGAGAAGCTGGCGCTACAGCGGAACGTTTGCTGCTTCACGCCAGCGTGCTGCGCTTTAGCCATCCGTTCAGCGCGGAACCGCTGACCTTTGAGTGCGAAGCGCCGTTTTGACTATCTGCGGGAGAAACATCCGCGGACGATACCTCACCAGGGGAGAGGCGCGTTCGCGGTTGACCGCGAGACGATCGGGCTGCCCTCCAAATCGCGTTGCCCCATGCGCCCAGTGACCGTGTGAACCGCCGCCAGTGATATACTTGCGCCCGCTTTGTTTAACACTACCCCTGAGGAATACATGAAAAGATTTTTGTTGTCGTTGACGATTGCTTTGACTTGCCTGAGTCTGTTCGCCGCCACCGCCGAAGCCAGGCGTTTTGGCGGCGGAGGCAGTATCGGCAAACAACGGACAATGTCCCTGCAACAGAAGCCGGGCGCTCCGAATGCCGCGCCTGCCCCAACTTCGACACCGGCCCCAACTTCAGCGCCGCCCCCAGCCGGCAATAAATGGCTAGCCCCGTTGGCCGGGTTGGCGGTCGGCGCCGGCCTGGGCGCGCTGTTCGCCGGCGGCGGCCTGGGCGGTGCGATGGGCGGCATCCTGATGGCTATCCTTGCCGGCGTTGCGGTGATGTTCCTGATCTCATTGTTCCGTCAAAAGCAGCAGCCCATGCAATATGCAGGATCAGGCTCGCCATACAATCAACCCCAGCCCGCCCGGCAACCGGCATATGACAGCGGCGCCCCGCCTGTTGCCGCAACTGTTGCATCAGCCGGGGCAGGCAACATCCCGGCGGATTTTCCGGCGGAAACTTTTCTGCGCAACGCAAAGACCTCGTTCATCCGCTTGCAGGCAGCAAATGACCGCAAAGACCTGAACGACATCCGCGAATACACGACGCCGGAGATGTTCGCCGAAATCTCGATGCAGATGCAGGAACGCGACAACACGCCGCAGAAGACCGATGTCATTTCGATCGACGGCGAGCTGCTGTCCGTGGCAAACGAAGGCGATTTTGCGATCGCCAGCGTGCGCTTTACCGGGCGGCTTTCCGAGAACAATGCCGCACCGGAGAGCATCGATGAAGTCTGGCATGTTCAGAAGAACCTGCACGACGAAAAATCGGTGTGGCTGCTTGCCGGGATTCAGCAAACCACGTTGCACTAAGTTACCCCATGTTCGCCCAACCCTCTGCTGCGGCATTGAATCACCTGCTCACGCAGAACAGTTGGGCCATGCGGCGGCTTGCGCGCTTTGCGGGCAAGACGGCGCGGTTCGACATCGCGCCGTTTTCATTCACTTGCACGATACTTGATGACGGCTCGCTCCGTAATGCCGATGCTGCAACCAGTTCCGATGCCCGGTGCGTCGTCGCACCTTCTCTATTGCCCAGGCTCGTTGCGCATGATGAGAATGCTCATGCAGATATCCGCAGCGAAGGCGATGCCGGGCTGCTGGAGGAAATCTTTTTCCTGTCGCGCAATCTGCATTGGGATGCGGCGGAAGACTTGAGCCATTTCACCGGAGACATCGCTGCGGAGCGCATCGCGCAAATCGCGCGCAACATGCGGCATCAGTTACGCGAAGCGGCGGTGAATTTTTCCCGGGCCGCTGCGGAATACTGGACCGAGGAACAGCCGCTTCTTGCCAAGCCTCAACATGTTGAGGCGTTCATGCGGCAGGTGGATACGCTGCGCGATGATGTGGCTCGACTGGAGCAGCGCATCAAGCGTTTGAGCGGCAATAATGAATAACCCACAATTATCTGTAGGGTGGATAAAGGCACAACGTGCCGTATCCACCAATCACTCTGGTGGATACGCGCTACGCGCTTTATCCACCCTGCAACTGACATGCGCCTATTCCGTTTGATCAAGATCGTTTTTGTGGTGCTGCGTTTCGGGCTGGACGAGTTCCTGCTGGCGCACGAGCGCGTGCGCTGGATGCGCGTGCCGCTGAACTTTTTGCTGTTCCTGCGCAATACCGACAAGCCTCGCGCGGTGCGGCTGCGCCTGGCGATGGAAGCGCTCGGGCCAATCTTCGTCAAGTTCGGCCAGATGCTGTCCACGCGCCGCGACTTGATGCCGGCCGACATCGCCGACGAATTGGCCAAGCTGCAAGACCAGGTGCCGCCATTCCCTTCCGCGCAAGCCGTCGCGGTGCTGGAAGCCGCTTACGGAAAGCCGTTGCGCGAGGTATTCCAGAACTTTGATGAAACGCCGGTGGCCAGCGCATCGGTCGCGCAGGTGCATTTTGCGGAACTGCCACCCCAAGGAATATATGGGCCACGTGAAGTTGCCGTGAAAATATTGCGTCCGGGCATCACCGATATCATCGCCCACGATGTCGCGTTGCTGAAAGTCGCAGCCGACCTGATCGAATGGTTGTGGGCGGACGGACGCCGCCTCAAGCCGCGCCAGGTGATTGAAGAATTCGAAAAACATCTGGAAGACGAGCTTGATCTGATGCGCGAGGCGGCCAATGGCAGCCTGCTCAGACGCAACTTTGCCGGCTCCCCGTTGCTGCGTGTTCCCGGGATGTATTGGGATTATTGCAGCACACAAGTGATGGTGATGGAACGCATGTATGGCATTCCGATCAGCCAGGTGGATGCGTTGCGTGCTGCCGGGGTGGACATACCCAGGTTGGCCGCGAACGGGGTCGAGATCTTTTACACGCAGGTGTTTCGTGACGGCTTCTTTCACGCCGACATGCATCCGGGCAATGTCCAGGTTGCAGCCAAGGGACAAAATGCCGGCCAATACATCGCGCTGGATTTCGGCATCATGGGCACGCTGACCGACACCGATAAGCGTTATCTCGCGCAGAATTTCATCGCTTTTTTCCGCCGCGATTACAAGCGTGTCGCCGAGGTGCACATCGAATCCGGCTGGGCGCCCGCCGATACCCGCGTGGACGAACTGGAATCCGCGATCCGCGCGGTGTGCGAACCGATCTTCGACAGGCCGTTGCGCGAGGTTTCATTCGGTCGCGTGCTGCTGCGCCTGTTTCAGACTTCGCGCCGCTTCGGCATCGAGGTACAACCGCAACTGGTGTTGCTGCAAAAGACGCTGCTCAACGTCGAAGGGCTGGGTTTGCAGCTCGACCCCGAACTGGATCTGTGGAAGACCGCCAAACCGTGGCTGGAACGCTGGATGAGCGAGCAGATCGGATGGCGCGGGTTTGTCAAAGCGCTGCGCACCGAAGCCCCGAATTACGCTGTCCTGCTGCCCCAGCTTCCGCGCCTGCTGCACCGTTATCTGGCCAGAGACAGCGCTGACCGCAACGAAGAATTGCTGCACAAGATTCTTAAACAGCACAAGCGCTACAACACCTTGCTTATCCTGGTCAGCCTGATGTTATTGGTTCTTGCCGCGTTCGAGATCTTTACATTCAACATGCGCTGAAGCGCGATATCTATTGCCGTTGCCGGCAGAATACGATTTTTCGTACCCGCGAAAACTTATCCCGCCAATTTAAAAAAGGTTCTCCGGCTTGGCCCGCTCCTGCGATCGGAATTTATTCAACCGTTACAGATTTTGCGAGATTCCTGGGTTTGTGGCTCCGACCGCCCTTGCGGGCTTAACTTGCTGCGCAAGTTAGTCTACGCCGCAAGCCGCGCGCCAAATCGTTCACTCGACCGTGACCGACTTGGCAAGATTGCGCGGCTTGTCCACATCGTTGCCCTTTTGCAGCGCGACGTAATAGGCCAGCAACTGCAACGGGATGGTGTGCAGGATGGGGCTCAAATAGCCCGCATGCTCGGGCATCTGCATGATGTGGATGCCGTCCGCCTCGCGGATGTGCGTATGCGCGTCGGCGAACACATACAATTCGCCGCCGCGCGCGCGGACTTCCTGCAGATTGGATTTCAATTTTTCCAGCAGCGCATCGTTCGGCGCGACCGAGATCACCGGCATGTCCTTGTCCACCAGCGCCAGCGGGCCGTGCTTCAGTTCCCCGGCGGGATAGGCTTCGGCGTGGATATAGGAAATCTCCTTCAGCTTGAGCGCGCCTTCCAGCGCGATCGGATAGTGCAATCCGCGCCCCAGGAACAGCGCGTGATGCTTGTTGGCAAACTGCCCGGCGAGCTTGGCGATCTGCGGTTCCAGATCAAGAACTTTTTGCACCGCACTGGGCAGGTGGCGCAACTCATGCAGATGTCGTTGTTCCTGCTCTGCTGTCAGTCTCCCGCGCTGTTTGGCGAGCACCAGCGTCAATAAAAACAGCGCGGCCAATTGCGTGGTGAAAGCCTTGGTCGAAGCCACGCCGATCTCCGGCCCGGCGCGCGTCAGCAGGCGCAGCTTGCACAGGCGCACCAAGGCGCTTTCCGGCACGTTGCAGATCGCGAGCGTATGAATGTGACCGTGCGCCCTGGCATGGTTCAGCGCGGCCTGGGTGTCGGCAGTCTCGCCGGATTGCGAGATGACCACCACCAGGGTTTTCGGGTTGGGCACGCTGGTGCGATAGCGGTACTCGCTGGCGACTTCCACATTACAGCGGATGCCGGTGATCTCTTCCAGCCAATATCGCGCCACCAATCCGGCGTGATAGCTGGTGCCACATGCCAGGATCAAGATGCTGTCGATGTCTGCAAAGGCCGCTGCCGCTTCCGCGCCGAAAATACCCGGCACCAGCGACTGGCTGTTGCACACCGATTCGAGCGTGTCCGCCAATGCCTGCGGCTGCTCGTGGATTTCCTTTTGCATGTAATGGCGGTATTCGCCCAGTTGCACGCTTTCGTTGCTCAGCTCGCTGATCTGAACTGCGCGCTCGGCGCGCTTTCCCTGTGCATCGAAGATCTGATAACTGCGCCGCCCCAGTTCGGCCACGTCGCCTTCCTCGAGATAGACGACTTTGCGCGTCACCGGCAACAACGCGGACACATCCGACGCGATGAAATGTTCCTCTATTCCGACACCCAGCAACAACGGGCTGCCGCGCCGCGCGCAAATGAGTTGATCGGGATTGTCCGACGCGATGACGCCTATGGCGTAAGCGCCCACCAGTTCGGCAAGCGATGCCTGCGTTGCTGCCAGCAGGGAGTTGCCGCGCGCATAATGACTGTGGATCAGGTGGGCGATGACCTCGGTGTCGGTGTCCGAGGTGAATTCATAGCCCTCGGCGGTCAGGCGGGTGCGCAATGCCTCGTAGTTCTCGATGATGCCGTTGTGCACCACGGCGATGTGATTTTTGCTGATATGCGGGTGGGCGTTGCGTACACTGGGCACGCCATGCGTCGCCCAGCGGGTGTGCGCTATGCCGATCAGTCCCTGGGTGTGCGCGCTTTTTTCGGTCAGGTCGGCGACCCGCCCGATGCTGCGCACGCGCTCCAGTTGCCCGTCGTGCACCACCACCAGGCCGGCCGAGTCGTAGCCGCGATATTCCAGGCGTTGCAGCCCTTCCAGCAAGATCGGCACGACATTGCGCTGCGCCACAGCACCTACGATTCCGCACATTTTTTAAACTCCGGTGAGCAGGCTGGTGGTGAGGCACGAACCCCAGCATTCGAGGCTGCACAATGCTGGGGTTCGTGCCTCACCACCAGCCTACATTTATTTAATTTTCTTGATCGGTCGCTTCCATCCAACAACAGTCACCTGTTTGTTGCGCGACAAGGTAAGCTCGCCCTCCGGTGCGTTACTGGTAATGGTTGAACCCGCACCAATCGTTGCGCCCTTGCCCACCGTCACCGGCGCGACCAGTTGCGTATTCGAGCCGATGAACACATCGTCCTCGATGATGGTGCGATGCTTGTTCGCGCCGTCGTAATTGCAGGTGATTGTGCCCGCGCCGATGTTCACGCGGCTGCCGACGGTGCTGTCGCCGATGTAGCTGAGATGGTTGGCTTTGCTGTTTGCCGCGATCTCGCTGTTTTTGACTTCGACGAAATTGCCGATGCGCACCCCGTCGTGCAGCCTGGTGCCGGGACGCAAACGCGCATACGGACCGATGTGGCAGTTAGCCCCCACTTCGCTGCCGTCGATGTGGCTGTAGGGCGCGATGTCTGTGCCCGCTTCGATGCTGGAATTTTTGATCACGCTGTAAGCCCCCACCCGCACGTTGTTGCCCAGGCTCACATCGCCCTCGAAGATACAGCCGACATCAATCTCGACATCGCGCCCGCAGCTCAGCTTGCCGCGCACATCGATGCGCGCCGGATCGGCCAGCGTCACGCCCTGAACCAGCAAACGTGAAGCCTCGACCAGTTGCCAAGTGCGCTCCAGCACCATCAATTGCGACTTGCTATTGATCCCGTGTATCTCCCATTCGTGTGCAGGCTGCACGGTATGCACCGCAACGCCTTGCTGCACGGCCATGCTGACGATGTCGGTCAGGTAGTACTCACGCTGAGAATTGTTGTTCTGCAATTTCGCCAGCCAGCCGCGCAGCATCTTCGTCGGCGCGAGCAGGATGCCGGTATTCACCTCATTGATCTCGCGCTGCTCGGGCGAGGCGTCCTTTTCCTCGACGATGCTTTGCACATCGCCCTGCGCATCGCGCACGATGCGCCCGTAACCGGTGGGATTGGGTAGATGCACAGTGAGCAGCACCAGGCCATCGCCCGCCTGCTGCATCTGGTGCAGCGTGTTGTGCTGGATCAGCGGCACATCGCCATACAGCACCAACGTGCTGCCTTCGTCGCCAAGGTGCGGCATCGCCTGCTGCACCGCGTGCCCGGTGCCGAGCTGCGGCTCCTGGATCACGAACTTCGCCGCGTATTGCTGCATCGCCTGCGGCACGGCTTCGCCGCCATGCCCGTACACCACGCAAATCTGCCGCGGCTTGAGCGCAACGGCACAATCCAGCACATGCTGCACCAGCGGCTTGCCCGCCAGAGCGTGCAGCACCTTGGGCTTGTCGGAATACATGCGCGTGCCTTTTCCGGCGGCGAGGATGACGATATTTAACGGGGTCATGTTAGGCTTTCTGAAGATGGCGGATTATAAACAAAAGCGGCCATCCGGCGCACGCAAATTGCAACTACCGATCCAGCGGGCTGATCACGCCATTGCCGGCCTTGTTCAGCGCCTAGGTGTAAATCGCAGAAAACACGCCATTCAACTCAGGATGGGTAATGAGGATATTATCAACCACCGCGCAAAGATTTTCGGGACTTTTGCCGCAAATGGAGATATAGCGTTTAACAGTCTGTTGAAATTCTCAATAGCTGCTGAAAAACAGTGAATTTCTGGGGTCACTTTACCCCTCCCAGTGATCTAAAAATCGATTGTAGAGCTTCCTGAGAGGTCAAAGAATTTCTACATTTTCAAATACCGATAAATTCAACAAACTGTTAATCCAATCCACGTAGGTTTGGCCATTGCGGATTTTGACTGCGGAAGTGTGGCCACAATAATGACCGGCCCCACACCCGCGCATCTTGCGCGTAAATACTTTACGCACAATTTGTCCACTTGATCTAGCAATTTTCGAGAATTTGTCATGGTGCTATTTCTGTCGTGCTTTAGGACAACTTAACGTTAAACGTCAATGGACAGCGAAGACTATTCTGACCGTAAGTACCTGAAGCGCCTTGATCGCGGTAGTGAACATAGGTGGCAATTCCAGTTTGAGCGGGATCCGATCAAGGAATCGAAAAATTTTAGTGACAGCACGTTCGGTTCAAAGACTCTTTCGTACCAAGCAGCTCGAAATCATCGCGATGCATTTTTGAAGAGTGCATACGATTTGGGCATTCTCGATCCAGATAACCCTTCTCTCCGGCATTCGATTCCACTCGTTCTTACACTGTCACCTCGCAACACTTCCGGCATCGTCGGTGTATCTCGCGAAGATCGACCAAGGAAAGATCGCAAAAAACGGGAAATAAGCTGGGTTGCCAACTACCAAGACGAGACAGGGAAGAACCAGCAGAAGCAATTTTTTGCAGCTCGTCTTGGAGAAAAAGACGCTCTTTTCAAAGCCGTTTCATTCCGACGAGATTTCGTACAGCGTGTCGCAGATGCGACTGCAAGCTCCATAAAACACGAGTACATTGAAAAGCATCTTCATGAACTCGATTCTCTTTTGGAATATATCGCCGCTCTCGAAGAGGATGCGGATGTTTTCTTCTTTCTTGGAACAATTAATAACCCAGAACTTTCAGCAACTACCAAACAGGAAATGCTCAATGTCCGCATTGGGCAGCAACGTTTCCGTAAGTTAGTGCTCAACATGTGGAGCCACAAATGCGTCATAACCGGTGCCTCACAATTCATCACAGCATCACACATCAAACCGTGGAGCGAGTCAGACAACTCCGAACGACTAGATCCCTTTAACGGATTAGCGCTTTTCCCCGTCTATGACAAAGCCTTTGACGCCGGGCTGATTTCGTTCGATGACGAAGGACGAATTCTCGTCTCAAAGCGCCTCGATCAGGATGCTGCCCTGCTAGGAATCTCCGGCCAGGAACGCATAAGAGAGCTGAACTTTCTTCACAGAAAATACCTGGCATATCATCGGACAATCCGATTTGTGCCAAATGCTTAGACCACGTAGAACGGATTGCTTGCGGTTCCGCTCCCAAATTTCGCCATTCACTTCGACCTTGATATTTCATTTGATTCACGGCACGATGTCAGTAGTGTCCGGTTAAAAATCAAACAACATCAACTGGTTATCTGTGGCTGATGAAATGGTTCTGTTCATATCGGGCTGTAAAGCGCATGAAATCTCGGTTTTCTCGAAAACCGACACCGACAAT
>Ga0315268_10005499_pt1 | contig 13591 bp, 5 predicted proteins | sample C1_top_MG_FD_204535 | JGI IMG/M metagenome (GOLD analysis project Ga0315268, IMG submission 204535) | Sediment microbial communities from Yellowstone Lake, YNP, Wyoming, USA - C1_top | ecosystem: Environmental > Aquatic > Freshwater > Lake > Sediment | place: USA: Wyoming | collected 2017-08-01 | reverse complement strand
TCAATGGTGGGAAGAAACGGGTTTCGCGCTCCGAGAAGTGATAGGGGTCTTCTGCCTGGATCAGAAAAACACCTAATTGTCTTTTTCCCACCCATAATGGCAAAATAGCCATAGACCGTATATTCTGATATGAAAGAAGCTGTCTCTGGGAGATATCTATCGGTGCTTCATCAATATCATCATAGAATAATGAAGCTGTTTGGTTGAATAATCGCTCATAATCTTCTTTAGGATAATTCGCACCGACTGGTAAGGGTGGCGTACCCTGTCCGCTATACCAATTTGCGGCTATATGTATCTGCCTTAGATTTCCATTCGCGTCAGTATCGAATATTGCTAAGATAGCACGGTTAATGAAAGCGCTATTTAGATCTTGAGCAATTGTAGAAACCATTTCGTGTAGGCTACTGGCTATTGCTAAACGACGGCTGGTGTTGTATAACTTCTCAGTTTCGTTCAGAGATGCTTGTATTTGATTTAGTAGATCTTCGCGTATGATTGTATTGGCGATAGCATCCGCGGCTACCTGTAAGCTGCTAATTTCTTCCTCCAACCAGGTTCGGTTGTGCTCAAACTCTTCGAATGTCAGGATTCCAGGCATTGAGTTTGGACTTCGTATCGCAAGAATCAGGATGGATTTGATGTTCTGAGCTTGTAGAAAAACTTTTTCTCCCGAGGTCTCAATCCCTTTTAAATGATTACTGTTACTCTCCAATTCATCAGCAATAAATCCCTTTTCCTTCAATCCTTCGTTCCAATGTGCAAATTCTGAGATTGGTATTGAAGCAAAAGGATAATGACCGACGAGGTATCCTTTTCCTGGCTCGATCCACTCCGAGGTTTTTTCCCAGTAAGAACCCTCTTCATTTTCGCGGAATTTGTAGAAAGAGATCCGTTGGGAAAGCGAGGCTTGACCCAGTATCGCCAAAACATCTGGCAAGGATCGGGTACCAAATTCTGTCAGGGTCGCTGCTGCATGGGCAATGTTCGATTGATAACGCTCCCTTTTTTCAATGGCTGCCAGAGCACTACGGATTTCTTCAAAAAGATTGGTGTTTTCAAGAGCTGTGGTTGCCTGAGAAGCAATTGTTGAGATCAGTTCTACTTGGATTGAAGTATAAGCTTCTGAGTTTGAGAAATTTTGCAAAATAATTGCTCCGACGGGGCGATCGCCTGCTAACATAGGAACTGCAAGTAAGGCTAATGGGGATGGATTCGATCGAGAAATCCCTCTCACCTGTAATGCTTCTGCTACCTGACCATTAATCAGAAGAGGAGATTTAGTTTTGATGACATATTCGGCTATTCCATTTCCAAGGGAACGGCTTGGTAGTATATGAGCCTCACCTTCGGAGGTGTTGACTGGAAAAGTAAGTTTATTTTTATCCTGGTCAAGAATTGCGATTGTCAAATTTCGGTTATCAATTAATTCACCAATCGATCTGATCAGGATACTATATACCTCTTCACGGGTTGAGAGTCTGCTTAGCTCCTGCCCAATTCTATTAAGGGTTGCTAGATCTAAATTTCGATGTGAGGTTTCCTGCTCGGCGCGGATTCTCTCCGCCAGTTCTTTTTGAACCCGTCCATATAATTCAGCGTTTTCCAAAGCTAATGCCAACTGATTGACTACTTCTTGGGCTAATAGCTGTTCATCTTCTAACCACTGGCGGTCGGGGTGATCCTCATCCAAGATTTCTAAAAGGCCTTTCCCCTGATCACCATAATTGAAAGGAATTGCGATAGAGGGTGAAATATTGATTCCATCACTCGGTGCAACCAAGTCTTGGGAAGATGAAAGGCTATCCTGGCCAATCTTTGTTAATGGAGAGGAAGCAGATTTTAAAACACCTCTATCTAAGCAAGCCCCGGTAGAGAGTATTTTCCCATTAATTGGGGTAGTAAAAGATTCAGGCGCCAAGGATGAAATTAACTGTGAGTTTGTTAGGTTAATCGGGGTTTGCCCGACCAGGGATTGGGTGTCTACGACTGCAGACTGGGTATATTGTAATGAGGCTCGCTGTTGTTCTTGTGTTTCACCCTTTGATGACAGCAATTGTGTGAACCCTCGCCAGTAGGTCGCGTAGTTATCTCGGTTTAATTTGGATCTAGGGGAAATTGGCTGCTCGTTGATACACCGAATCAGGCGGATATGGCTGAGAACCTCCTCGCCTTTAGACGTGATGTAAATACCTTCTGTCTCTATGGTGGTTGAGCTATCATCTAGAATTTCTTTTAGTTTATTTCCGGTACGGGAATTAACAGCAAAGGTGAAAATAGATTTACCAATAAATTCGCGTGTTGAAATACCGAGAAATTCCTGAATGTGAGAGTCAACGAAAGTATAAATCCCGTTCGAGTTACATTCCCAGACCCACCCAGGAATAGACACCGATTCCGAGCTTGGCGTCGAAACTTCTGTGTGGCCAATGTTAGAAAAAATATAGTTAAGGCGATTGGACCACTGTTTCATGGGCATATGTAACAATCTCCTGTGATAAGGCGCGGTATTGTAAAGCTGCGCGGCTCTTGGGAGCGTATAAAATAATCGGTAATCCTACGATGGAGCTTTCTCGGATCTTTGTATCAGTCTCGATTACTGTATTCATGAGACCCGCATTAAATGTGTAATGAAGTTGTTCACTAAGAATCCGGTGCGATTTATTTCGACGATCATACATCGTCAGAAGCAAGCGATATAGCAAACCTGAATTATATTGAACCCTGACACGGCGCACCCAACCCATCAATGTTCTTAAAGCGAAAATCGAGAAAAACTCAGCCTGGGTGGGAATAATCAAGAGGTTTGATGCCACCATTGCATTCAGAGTCAACACTCCGAGAAAGGGAGGGCAATCCAATATCACGTAATCATAATCCTCTGATATATTCATCAAGGCTTGGCGAAGTGCATATTCATAATCCTTACGAATCGGCAAAAATCTTTCCACAGCACCCATTTCAGAATTTGATGGAATGATATTTAACCTTGATACAGCTGTTTCACACACTAAATCTTTTATAGGTTGAAATTCATAAAAGGTTTTCGTAAGGGATGCCCGGATTTTTTCAGGCTCAAGACCAAGCGCTAATGATAGATTTGCCTGAGAATCCAGGTCAATTGTTAGAACCTTGTTTCCAGTTTCTGCAAGAGAGGCGGCTAATGAAACAACCGTGGTTGTCTTGGCCACTCCGCCTTTCTCATTGCAGACAGCAATCACATACATGGTTCATCCTCACTCAAGGGCTGTTTCTCCAGGTCGACTTTTAAACTGGAAGATGATTTGCGTCTGACTGGCATTTAATGTTTGTTGTAGTTCTCTAATGGCAATTTGCATCATTTCATCAAAGTCGTTGGTTGAACGGATTTTCCCGGTAATTTCGAGAACTTTCCGTTCCCTTTCTGCACGACGAATAGATTGCTCCAAGAGCCTGGCGTTTTCCAGGGCCTGTGCTACTTGATCTGCAACGGCTTGAACAGTAGCAATTTCTTCTACATTCCACACCCGATTTGAGTTTTGGGGATCCTGCAGTTGGATGGCACCAATTGGTTCACCGCGTAATATTATCGGAATTGCCATAAGAGCAGTTTTATCTTTGCCTGAGGATGTATCGTGGGTGTCTGAAGATATATCGCGCTGTATGCTCGGGGTCTCACTTTCAGCCATAACAGAATCTATGGATTGAATGAAGGGTTTTTTAGTATCCAGAACCTTTTGAATTTCTGGAAGCAATGTTGAATTGAGTGTGTTGATCTGAGATTCTTGCGATGAATAAATGAAGCTGTTATTTTTCCTCGCTTTATATTCTCGTCCCCATTCTTGCTGTAGATACTTCCGGTGAACATTCTGCATTTCCTCTAATGCACTAATTGTCTTTTCATACAGACGGTTGTTTGAAATCGCAATAGCAATTTGATCAGCCAGAATGCTAAATAGCTCAATATCCTCTTCATGGAAGGAGTTTGATTCCGTGCTTTGAACGTCCAAAGCTCCAATAATGTCATCACCAACTTTCAGGGGAATGGCCATCTCAGAACGGGTTAGTGGTAAATCTGGATTGTCATAATAAACAGCATCTATTCCAGTATCAGATGTGATACGAGATAGACCTGTTCCGGTGACATATCCTACAATACCTGTCTGGCCTATTGGAAGCTTGTGCTGACGTGCAAGCATTCGTCTCCCGCCTTCGCTGTTCGATGCCCTTAAGACAGCAAATTCTTTCCTATCATCCAATAAGAAGATGCCAACATGATAAAACCCGAATCGTTCGCTGATGGACTTTGTGACCTCGTCAAGAAGAGTCGCCAAGTCTTGGGTGGATGTTATCCTGTGTGCCACATCCGATATTGTTTTAAGTTGTTGTGAGCGGTAAGAAAGTGACGCTTTCTGTTCCGCAAGTTCCTCAGTTCGCTTATTTATACCATCCTTTAACTCGGCTATTGATGAGCTTAGTTGGCTGGTCATCCTATTGAATACTACTCCAAGTTTACCAATCTCATCGTTACTATTCACCTCTGCGACTGCTCCCAGATTACCACCGTTAATTTTTTCGGTTGTTATGATTAAATTAATAATAGACTCACACAAAGAACGAGAAATAAATGCAGTAGCAATCACGAAAATTCCTGCAATCAGGCTAAAGAATAATGGAGTCGTTGGCAGGAAGAGGGGAACCAGGTATATGGCTAAAGCAGTGGAGATCCATTTCACTTGGATAGTGGTCGGAAGAAGGCCAGTGAGAAACAGTGTAATCATGCTCATCACAAGGAATACAATGATATAGGGAAAGAGAATTTGAAGTCCAGGTGACTCGAGCTGGGGAATGACCTGTTGTGTGTTTAGAATTGAAGCTAGTGTGGCTCCTATAACTATCCCTGAAATCGGCCATTCTGTAGTTTGACGAGGAGCGATGGCAAACAGGCTTGTCATCGAAAAAACAAGAGAGACTATTGTAGCTTGTGTCCCCAGGTTCTTAACAAGTGCAGCCAAGATGAAAAGTGCAATCTGAACTGAAATAATAACAGAAGCCATTCTACTGGTTGATATCTTATTCGCAGATGGGATTGAGAAACCGGAGAGTATTGCTGCAATCAGGAACACGAGAGTCAGAACCCCATATTGATTAATAAATGGATCGGTAGGATAACGTTGAAATGTGTTTGTGGCAAAAGCCAATACTGCAATGCCATTTAAGATAGTAGCGAAAACCATGATCCCAGTCATTACGGTTTCACGTTTACTCTCCAAATGGTTTATTGGCGGAAAAATAATTCCTATAGAATCTTTTTTGGGAGATTGAGGATCAGGTTTCGAGATGTATGGAGTCGGCATGTTACCTCCACAGGTCATATTGCATAACCATTATTCATTCCTTAACTGAACAATAACTTCGGGAACACCCAGGGATTTGCCTAACTCGATTGCCGTAGTACGCAATATGCTATCCATATCAGAAGAGGCGCGGATATGGGACGATATTTCAGAGACCATGTGTTCTCGCTCTGCTCGTTGTTGGATTGTTTCGAGAAGACGGGCGTTTTCAAGGGCTAAAGCTAGCCGATTGGTGACATTTTCCAACAACAGAACAGTATCTTTGGGTAACCTTGGAGTGCCGAATCGAATATCTAACACGCCAAGGACCTGTTGCCTCAATTTGACCGGAATAGCTACAGTGCTAATTTCTTTTCCAGGAAGGTCTGGAGATTGGATTGTAGTAGTTATAGTTTCGCCACTGACAAGAGCTTTTTCAATTTCCTCATACTCTGGTACCCCTTCCTCAATGTTTCCCTTCTGTCCTTCAGACGCCCGTTGATATCTGTAAGCGTATTTTTTCGATGTTCCCTGTAAGTGGCCTTCCCAGGCATGTTGAGTAAATTCCTTATAACTTGCTTCAACTTCTGCCAGGCTTTGCTCCAATTTTGAGACAAGCTGTGTATTTTCAATTGCGCCTGCAAGTTGATTAGCAATTGTTTGTAGTATTTTTGAGTCATCTGGGGTAAAGGCGTTAACTTTTTCACTCTGAATATCCAAGGCTCCAATGATACGCTCACAAAAGCGCATCGGCAATGCCATTTCGGAACGGGTGTAAGGTAGGACCGGATTCTTATAATGTAAAGGTTCTTCGGCGACATTTTGCGATATACGAGGCTCACCTTTGTTGACAACATATCCAACCACAGAATTGAATGAACCACCGCCAACATGTAGTTTATGACCACTCGCCAGCAAAAGCCTTCCTGTCTCTCCCGTGGACGATCTCAGGATAGCATATTCAGCGGAGTCATCTAGAAGGTAAATTCCTATATGGTAAAAGCCGAATTCTTTTTTGATCAACTCGGCAGCGTTATCGAGTAATAACTGAAGATTGGTAGTCATTGTAATTTGGTTGGCCAACTGGCTTGCTGCTTCTAATTCAGCTGCGCGACGTTCGTATAATTTGGTTCGTTCAGCTACTCTGGTCTCCAAACTATCATGTTCATGTTGTAACTCTGTAGCCAATTCCTGCTGACGTCGCCGTGATCTTTCCAGGCCATTCAAAAGAGTCGAAAGGGACGAAATAACAGTTACTACCAGTATTAAGAAGATAATCGTATCCCTGGTCCAGTCCACAAGCTGCACCAAATTAAACAGCTGTTCGGTAGGAGCTGGAATTTTTCCACTGCTCATAAGGAATCCAATCGAGACTAAGGTTACAATGCTTAGAGTTGAAGCCAGAATTCCTGAAAAGATGCCAGCTAAGATACAACCCATAATAGGGAAAAGAAATAAGAGGATGAGGCCTTCTCCTTGCAGACCACTTTCTAACAGACTGCTCACCCCAAGAATATATAAAACGAACAGGATTATGGAAGAGCGAATCTCATAGCGGATATTTCGGCAAAGCAAGATAATGACTATTGTTAATAGTGTTAATGTAAAAATAGTCACATCTACCCATTGATGTTTTTGGATAAGCGAGATGAGGCTTAAAAAGTAAGCAGCGATTCCGAGGCCAGTCATTACCAGGAGTATCCTTTGTAGGATACGTTCACGTAATACCGTTGTTTCATCTTGAGGATTGATACTTATAGGTATTGTATTGGGGTTCATCCTTCGGAAAAAATTCATTGTGGACCTTCCTTGTTCTGGCTATTCCCTCGTATCAACCCTGCTGTGCTACTTCGTTGGTTATATTCAAGGTTGGCTGTATGACCATAGCTATCTTTCGGGTCAGAGAGATTTGGACTAGGATTATTTCGTGCTCTGTCTATCTGGCCTGAGGATTGCAGCTTAATCGATACTTCTTCCACCAAAGGAACCTGGCCAAGCTCAAGGAGAGCAGATTTAAGGATGCTCTCAATGTTGAGTCCTCTAGAGAATCGGGCTGAAAGCTGGTTAATCTTCTCTTCCTGGGCCATCCTGCGTTGTGTATCTTCTAAAAGACGAGCACTTTCCAATGCAAGGGCTGTCTGACTGGCAATAGCTTCCACCATTTCCATTTTCTGAGGAGTAATACTCTCTTCTGCTATTTCCAGTGATATATGAGCGATCTCTTGGTCGCGCAGGATAATAGGAATATCAATCAAATGTAAATCCTTGCTTCCCGATTGTGTTGGATTCGCGAATTCGGCACTTATTGTCCCGCTGCTTGTGATTACATCTTTCCAGGTTTGTTGGATAAACTGTCTGTTTAGAGCACGGATTTCATCTAAATCCTTCTGGTTCTGCTCAAATAAACGAGCATTTTCCAGAGCAATTGCCAGACTGTCAGCAATTGTCCGCATAATGACTATGTCATTTTCGTCAAATGCATTAGGCAGATCCGATTGAATAGTAAGTGCTCCCAATAGGGAGGTTCGGCTTAATATTGGGATTGCCATCTCAGAGCGAGTAGCCGGTAAGAACGGATTATTGAAACGGATTTCCTCTAGATCAACATCTAATGCAATCCGCGGTTTACGGTTGGCTATTGACCATCCAATCATCGATGTGCCGCCAATCTGCAATCTATGGCCTTGCGTCAACATCTTTTGACCGGCTTCACCTGTTCCAGCTCTAAGCACAGCGTATTGTCCCTGGTCGTCCACCAGGAAAAGGCCAACGTAATATAGTTTGAAGTTCTCCTGGATGAGATTTACGACTTGTTGAATAAGCATCTGACGATCCAGGATCGAGCTAATTGCCTGTGATATTTCAGCAGTAGTTCGTATTTGAAGAGATCGCCGTTCAGCTTCTTTTGTACGTTCCGCGATTCTATCCTCCAAATTAGCGCGGTCATTATCTATTTCATTAATTACTGATTTTAGTTTTAATGACGTATGTTGAAGAGATGTTAAAAGAAAATATAAGCTTGAGATGAGTACAAGAGATAGGCACAAGAATAAAGAACCGCTTAAGAACCAGTTGCCAGCTGAGAGAACGCTTTTTACTTGCTCAAAAGAGGGAGATGCAATCTTGCCCGAGATCATCCCCCAGCCTACCGCAAATAACGATATGACACATAATACTATAGCCCACAAAGCTGGGATAGCACCAAGTGTGATCCCAGTCATAAGAATAAAAGCGACAAAGAATAAGCTGTAATTACCCGCAAATCCAGACACCAGCAAGCCTTCGACACCAACGAAGAATAACCACACGAGAATTGGCGCCACACGGATCTTAACTGGTAGGTCTCGACGAATTGTAGTTACAAAGATCAATGCGGTCATAATCGTAGTCAATGCGATGGTTATCCAATTACCCCCGTGCCTAAGACCAGAAATAAGATTCACTGCATAAATAATAATTCCAAGAGTGGAGTAAGAGAGTAGGATGATTTGAAGAATTTTCTCACGTATAATACTCAGCTCATCGGCGAATCTTAATCGATCAGGAATCTGATCTGGCAAGAGAGAACGGAGAAAACCAATCATAAGGTCATCTCCTTATCGATATGATCACTATTGCTACCTGAACCATTTTTCTTCGTGTTTAATGGAGTGTTTCCTTCGGTAGACTCAACCTTGAGTTCTATCCGAGCCCTATTAGCACCCAGTGCCTGAGCAATTTCACTTACAGATGTCCTTAGGGTTGATTCGATGTCTGCTGAGCGCCTGATACGATTTGTGGCGTCAAATACAAATTGTTGACGGAATACTTGTTGTCGAATTTCCTCAATAAGTTGTGAGTTATATATGATTGCACCGAGGCTGTTTCCCAGAGTTCCTAAGATTTCCACATCATTTTCATTGTACGCGGCTATTCGACCACTCTCTACACTTAATACACCGATCATAGTACCGCGATATAAGATTGGGACAGCTAATTGAGTGCGAACAATCTCATCAAAATTGATAACCCGTGGATCGGTGCGTGTATCCAAAACCAGAATTGGTTCCTGCTGCTTGGCAACTAGACCGATTACCTCCTCCCCTAATTGACACGTTAACTGAGATAGATTAATCCCTTCATATCCTGCCGAAACGCGAACTTCCAGGCTATTTCGTTCTGTAAGGAAGAAAATCGCCACCCGATCACTTTTCATTGTATTACGTAAACCCTTAACGGTAGCTAAAAGAGCTTCGTCGGTCGTACTCCCTAAGGCCGCTGACGTTGTGATTTCGTGCACTAAACGATGTTTTTCAATGTTGAATTGGGTTTGATGGAATAACTCTGCATTCAGGATTGCTACTGCAATCTGGTCAGCTAATAATGAAAGTATATTAATATCCTGGGCAGAGAAAGCATTTATATGCGTGCTTTGCACATCCAATACACCAATGATCCTGTTGCCTACCTTTAACGGAATAGTCAATTCAGAATTGGTTTCTGGCAACAGTGGGTTAAGGAGAAAATTGGGATCCATATATACATCATTGACAATCAGGGGCTCTCCTTGAGATGTTACTTTACCCACAATAGATTGAGACCCAATTGCGATGTGATACCCGCTGGCTTTCAGTAGAGCTCCTGCTTCTCCAGTTGCCTCTCTTAAAACCGCGTTTTCGTTGTCATCTATCAGGAAAATAGATGAATGATAGAAACCAAACCTTTCTCGTACCAGATTTACTGCTTTGGAAAGTAGATTATCGATGTCAAGAGTCCCGCTTGTATCGCGGGCTATCTCAGCGGCAATACGCAGTTGTTGTGCGGTTTTTTGAGCTTGCTCTTCAGCCTGTTTTAATTCTGTGATATCGCGTGAGATACCTAGAATACCATAGACTTCATTGTCGTCAGTGATCATGGGGATACGACTATTGAGAAACCAATTTTCGACTCCGTCTTCCGTGACATAACCTTCAATTTTGCCAATTTCCACCTGCTTATTATTCATCAACTGTTGTTCATCACGGTAAGCGAAACTCTGGTTAGTTTCACTCCCCAGATCAGAATCGGATTTGCCTTCCAGTTCTTCGGGTTTCTCGAGGCCCAATTTACGTGCGAATGATTTTGAAACTCTAATATAGCGGGATTTTCGATCTTTGAAGTAAATCCGATCTGGAATATTTTCAAGCAATGTGGTAAGGAGAAAACGTTCCTGGTCATAAGCTCTCAATGCTTTTTGCATATCGGTCAATAATTGGACGTTACGGATCGTGATAGCGACTTGAGGAGCGATAGTCATTACGAGACTAAGATCTTTCTCGGTAAAACGTTCTTCTTTTTCAATATCCTGAAGTATCATTGCACCAATTGATCGGCCCCCAATGATTAAGGGAACCCCCAATAAGGATTTCGCGGGTTTACCTATCAGTTTCGTACCTGTTTGAATCGTATATTGGTCGGCGTTCTTGTTAATCATCAAGGGCTCTTGTTCACGAAGCAAGTGTGAAGCAAGTCCTTGACCTAAAGGGAAGGGTTCAATGGATATGATGTCAGTAGTTTCGTCTTGATAGAGGTATGGAATTTCAATTGTGCCATTTTGGGAATTGTATATGCAAACCAGAAGGTTAACTCGTTCGCCGAAGTATTGGATAATTTGTTGGTGCAAGGTATAGTAAACCTTATTGGGATCTGTCTCCATTGAAATGCTTCGACTGACATTAGCCAAGGTTTGTAATTCAAAAACAGAATGGTCAAGGGCATCCAAAACTGCCAAACGTTTTAGTGTATTAGCCGCTATTTCGACTAAGTTCTCGTATGGTTGAATAGCTACTTTATTGATCTTGTTTGAATCGCGTTTTCCTAAAACAACAATATGAGTAACCTTTCCTTCTTCAAATAAAGGCAATAAGGCAGCAGCCTGACAACCACGACGAGAAAAAAAAGATAGAATATGAGAAAATTTATTGGATGTAGCTAAATCATCAACAAGATATGGATGGTTGGTCTCGATTTGTCCAAGTATATCCATCAAGGGGATTGTAATTCCATGGATAGCATTCCCTACGCTTTGACCTTTGGGATCGTTAATCCCAAGAATGGTTAAATGATCTTCTTCTACGGCATATAAACCACTGATATAACTTGTTCCGGCCAGTGCAGTATTAAGCTGGTGAAGGACATCATTTTTCTTGGTTGCATGAGTTATTTGCCTGCTTGCCCGAAATAGATGAATTATTTCATCCATGTTTACCTGGGTTGATTCAAACCGATCGATATTCTTTAGCCCATTTGCGATTTGGTTTGCAATAGTCTGTAGAGTAATTATGGTTTCATTGTCAAAAGCATCTAGCGAAGAACTTTGAACGTCTAAAACTCCTAAGGCCTGATTGCCAGCTAAAATCGGAATTGCAGCCTCTAATTGAGCACCGGGGACTCGGATTTCCAATAAGGAACTATGGGAAGTATCCGGTCCGAAATTACCATTATCCTCAGGCACCACACGCACTTGTTTGTTTTCTATTACCCAACCGGTGAGTGTCTCAGGAGATATACGGAAGCGAGCGCCTTTAAATAAGTTACCTCTAGAATAACTGCCTTGAAATTCAAAGGTGTGACCTTCTAATTCATTATGTAATTCTTCGGCTTGTAAAACTGCATACGAACCAGTTTCATCTACTAAAGCAATACTGGAATATAAATAACCAAACCTTTCTATCAGAAGGGAAGTAATTCGTTGTAAAAAATCTTCTCGCGATGTTGTAGATGTAGCAAATTGGGCTGCTTCAGATGATATACGTATTTGCTTGGTTCTTTCCTCCACTTTAGATTGCAATGTTCGATACATTTCTACGAGCTGATCAACCATATGATTGAATGCATGAGCTAGTAGGCCCACTTCATCTACCCGGTCAGTATTAACGCGTTGCGTCCAATCTCCTTCAGAAAAAGCCCGAGCCTTATTGGACAATTCTTTGATGGGTCGAACGATTTGTAAACTAGTCAGGTAGACTATCGAGCCTATAATCAGAAAAGAGAGTAATAAAAGAATAAGGTTAAAGATGCTTAGAAAATTAATGTTCTGATAGATTGAAATTTTGGGAACCTCTATTATCAATCCCATGTTTAGGGCAGGCAACCAATTGGCAAAACCTAGAACTGGAACATTTTTGGTTGAAATGTATTCTACCCATCCTTCTCGTTTGTCCGATCTTAATAAACGATTAATCCTATCTAAATAATCTGAAGGTATATATGAAGGGCTTATCCGGTTTAAAGATGGGTCATAAATGAGATAGACATTATCTTCTGTGAGGAATGCAGCGTAACTAGACCGAATGAAAGAACCGGCATTGGTTAATGTTCTGGCATATAAAGGGGAAATATTTGCGCCAACCAACGAGGCTAAAGGATTTCCTTGTTCGTCCATCAAGGTGTGTACGCTAAAGATTACGAGCTCATTTGAATACAAGGGTGCAGGATTAAAAATTGCAAAATTCCCATTTGCACTAATGAGCCTCCTTAATGAAGGATTGGAGGAAATGCTTATATTCGTCCACTCTTTTGTTGTAGAAACCAGGATTGTCCCATCTGGTTTTAGTATCAAAAGCTGGTTGAAATGCCGGAAGTCATCATCTCTCGTAAATGCCCCTTTTTTGTTCTTGGCTAGCTCAGCTTCTGCCGTATTCATTCTGGCTTCACTCGTCGGATCTTCAACAACCTCCCTGACAGCCTTAACCAGGTTATCGTTTGTTAAAATCTCATGGGAAGTTATGGCGGTTTTTTCTAGTTCGTTGGAATAATAGTCAGAAATCTGAGTAAGTTGATCCACCGTCTGGTCGCGGATTGTCAACCGAGACCGGAAGTATGTCGCAGTGAAAATGATTATAAGGGGAAGAAATGAGAGTACGACCAAGGTGACAACCAGACGGCGGGCCAGGCTGGCACGAATATAATCAACAATTTTATTATTGAAAAATATGTTCTTAGGTTGCATAGCTGACTTCCCAAACCGACTCACCAGAAAGGATGCGCTGGATTTGATCGGGAAACCGATCGGGATCAAGTGGCTTGCCGAGGAATCCATCAAAACCAGATGCTTTTGCCTTCCTTATTTGTTCCAGGCTGGCTTCGGCTGTGACCGCTATGACGGGAATATCTTTCAGTCGAGGCGATTGGCGAATTTTATATAGAGCACCATAACCATCCTCATATGGTAGGCGGATATCCATCAATATCAAATCAATTTGTGGAAAGGTATCTGCATATTCAACGACTTCATAACCTGAAGTTTTCCATTCGCA
>Ga0315268_10005498_pt1 | contig 13592 bp, 15 predicted proteins | sample C1_top_MG_FD_204535 | JGI IMG/M metagenome (GOLD analysis project Ga0315268, IMG submission 204535) | Sediment microbial communities from Yellowstone Lake, YNP, Wyoming, USA - C1_top | ecosystem: Environmental > Aquatic > Freshwater > Lake > Sediment | place: USA: Wyoming | collected 2017-08-01 | reverse complement strand
TACGGTCACGAGGACGTTGTCGGGCCCGGGCGGTACATCTTGAACTTCTTCCTGGCCGGATTTGTGGGGCTGGTGATCACCTTCTTCTTGCGTAACCACGGCTGGCTGGCCACCTGGATCAGCCTGGCGATCCTCGTCGCAGGTGTCATCATACTCGCCGCGGCCGGCCCAGACGCTTGGGGGCCAGGCTTCGAAAGTTCCTCCCGCTGAAGCTGCTTAGCGCTCTGTGCTGGGTCGTCGGGTCAAGACCGTAAAGGCGCCCCTCGCGGGCGCCCTCGGACGGGCAGGGGCGAGCCCTGCCCTATGTTTCCTGGGCTACTAATCGCCTAGCTCCCTTTAGGCCCGCGTCAACGGAGACGGACGGCCCATTCTCGTTGCCCCCGCGATCTCCGTCCGGTATGCTTAGCGATGGCCATGCCTGTAGACCAGCGTTTCCTCGACCAGATCGCCCTCAGCCGCCAGGAGTACGAGCTCATCGTCGAGCGGCTGGGTCGTGAGCCCACCGAGGTGGAGCTGGGCATGTTCGGCGCGCTCTGGAGCGAGCACTGCGGCTACAAGAACTCGCGCCCCCTCTTGCGCCTGCTCCCAGCCGAGGGGCCCTATGTCCTCACCCGGCGCGGAGAGGAGAACGCCGGCGCCGTGGACATCGGAGACGGGCTGTGCGTGGTGATGAAGATCGAGTCCCACAACCACCCCTCGGCCATCGAGCCGTACCAGGGGGCGGCCACCGGCATCGGCGGCATCGTGCGGGACATCTTCGCCATGGGGGCGCGGCCGATCGCCCTGCTGGACTCCCTGCGCTTCGGCCCGTTGAACGAGGCCCGTAATCGCTATCTGTTCACGGGTGTGGTGGCAGGTATTGCCGGCTACGGCAACTGCCTCGGTATCCCCACCGTGGGCGGCGAAGTGTACTTCCAGGAGGCCTACTCCCACAACCCGCTGGTGAACGTCATGTGCGTGGGCGTCGCGCCCAAGGGGCGGCTGGCCAGCGCTGCGGCTCGTGGCGTAGGAAACCGGCTGCTCCTAGTCGGGGCGGACACCGGCCGCGACGGCCTGCACGGCGCCTCCGGCCTGGCCTCCCGCACCGACCCTCACGCCCGCTATGATGAGCTGCGGCCGGCGGTGCAGATCGGCGACCCTTTCCTCGAGAAGATGCTGATGGAGGCCTGCCTGGACCTGGCCCACAACCATCCGGAGTGGGCCACCGGTATCCAGGACCTGGGGGCGGCCGGCCTGACGGCGTCGGCGATGGAGTCGGCGGCGCGCGCCGGCAACGGCCTGGAGATCGACGTGGCGAAGGTGCCCCGCCGCGAGGAGGGCATGACGCCCTACGAGGTGATGCTGTCCGAATCGCAGGAACGGATGCTCATCATCGTCAAGCAGGGCTGCGAAGAGCAGGTGACAGGCCTTTTCGCCCGCTGGGAGGTGCCCTGGGCCTTCATCGGCAGGGTGACGGGCGATGGCCTGGCCCACATCTGGGACGGCGAGGAAGAGGTGGCCCGCGTGCCGGTTTCGCTGGTCACGGAGGCGCCGCAGTACACCCGCGATGGCGTTCCACCCGCGGAGCTGGCCGAGCTCCAGTCATTCGATCTGGGCTCTCTGCCCGACCTGCGCGACGGCAATGCCGCGCTCTTGCGCCTGCTGGCGGCGCCCACCATCGCCAGCAAGCTCTGGATCCACCGTCAGTACGACCAGAGCGTCCTCACCGACACCGTGGCCGAAGCGGGCGACGCCGCGGCCGTGATGCGGGTGCGCGACAGCCGCAAGGGCATCGCCTTCTGCACCGACGGCAACGGCCGCTACTGCTACCTCGACCCCTATGCTGGCGGGGCCATGGCTGTGGCCGAGGCCGCGCGCAACGTGGTCTGCGTGGGCGCCCGGCCCATCGCCATCACCGATTGCCTGAACTTCGGCAGCCCGGAGCGGCCGGAGGTCCATTACCAGATGCAGCAGGTCATCGGCGGCATGGCCGCCGCCTGCGAGAAGCTGGGCATCCCCGTGATCTCCGGCAACGTCAGCCTTTACAACGAGACGGGCGGCGAGGCTGTCTATCCCACGCCTGTCATCGGGATGCTGGGACTGATGGAGGACGTCACCCGCCGTTGCTCGCTGACGTTCGCGCGCGAGGGGCAGGAGGTGTTCTTACTGGGCGCCTCGCTGACGGGGGACGCCGCGACGCTGGCAGGCAGCGAATACCTGAAACAGATGCACGACGTGGTGGCCGGCCGGCCCCGCATCGATCTGGACCTGGAAGAGCGTCTGCAGAGGGTGGCCCTGGCCGCCATGGACGAGGGGCTGGTGGCCGCCGCCCACGACTGTGCCGAGGGCGGTCTGGCAGTGGCCCTGGCCGAGATCTGCCTGGCGGCGGACGTGGGCCTCGATGCGTCCGGCCTGGAGCTGGGCGGGCGGGTAGACGCCGCTCTGTTCGGGGAGGCGCCGTCGCGGATCCTGGTGGCGGCGCCGGCATCGGCCTGGCAGAGGCTGGCCGAGGTCACCGCTGCTCACGACGTGCCTGTCGTCCGCGTCGGGCGGCTGAGCGGCCGGCGGTTCGCGCTGGGTCGCCACATCGACCTGCCCCTGGCGGAGCTGGCCCGGGCTTACGGCGGCGGCCTAGAGCAGGCGCTGTCCGGCTAGGCTCCCTTGACAGGCGAGCACGTTTGTTCTATTATCCATTCGAGAGATGCCCTTCTCTATTTGGCGTGGATTGTGGAAAAGCGTTGGATAACTTCGGGATATCTTGGTCGATAAAGGGCTTGTGCCGCTCGTCGAGGGCCGTGGGATGATGGCGACGGCGCCAGCGGATTGATGAGGGAGGCATTCCGTGAAGGTTGTGTTTCTTCAGGAGGTGGAGGGCTCGGGCCGCACCGGCGAGGTGAAGAACGTCGCCGACGGCTTCGCCCGCAACTACCTGCTGCCGCGCAAGCTGGCGGCGCCCGCCAGCGATCACAATGTCCGGATCGCTCAGGGCCGGGCCGACGTCGAGGCCAAACATCAGGCCAAGCTGGACGCCGACGCGGCGGTGCTAGCCGAGAGGCTGGCTGGGCACGCCGTTACGCTCACGGCCAAGGCGGGCCCGCAAGGGCGCCTGTACGGCTCGGTGACCGCCCGTGACATCGCCGAGGCTCTAGAGGGGCCCCTGGGCCACGTGCTGGAGCACCGCCAGGTGGAGCTGGAAGAGCCCATCCGCCAGGTGGGTGTGTTCGAGGTGCCCCTACGGCTCAGCCGCAACGTCAAATCTATCGTCCAGGTGGAGGTGGTGGGCGAGGGGATGCCGCCGCCCGAGACGGGCCCGTCCGGGCCGACGCCCGCCGCCGAGGCGGAGGGCGAAGAGCCCGAGCCGATGGACGAACAGCCGGCGGCCGAAGAGCCGGCGGCCGAAGAGTCGGAGTCGGCTACGGAAGAAGAGGTCGCCGAAGAGACTGAGGAGGCCGGCGAGGAGTAAAGGAGCGTACCCATGACCATGGCCCCCGAAGACGCCGAGGCTCTGCTCAAGGACGCCGAGAAGGACCTGGACGGCGCCAAGACCGCCGACGAGATCCGTCAGGTCTGGCGCAAGTACTACTTGAAGGTGGGGCACCGCAATCTGGGCCGGCTGCTCATCGGGCGCTCCGCCGACGAGATCATCGCCCGGCGCCGCTCGCGTGAGGAGGAGTAGGGCCCGAGGTAGGGCAAACGCATGGCTATCGCCGTCGAGAAGCTCCCGCCCCACGATATCGACGCCGAAGAGGCCGTCATCGCCTCGCTCTTGGTGGACGGCGAGGCGATCTTCAAGGTAGCGCCCATCCTGCGGCCCGAGGACTTCTTCCGCGAGAAGAACCACTGGGCCTACGACGCCTGCCTGACCCTCTGGGACCGGGGCGAGGCCATCAACCAGATCACCCTCGCCCACGAGCTCGCCCGACGCGGTCGCCTGGACGAACTGGGCGGTGTGGCCTACCTGAGCCAGTTGGTCACCGAGCTGCCTACCCCTCTGGGTGTGGAGTACTACGCCCAGATCGTGCAGCGGGACGCTGTCTATCGGCGGCTCATCGACGCTGCGGGCAAGATCACCCAGGTGGGCTACCAAGGCGGAGCCGATCTGAGCGCAGCCCTGGCGCACGCGGAGGGGCTGCTGGCCGCTGTGCGAGGCGAGAAGCTGGTCAGCGATTTCGTCCACATCCGCGAGCTGCTGGAGCGGCACGTGGAGGCGGCCGAAGGCGAGGGCACGGAGGCGGCGGCCGGTCACATCCGCTCCGGCTTCATGGACCTGGACACGCTGCTGGGCGGCCTCAAGCGCTCCGACCTGGTGATCCTGGCGGCCCGGCCCAGCCTGGGCAAGACCTCCCTGGCTTTGAACATCGCCCGCAACGCCGCCGTGGGCCAGCAGGCCACGGTGGCGATCTTCAGTTTGGAGACGGCCGGCGAACAGCTCGCGCAGCGCCTCTTGGCGGCGGAGTCCAACGTCGATTCCACCCGTCTGCGTCTGGGCACCCACAGCGAGGCCGAGGAGCGGCGGATCATGCATGCCATGGGGGTGCTGGCCAACGCCAACATCTTCGTGGACGACAGCGCCGTCCTGCGCATGCCGGAGATGCGGGGGAAGGCCTGGCGCCTGTCGCGGGAGCACCGGCTGGACCTGGTCATCATAGACTACCTCCAGCTCATGCACGGCGGTGTGTTCGCCGAGAATCGGGTGCAGGAGATCAGCTACATCTCGCGCTCGCTGAAGGAACTGGCCCGGGAGCTGAAGGCGCCGGTCATCGCCGTCTCCCAGCTCTCGCGTGCAGTGGAGGCGCGGGCCACCCACATCCCCATGCTCAGCGACCTGCGAGAGTCGGGGAGCATCGAGCAGGACGCGGACGTGGTGATGTTCATCTACCGCGAGGACACCTACGTGCGCAAGGACGAGTGGCAGCGGATGCATCCCGATCGCCCCGGCGATAGCTATCCGGCGGGCATTGTCCAGATCATCGTGGCCAAGCACCGCAACGGGCCCACGGGGACCATCCACCTCCGGTTTCGGGAGAAGGTGGCGCGCTTCGAGGATCTGCTCGTGCAGGAGCCGGAAGAGTGGCCGTAGGGGACAAATCGTTCGAGGGCTTTCCCGCCGGGGCCCGGGCTGTCGCGATCCCCAGCCTGTTCTTCACGGCCCTCCTTCCCCGCATCGACGACCCCGCGGAGCTGGTGGTGACGGTCTACTTCTTCTTCGCCCACGCTCGCAAGAAGGGGCAGCCGCGCTTCCTGACCTACGCCGAGCTGGAGGCCGACGGCACGCTGGCCGCCGCGCTGAGCTCGTTGGCGGAAGGCGCTTTGCGTCGGGGCCTGAACGCCGCTGTCGAGAGGGGCACGCTCCTGCGGGTGGCGGTGGAGCGGGACGGCCACGGCGAAGAGCTGTTCTTCCTGAACGCGCCCGCCGGGCGGCGGGCGGTAGCGGCCGTCAAGGCCGGCAGGCTCGAGTTGGGGTGCGTCCAACCGGACAGCGGGACGGGAAGGGAGCCTCTGCCCAGCATCTTCGCCTTGTACGAGGGGAACATCGGCACCATCGGGCCGCTGATCGCCGACGAACTGACGGATGCCGAGGCGCGCTACCCAAAGGAGTGGATCGAGGCTGCCTTTCGCGAGGCGGTAAGCCTCAACAAGCGTAGCTGGAGCTACATCGCCGCAATCTTGCGCCGCTGGGAGACGGAAGGCCCCGACTATGAAAAAGCTGGACGAGATACTGAAGGGGATGAAGGACACCGCCGCTCCCTCGCGGGGCGATACCGGCATCTCGTCCGCCGCTGAGCCAGCCTTCCCGGCAGGCGGGCCAATGGACGAGGGCGTTTGCCCCATTTGCGGCGGGGCGGGCTTCGTGCGCCGGGACGTCGCCCTCGATCACCCCGACTTCGGCCGCGCTTTCCCCTGCCGCTGCGTCCTGGACGAGCGGGAGGAGCAGCGGCTGACCCGCCTCCAGCGCTACAGCAACCTGGGGCCGCTGACCCGTCTCACCTTCGACAACCTCATGACCCGCGGGCGAACTACCGACCCCCTCAACCAGGAGCGCTTCGCTCAGGCCGCGGCGGCGGCGCGGGAGTTCGCCCGGGAGCCCAGCGGCTGGCTGTTCTTCTGCGGGCCCAGCGGTTGCGGCAAGACCCACCTGGCGGCGGCCATCACCAACGGCGCGATCGAGGTGGGGCAGCCGACCCTCTTCGTGGTGGTGCCGGACCTGCTGGACCACCTGCGCGCCGCCTACAGCCCCGGCAGCGAACTGACGTACGATGAGCTGTTCGAGCAGGTGCGCAACTCCCCGCTGGTGGTGCTGGACGACCTGGGCGCCCACAGCGCGACGCCCTGGGCCCAGGAGAAGCTGTATCAGCTCATCAACCATCGCTACAACCACCGCCTGCCCACCGTCTTCACCAGCAGCCGGCCCCTGGAAGAGCTGGACGAACGGCTGCGCACCCGCCTGACGGATGCCGGGCTGTCGCGGGTGTTCCAGCTGGAGTGTGGGGCCGGCGCGCGGACAGGCGCCTTCGGGGGGCTGGCCCTGCCCATCATCCGCGCGATGACTTTCGAGAGCTTTGACCTCGGGGGCATGGCTGTCGGCTTGAGCCCGGAAGCCACCCAGAGCCTGCGCAACGCCTTCCGCGCCGCCCGGAACTTCGCCGAGAGCCCCGAGGGGTGGCTGGTGCTGCTGGGGCGCACCGGTTGCGGCAAGACCCACCTGGCGGCGGCCATCGGCCACCACCTGGAGGCCAAGGGCATGGCGGTGGAGTTCTGCGTGGTGCCCGACCTGCTGGAGATGCTACGCTCGGCCTTCCGCGAGGATGCCGCACAGGGCCGGTTCGACCAGGTGTTTGAGGCGGTGCGCACGGCGCCCTTCCTTGTCCTGGACGACCTGGGGGTGCACAGCGCCACGCCCTGGGCCCAGGAGAAGCTGTTTCAGATCCTGAACCATCGCTACAACGCCAAGCTACCTACGGTGGTGACAGTGGGCTGCGCCCTCGACGACCTGCCGGAGGCCTGGGTCTCCCGCATGTACGACACCAAGGTGAGCATGATCTTCGAGATCGAGGCCCCCGACTATCGGGGCCGCCCCAGGAAGCAGGGGCCGCCGGCTCAGGCGCCGCGCCGGGGCGGGCGCCGGCGCGGCGCCTGAGTCCGCCTAAGGCGGACGGCTGTTGAGCCAGTCGCGCAGAGCCCAGTGGGTGGTGTTAAAAGAGAGCTCGTCCCAGGGGATGTCGTCGGGGTGGAACCAGCGGGCCTCAAGCACCTCGCGCCCGATGCGCAGGCGGCCGGTGGGGCGGCTGCTGCGGAAGACTACGACCAGGATGCCTGGGCCTTCGGGCGCCGGCCGCGAATAGACCGCCAGCAGCGGGCCCGCGTTGACCCGCAGGCCTACCTCTTCCTCCACCTCGCGCTGGCCGGCCGCCTCTGCCGTCTCGTCCACCTCCATGTAGCCGCCCGGAAAGGTCCAGGTGCCGTAGCGGGGGTTGATGGCGCGGCGGAGGAGGAGGAGGAGGCCGCGCCGCTCGACGATAACGCCGACGACAACCTTGGGGTCGAGGTAGTGGATGTGCTGGCAGCGGTCGCAGACCAGGCGCGGACGGTCCTCCGTATCCAGCAGGCGTTCGCGGAGTGGCCCGCCGCAGTGGTGGCAGAAGCGAGGCGGTGCGGCGATGGGGGAGTAGGTGGTCATTTCTCTGCCGACTGCGCGAGGTGGGCACCACCCCCGCCTGAAGGCGGGGGCATGCATGCCGCCCCGTTTACGGGGCGGTGCCGTCGGAATCTTGAGCTTGCCGCCGTGATCAACACCGTTCTATTTCTCCCCGACCGGCTCGCCCTCGATCCAGGCTTCGCCGCCCTCCCAGACCTCCTTCTTCCAGATGGGGACGATCTCCTTGATGCGGTTCACGATGTGGTGGCAGGCGGCGAAAGCGTCGTGGCGGTGGGGCGAGGAGACGGCCACCAGCAGGCTCGTCTCGCCGATCTCCAGGCGGCCGGTGCGGTGGGCGATGGCAACGTCGGTGATGGGCCAGCGGCCCTGGGCTTCTTCGGCCACCTCTCGGAGCTTGCTCTTGGCCATCTCGGGGTAGGCGTCGTACTCCAGATAGAGGACGCGGCGGCCGAGGTTGTTGTCACGCACCACGCCCAGGAACAGCGCGACGGCGCCGCTGTCGTCCCGGCGGACGTGCTGGAGGAAGGGCTCAGGGGCCAGCGGCTCGGCGGTTATCTCAATCAGCACCGCAACCTCCGCTCACCGGCGGGATGAACGCCACCTCGTCGCCGTCCTGCAGGGCGTAGTCAGGCGAGACGTACTCGGCGTTCACGCTGTAGAAGAGGGCGGAATCGTAATCGGCCAGGCGCGGGTAGCGGGCGCACAGCTCGCGGAAGAGGCCCTCCACCGTTTGGCTGTCGGCCACCTCCAGACTCATTTCGCGGGTGCCTACTATCTCCCGCAGGGCGGCGAAGAACTTGACTGTGGCTTTCATGGCCCCCACCTGTTCCTAGTGTAAGCCACGCCTCTTCGGGGCGGCAAGGCGAGGGGGTCATGGGCAAGGTCCCGCGAATCCACACTTGGGAGGCCAAAGAGAAGAATTGACGGACGTATCCGAGCCCCTTGGATCTATTGTAGGTGTCGGCAGGTACGAAACGCTGGGCGGTCTGAGTCGCGACCGCAGCCCTCGGTGGCAGAGGCAGGCTATAATGCGAGCGGCATGGAGCGAACGAAGACCCCGCCGCTGACGCGCCTGGCCCAGGCCTCCCTGGATGTGCTCTTTCCGCCCCGCTGCGTCGCCTGCGGGGAGCAGGGCGCGTTCCTGTGCCCTGCCTGCCGAGAGGCGATGCCGCGCGCCCTGCCGCCGCGTTGCCCGCTGTGCTGGCAGCCGGAGCGGCGGGGTGGCGTTTGCGGCCGCTGCGCCCAGGGCCGGCCGGCCTTCGAGGCGGCGCGCTCGCTCTATGTGTACCAGGGGCCGGTGCGGGAGGCCGTGCATGCTCTCAAGTACAACCATCTCTCGGCCCTGGCCCGGCCCATGGGCGAGATCATGGCGGCGTATGTGGAGGCCGAAGGGCCGCCGGTGGACATGGTGGTGCCGGTGCCCCTCTTCGGGCGGCGGCGGCGCCTGCGGGGCTACAACCAATCGGCGCTGCTGGCTCGAGAGGTGGCGCGGCTGTGCGGCCTGCCCCTGGCCGAGCGCGGCCTGGCCCGCCGTCGCGATACGCCGCCCCAGGCCCGCACCGTCGATGCCGAGGCGCGCTGCCGCAACGTGGCCGACGCCTTTGCCGCCGCTCCGCAGCGGGTGGAGGGACGGCGAGTCCTCCTCATCGATGACGTGATGACGACCGGCGCCACCCTGGACGCCTGCGCCCAGGCGCTGTGCCAGGGGGGCGCCGCCTCCGTGTGGGCGCTGACCCTCGCCCGCGAGGACTGACGACATCGGCCTTGAAGGGCTCGCTCATTTCGGCTTACAATATAATTCCTCGAAGCGCGCATATCTGAAGGGCACTGGGAAAGGGAAAGACCGCATGGAGCTCACCTTTCGCGCCCGCCACGTCCCCGTCACTGACAACCTGCGGGAGTACACCAGTCGCAAGCTGAGCCGTCTGGGTCGCTACCTCCCACTGGTGGACGAGGCGGTGGTCGAACTGGAGCAGGAGGGTGGGGAGAACGCCCACCGTTACGTGGTCCAGCTCACCGTGAACTGCAACGGCACCTATCTGCGGGCTGAAGAGAGGGGCCCGCGATTGCTGGCCGCCATCGACGCCGCTGCCGATGTCCTGTCGCGGCAGGTGCGGCGCTTCAAAGAGAGGTCATACCACAGCGAGCGGCGGGCCGATGCCAGGGAGGCGGCTCGGCTCGAACAGCCGCCGGAGGAGGAGGTCGAGGTCGAGGAAGAGATCGTCCTTGGGAAAGTGGTGCGCATCAAGCGCTTCCCCATGAAACCGATGAGCGAGGCGGAGGCCATCGAACAGATGGAGCTTCTGGGCCACGACTTCTTCCTCTTCCGCCATGTCGGCGGCAACACCTACGCCCTCCTGTACCGCCGCCGCGAGGGCGACTACGGCATGATCCTGCCCCAGGCGCCTTAGTCCGCCTCAGGCGGACGCCCAGGCGGATGAGTTGTCGGAGCCTCCAGTACTAGTCAGCTTCGTGGGCGGGTTGGGCGGCAGCCCCGTGGAGGAGATGACCGCCGCTGCCCGCCGAGCCGCCGCCCTGGACACCCTGGAGCGCGCCCTGTCCACGGGCGCGTTCGCCTACGCCGTCGTGGTAGCCGACAGCGCCGACGGGTTGGAGGCGCTGCCTTCAGGCGTCCGGTTAGACGTCGACTCCGGCCCTTTCCACTTCGGCCGTCGCCTGGCGAGCGTTATCGAGCGGCTGGGCCTGCGATCGCTGGTGTACTTCAGCGGCGGCAGCGTGCCCTTGCTCGCGGCTCAAGAGTTCGTGGGCATCGCCCAAGAGCTGGGGCGCGGCGAAGGGCGGCTGGTGGCCAACAACTACTACTCGGCGGACCTGGTGGCCTTCTCGCCGGCGAACGCCCTCCGCAGCATCGACCTTCCTGCCATCGACAATCCGCTGGCCCGGCTGTTGGCGGAGGAGGCCAGTCTCACCGCCCACCTGCTTCCCCGCAGCGTTGCCAGCCAGTTCGACATCGATGGCCCCGCGGAGCTGGCTATCCTCACCCTGGTGGGCGGCGCGGGGCCTCGCCTACAGGCGCTGCTGGACGAATGGCGGCTGGACGTTTCCCTCTACCGCCGCATCCTGCCCCTGTTCACCATCTCCACCGCCCAGGTGCTGGTGGCTGGTCGCACCAGCAGCCGCGTCTGGCAGTATCTGGAGGGGGAGACGGCTTGCCGTGTGCGTTTCTTCTCCGAGGAGCGGGGCATGCAGGCGGAAGGGCGCATTGGGGGTGGGGAGGCGCGGTCTCTGGTCGGGTTCTATTTGGCGGCGGTGGGCGTGCAGCGCTTCTTCGCCACGCTGGCGGAGCTGGCCGATGCCGCCTTCGTGGATAGCCGTGTACTGCTCGCGCACCTGGGCCTCCGGCCCTCCCGCGCCGACCGCTTCCTCTCCGACCTCGGGCGCTACGATGAGATCGAAGACCCGTTCCTGCGAGAGTTGACCGAAGGTGCTGCCCGGGCGGCCATCCCCGTGGCCCTGGGTGGTCACTCGCTGGTGTCGGGCGGGCTCATGGCCCTCATCGAGCACGCCTGGCGAGAGCGCGACCGTCTGCTCGAAGGGCGAAGCGCCGTTGATGCGGGGGGCAGCGCTTGACCGCTCACCCTTCGACATCCGCCGGAGGCGGACCCGCCTCAGGCGGGGGCTCAGGGCGAGCGCAATCGGGAAGCGGCGTTGACCTTGGGCGGGGCGTTTAATAGACTTGAGCCAATATTCCTCAAAGGATGGGACATGAGCGTTCTCGATCAGTGGGACCCGGAGCTGGCGGCCATCGTCCACCGCGAGGAGGAGCGGCACCGCCGAGGCCTGGAACTAATCGCCTCGGAGAACTACGCCAGTGCCGGCGTCCTGGCGGCGCTGGCCACTGTACTCAACACCAAGTACGCCGAGGGCTATCCAGGCAGGCGCTACTACGGCGGCTGTCAGAATGTGGACGAAGTGGAGGAACTGGCCATCAGCCGCGCCAGGCAGCTCTTCGGGGCCGACCATGTGAACGTGCAGTCCCACAGCGGCGCCGAGGCCAACCGGGCTGTCTACGCCGCCTTGATGGAGCCGGGCGATGTAGCCATGGGCATGGACCTGGCCCAGGGTGGCCACATGACCCATGGTTTGAGCGTCAACTTCTCGGGCAAACTGTATCGCTTCGTCCACTACGGCGTGGACCGGGAGACGGAGCTACTGGACTTCGACCAGATGTCCCGACTGGCCCGCGAATACCGGCCCAAGGTCATTGTGGTGGGCGCCACCGCCTACCCGCGCATCATCGATTTTGCCCGCTGCCGGCAGGTCGCCGATGAGGTGGGCGCCTATCTGGTGGCCGATATCGCCCACATCGCCGGGCTGGTGGCGACGGGCATTCACCCGTCGCCCGTCGGGCATGCTCACGTCATCACCACCACCACTCACAAGACGCTGCGCGGCCCGCGCGGTGCGATTATCATGTGCCAGGACGACCTCGCTCACGCCATCGATCACTCCGTTTTCCCGGGCACCCAGGGCGGACCCCACATGCACAGCATTGCCGCCAAGGCGGTGTGCTTCGGTGAGGCGCTAAAGCCGGAGTTCGCCGAGTACCAGCGGCGCATAGTGGAGAACGCCCGCACCCTAGCCGGTGATCTGGAACGAGCGGGCCTCCGCATCGTGTCTGGTGGCACCGACAATCACCTGATGCTGGTGGACGTAGGGCCGCGCGGTCTGACCGGCCGGGACGCTCAGATAGCGCTGGACGCTGTGGGCATCACGGTGAACAAGAACACCATCCCCTACGACCAGCGGCCACCGGCGGTCACCAGCGGCCTGCGCATCGGAACGCCGGCAGTCACCAGCCGCGGCATGGGCCCCGCTGAGATGCGGCAGATCGCCAGCTTCATCAGCCGCGTTCTGGACAACATGGCCAATGAGGGCGTGGCGGCGGCCGTGCGGGAAGAGGTACGCGAGTTCACGGGCCGCTTTCCCGTACCGGGGGTGAGCGCCTAAAAGGCGGGCAGGGCGAGCCAGCTACACGGGAGCCCGCCTTCGCTTGTGATGCATCAATCCTGGTGCTATAATCTCGTCCGTGTGGCGGCCCGAAGCTGCGGGCCGCTGGTTTAACCTCGGCCGCAAAAGAGGAGAGGCATTTGCGCGACTACGAACTGGTGTTGATCATAAGCCCCGAAATCGCGGATGAGGATGTGCCCTCCGCCATCGACAAGGTGAGCCAGTTCATTGCCGGTCGCGGCGGCGTGGTAGAGAGTGTAAACCGCTGGGGCCGACGCAAGCTGGCTTACTCGATCCAGCGTCACTTAGAGGGTAACTACGTGGTTACTCAGTTCCGGCTCGACCCCGAACAGGTGGCTGGCCTGGAGGCGAGCCTGGGGCTGGCAGAAGAAGTGATTCGCCACCTGGTGGTGCGCACGGATGAAGACTAGGGGTCTGGCCGCGGGGTAATACGCATGCCGGGGATGGGCAGAAGGAGCCCGCTCGATGTCAGGCTTGAACAAGGTGATGATAATCGGCAATCTGGGCGCCGACCCGGAGATGCGCTACACCGCCAACGGCAACGCAATGACCAGCTTCCGGGTGGCCAGCAGTCGCAACTACACTACCCCCGATGGGGAGCGGCGTGAGGAGACCGAGTGGTTTGCGGTCGTCGCCTGGCGCAATCTGGCCGAGCAATGCAGTCAGTTTCTTCAGAAGGGACGCAGGGTATACGTGGAGGGGAGGCTGCGTACTCGCTCCTGGGACACCCCCGATGGCCAGCGCCGCTTTCGCACGGAGGTCATCGCCGATCGGGTGCTCTTCCTGGATCGGGCGCCGGGCGTGCCGCTGCCAGAGGAGGGGGAGACGGAGACAGTGGAGGCGGACGAGCTTCCCTTTGAATAGGTGGAACGTATGGTAGGAGAACAACGGCAAGAGCAGGCACCAGTCAACGAGACCCCAGCGGCCGCTGGCGCAGCGGCCGCCGGGGCCCGGCCTTGCGTCG
>Ga0315268_10005497_pt1 | contig 13592 bp, 11 predicted proteins | sample C1_top_MG_FD_204535 | JGI IMG/M metagenome (GOLD analysis project Ga0315268, IMG submission 204535) | Sediment microbial communities from Yellowstone Lake, YNP, Wyoming, USA - C1_top | ecosystem: Environmental > Aquatic > Freshwater > Lake > Sediment | place: USA: Wyoming | collected 2017-08-01 | reverse complement strand
CATCCTTCCCCCCTTATTAGGAGGGTTTTTGTTTTTCTTTCACCCTCCCGCGCTCGCTGCGCTCGCGCGGGAGTGTAAAGCATGTCCTGGCAACGTTGTGTAAAGGATGTCATGGCACTGAACACCTGAAGGCGTGCCCTTTCAAACAAAGGAGTGGATACATCTACTCTGGAACCGCTTAGTAATCCGCCGGCAACTGTTGTAACCCCAGGGCGGGGGCCTGGTGCTCAGGGATTTCCACGTGGGCGATGGTGGTTTTCCCAAGCTGGCGCAGCTCTTGCATTGCCTTGTCCACCATCTCCGGAGTCATGCCGATCTCGCTGCCCAGGAACTGCTCCAAGCCCTTCTCGTCGAAGACCCGCACGTAGCTGTTGCCGCCCATGGTGTAGTTGAACTGGTACTGGGGGACGATCTTGCCGTACTTCTGCGGTTCCGTGCCGAGCAGGAAAATGTGCGCGAATCCTGGCATAGCCGGTTCGATGAGGCGGCGGCGGCGGAAGTGGCCACTTGGGGGCAAACAAAGAGCGCGGCCTGGCCGGCCGCGCTGGGAAAGTAGGAATAAATTAAGCTTCGGCGATGGTCTCCGGGAAGCGCAGCTTGGACTTGGCCAGGGCCTTGCAGAGCAGGGCTTCGATCTGGCCTTCGTCGCAGTTCTTGGCCATGGCCAGTTCGCTGACCAGCAGGTAGCGAGCCCGCTCCAGCATCTTCTTCTCCCGGAAGGAGAGGGGCTTGGTCTGCGCCAGCAGCAGCAGGCCCTTGAGGACGGCAGCCACTTCGAGCAGCGAACCGGTACGCATCTTTTCGGAATTCTCCTTGAAGCGGTACTTCCAGTCGCTGTGGTTACAGCACTTGCCATCGGTTAAAAAGTCGATTACCTTCTGCACCTCGCCGTTGCGAATGACCCGGCGCAGGCCGACTTGGCTGACGTTATGGAAGGGAACCATCACTTTCAGGCTGCTGGACTTGATTTTCAGGAGGTAAAAGCGTTCGACGGCGGCGCCGGTGGAGCGGCTGCTGATCTGCTCGATAATTCCTACGCCATGGTTGGGATAAACTACCTTGTCACCGATATCGAAACTCAGATTCGAGTTGCTACTCATGAAGGGCACCTGCGAGTTGGGGTAGGTGGTTCGAGCTGAGGGAGAACGCTATTCAATATACAATAAAGCGGCGAAAACGTCAATTGCACGAGTTACTTACGACCCGTTGCCGCGAGCGATGGTTTAAAAATTGCTCGGCGCCCGCTTTTTCCACAGCCGATAGTGGGGCAAGAACTTACGGGCCGCAGGCAGAAGACATGGCTGCGGCCGGGAGCGGATTGCCGGGGATGCAGTCTGTGAGGGAAGATTTATAATTCTGATTAAGGTCCCGCGACCGGGTCCCGGAGGGACCGGGCGCGAGGCGGTCCAGAGTAGTCCGCGGCCGCGGCCTCAGCGCGGCGGAGATGCTTTTCCTGCATGCCAGAGCACATTAAGAGGAAGCTCGCCGAAGAAATTCGGGCGCTGGAACACGAACTCAATCACGAACTCCCCAAAGAGCTGAAGAAGGCCGTCGCCATGGGGGATTTGAGTGAGAACGCCGAGTACCACATGGCGAAGCAGCGGCAGGAGTACGTGCGGGCGCGGCTGGGGCAACTGAAGAAGCGCATGGCCGACCTGTCGCTGGTGAACATGGCAAACATCCCGCGCGACCGGGCGGCGCTGGGTTCCACCATCAAGGTGTACGATTCCACCAAGGAGGAGGAAATCGAGTACAAGCTGGTGACCAGCGAAGAGTCCGACGTCGGCCAGGGGCTGATCTCGACCACCTCGCCCATCGGGCGCGCCCTCATGGGCAAGAAGGTGGGCGACACCACGCTGGTCGTGACCCCCAACGGAAAGCGCGAATTGGAAGTGCTGTCGTTGACTACCATCCACGACCAAGCGGAGCCGCAGGAATCGCAATGACCTGGACGAGTGCAGTGGGGCGCGGTTGCCGGGCCATCCTCCACAAGATCGTCCACGGCCTGGCGCTGACCAAAGTCAATCCCAATTACCTGACGTTCCTCGGCCTGGTGATCAACGTGGGAGCGGCGCTGTTGTTCGGCTATGCCGCCGGCGACTACCAGGCGCGGCTGTTCCGCTACGCCGGGCTGGTGATCATCGGGGCCGGCATTTTCGACATGGTGGACGGCCGGGTGGCCCGCGCCACCGGCCAGGTGACCGAGTTCGGCGGCTTCTTCGACTCGGTCATCGACCGCTACAGCGACGTGGTCCTGTACTTCGGCCTGCTGGTCTACTACGCGCGCGCCAATCGCTTTTTCTACGTGGTGCTGACCGCCATCGTCATGGTGACCTCGGTGATGGTGAGCTACACCCGGGCGCGGGCGGAGTGCCTGATTCCCAAGTGCAAGGTCGGCTTCATGGAGCGGCCCGAGCGTATCGTGCTGGTCATCATCGGGGCGCTGTTCAACCGCATGGCGCCGGTGCTGTGGGTGATTGCCGTGATCGGCAATATCAGCGTGATCCACCGCATCGTCTATACCTACCAGCAGACGCGGACGCGCGACTTGGCCAAGATCACGGAAGCCGTTTCGACAGTCACCAGTAGCCAGTCGCCAGATAGTCCTCAGTCTTCAGTCGTCAGTCGTCAGGCCTGAGGCGCTCGTCCAGCCAGGTGGAACGATGGAGATCCGCAGACAACTCCTGTCTCTCCCGCTCTTCGACGCGCATTTTCACCTCATCGAGCACCGCTTTCCGCTGGTTCGCAATCAGGGGTACATGCCCGAGGAATTCTCTTGCCAGGACTACCTGCGGCGCACCCAGCTTTACCATCTGGCCGGCGGAGCGGTGGTTTCGGGATCGTTTCAAGCCTTCGATCAAACGTACCTGCGCGCGGCTCTGAGGAGTTTGGGGCCGTCATTTGTGGGAGTGACGCAGTTGCCCGCGACCGTACACGATGCGGAAATCCTGGACCTGAACGCAGCGGGAGTGCGGGCGGTGCGCTTCAACGTCAAGCGCGGCGGGTCCGAGGGCGTTCAGCATCTCGACGCACTGGCCAGGCGAGTCTACGAACTGGCGCGCTGGCACGTGGAGTTGTATATCGATTGCAAAGACCTGGGAGAACTATACGGGACGATCGGCGCGCTGCCGGCCGTCAGCATTGACCACCTCGGCCTCTCCAGGGAAGGCTTGCCGACGCTGCTCAAGCTGGCGGAACGCGGTGTTCGCGTGAAGGCAAGCGGATTTGGCCGCGTGGACTTCGATGTGGCCTCCGCGCTGCGGGACATCTATGCTGCGAACCCGCAGGCGCTCATGTTCGGCACCGATCTGCCCTCGACGCGCGCCCCACGGCCTTATCAGGATCAAGACTTCCTCCTGGTCATCAAGGCTCTGGGGGAGGAAAAGGCGAAAGCTGTGCTGTGCGGCAACGCGGCGGCGTTTTACCGTCCGGCAGGAATCGCGGCGGGCGCTGGCGGGTCCACCTCGGGATGAAACTGCGGCTCGATTTTGCCTCCTGCGCGGTATCATGGTTTGTTTGTTCCACAATCGCACCCGAGAGGATGGCGGAGGACCTGTTTGGGCAACAACCCGGTAATCCTGGTCCACGGTGGGGCGTGGGCCATTCCTGACGATCTGGTGGAAGCGCATCTGAACGGAGTCCGCGCGGCGGCGGGGGCGGGCTGGCGCGTGCTCGAAGGCGGCGGCTCGGCCCTGGATGCCATCGAGGCGGCGGTTCTCGTCATGGAAGACGACGAGGCGTTCGATGCCGGCCGGGGCAGTTTTCTCAACCGCGACGGCCGCGTGCAACTGGACGCGCTGATGATGGACGGCCGCACCTTGCGGGCCGGCGGCATCGGCTGCGTCGAGCACATCCGCCATCCCATCCACTTGGCGCGCATGGTGCTGGATGAAAGCCCGCACGTTTACCTGGTGGGCGAGGGCGCGGAAGCCTTCGCCACCCTGCACCGCATTGATCTTTGTCCCAATGAAGACCTGGTGATCCCGCGCGAGGTGGAGCGGCTGCGGCTGGCCCAGGAGAAGGCCGTGGCCGGGGAAGAGCACGACGTGTTCGCCGCGCCCACGGTTTCCCACGACACGGTGGGCGCGGTGGCCCTAGACCGGGCGGGCAACATCGCGGCCGCTACCTCCACCGGGGGCACGCTGAACAAGACCCCCGGGCGGGTAGGCGATTCCTCGCTGATCGGCTGCGGCTGCTACGCCGACAACGACAGCGCGGCCGCCTCCACCACCGGCTGGGGCGAGCCCATGATGAAGCTGGTGCTGGCCAAATGGGCCGCGGACCGGGTGCAGGCGGGCGGCGATCCGGCGCTGGTGGCGGCGGAAGCCATTGCCTACGTGAAGCGCCGCCTGAACGGCCACGGCGGCATCATCCTGCTGGATGCCAAGGGCCGCTTCGGCCTTGCCCACAACACGCCGCGCATGGCCTGGGCGCTTCATACGGCCACGACGCAAGAGTGCGGCATCGGCCGGGATTAGGTCGTTGGTCGTTGGCCGTTAGTCGTTGGCCATTAGCTGTTAACGGTAGTCACCAGAAGTTCCGCCTTGTGGCTAACGACTAACGACTAACGACCGGAGGGGCTAGGCCTGCCTGCGTAGATTGGCGCAGGATTCCCCGGGTTCCAATTTGAGCCTGCATTTTTCCTAGCGAGTTTTCTTGCGTTCAGTGCTGCTTCTGATGTAAAAACCTCAGCCACATCTGCCTGCTCCAGGCAGCATGACTCTCGATCCCCGGCCGCACGTCAGAACTTGCAAGCTGCAAAGGCAGAGTCGTGGCCGGTATTGCAGGTGAAAGGTGGACCCCATGAGCCGATCCATGAAGCTGTTCCTTGCCATCATGATGTCGCTGCTGCTGGCCGCCAGCGCGGCGGCGCAGTCGGCCGCAACCGCCGAGCTGTACGTCACGGTCAAAGACCCGAAAGGGCTGGTGGTCAGGAATGCCAGCGTGAGCGTGGCCAATGAGGCGACCAATATCCAACGCACGGCCGGCGAGAACGTCGGCGGCGAATACCTGTTCTTGGCGTTGGTCCCCGGCCGGTACACGGTTACGGTGCGGGCGCCGGGTTTCGCCAGAACGGTAGCCAAGGGCCTGACCATAACCATCGGCCAGAAAGCGGAGCTCCCCCTCACCCTGCAACTGGCGGCGGTGGAGTCGGTGGTGAACGTGACCGGCGAGGCGGAATTGATCGAGACCCAGCGCTCGGCGCCCACCACCACGATTAGCCAGGGATCCATTCAGAACCTGCCGATCAACGGGCGCAACTACATCAATTTCGCCGAGACCGATTCCAAGCTGGCGCGCGACACCACGCCCGCCATCGGCGCCGCGCCCACCTCGGGCCTGAACTTCGGTGGCCAGCGCGCCCGCGCCAACCTGGTCAACGTGGACGGCGCCGACGCGGTGGACAACTCCACCAACGGCATCCGCTCCACGGTGTCGCAGGACGCGGTGCAGGAATTCCAGATCATCACCAACGGCTACTCGGCCGAGTACGGGCGCGCCTCCGGCGGCGTGGTCAACATCATCACGCGCTCGGGCACCAATGCGTTGCACGGGACCGCGTACGGCTACCTGCGCAACCGTAACATCCAGGCAGTGAACCCGTTCAGCAACGTGAGCGACCCGGCGTACACGCGGGTGCAGACCGGCTTCACCCTGGGCGGGCCGGTCAAGAAGGACAAAACCTTCTACTTCATCTCCTACGAAACCACGCGGCGGCGCGAGTCCGGCTTCTCCAACATCGGGGCCAACAACTTCGACCTGGTGCCATACGATACCAGCCGGCTGGCGCCGATTCTGGGGGCAAATTTCGGCACCGTGCTGTTGACCAAGAACGCCAATATTGATCAGCCGGCGTTCCTGAATTCGCTGGCGGCCGCCATTCCCACCCTGCCTCCCGCGCAGCAAGCGGCGATGGCGCAACTGATGGGGAAGTACCTGTTCCTGGCCGCCGGCAGCGCCGGCGTGGCGGTGAATGGCCGGCTTCCGGTTGCCGCCAACGGCCTGCCCCTGATGGGCATGGCGCTGTTGGGCAGTTTCGCGGGAAAGCCTTACCCGCTGTCCGCCAATCCGCTGCAGTTGTTCCCCACTAGCGGCTACAAGCTGCCCGGCAACTGGGTACCGCTCAGCACCATCACCGGCAACTTCCCCATTTCCGAGGGCACCACGCTGGTCTCCGCGCGCCTGGACCATCAGCTCACCAACCACCAGCAGCTCATGTTGCGCGCCGGGGTCAGCCCCAGCACGGTGACCGGCATTGAGCCGCAGGCCCAGGGCACGCAAGTCAGGGGACTAAACGCCTGGTCGCGGACTTCCGAAAATCAGTATCGCGACTTCAACCTCATCGCGCAGCACGCCTGGACCATTGGCCTGAACAAGGTCAATGAGTTTCATTTCCAGTACGCGCGTCGTGGGCTGAATTACACCTACTCGCAGTCGCCCGGCGGCAGCGGCGTTGCCATCAATATTCCCGGCTACGCCTTCCTGGGGCGCGAGCCCTTCTCGCCGGTGGTTCGCACCGAGAAGCGCTACCAGTTCACCGACAATTTTTCGCTCAGTAAGGGCTCCCACACCTTTAAGCTCGGCGGGGACGTCCACTATCTGCCGCTGAAGGCCGATTTCACCGTCAACTTCGGCGGCGTGTATAACGTCGGCGGCCTCAGCGCCGGCCAGATATTCACCGATAGCGCCGGCAATCCCCTCACCAAGGTTCCCGGAACCAGCATCAATATCCCCGGTTTCACCGCGGTGCAGGCTTACGGCCTGGGTTTTCCGTCCTACATGGTGCAGGGAGTCGGCAATCCGCATGACGAGTTTTCCAACAAGATCATTGCCGGCTTCATCCAGGACACCTGGCGCATCAAGTCGAACCTGACCCTCAACTACGGCGTGCGCTACGACGTCGAGCTCACCCCGACGTTCACCCCGATGAACGCGTACGCCGCCGCGGCCGAGCAGAAGCTCGGCATCACGGAAGGCATCCCGCGCGACTACAACAATTTTGCCCCGCGCATCGGTCTGGCCTGGGACCCGTGGAAGGACGGCAAGACCGTGGTCCGGGCCTCCTACGGCATGTTCTACGATCACCCGCTGCTGGCGCTCGCCTTTGACTCCGACGTGGCCGACGGCACGCAAGCGCCGCAAGTCCTGATGTTCGGCACCAGCCCCGGCTATAGCGCTTCGACGGGTCTGGTCAGTTGCCTCAACGCGACCAACGCCTTCCAGGGGCTGGCATCGGCCTGCCTGCCGGCATCGTTCAATTACATCGGCGACCAGCAGCGCTTCAACACCACACCCAACGCGCCTTCAATCTTTGTGGGACAGCAGTATCTGACGTCCGGAACCCCGCTGAGCCTGCTGCCATTGACTTTCCCGGTGGGCAGTAATTTCGTCTACCCCTATTCCCAGCAGGCGAACCTGACCTTTGAGCACGATCTGGGTCACGATTACACCCTCAGCCTCGAATACAACTTTAACGGCGGCCATCACCTGTATCGCCCGATTAACGTCAACACCACGCGTTCCGACCTGCTGGTGCAGAACTTCGCCCGCGCCCAGGCAGGCATCACCAACCTGAGAAACGCGGTTTCCGCACTCTCCGCCAACCCCATGCTGGCGCCGGTGGTCTCGGCCGTGCTCCCCAGCCTGGTGAATTACAGCAGCCCGCTGGCGGTGACCGGCTGCCCCACCTTGCTGATCGGAGCGATCTACAACCAGGTGCTGGCGGCTGCCGGCCCGGTGGCCGCAGGCGCGGTCCGGAGCGCCATGACGGGCGTGAACTCCAGCCCGCAGGGCGTGTGGACTTCGGCCCCGCTGGTCAGCTTCTTCCGGCCTTCGGGAATTAACCCGTCGCTGACGAGCAGCCCCTTTGCCGCCTGCATGGGCGAGGCTACGGCCTTGGGCATTGGCAACAACAACATCCCGTTCAGCGATGCCATCGCCAACCTGTCCAACGGCAGCTCCGTGTATCACGGTTTCAGCGTCAACCTGCGCAAGCGCATGAGCAACCACTACGAGTTCCTCGCTTCCTACACCTGGTCGCATGCCATTGACGACTCCACCGACCTGCAGACCACGCTGGCGCCGCAGGACAACTACAACCCTGGGGCGGAGCGCTCCAATTCCGCCTTTGACCAGCGCCACCGCCTGGTATTCAGCGCGGTGTTGCAGAGCGGCAAGCGCCCCGGCCAGGGGTTCGTGAGCAAATTCATGAGCAACTGGACGGTTGCTCCCATTGTTGACCTCGCCTCCGGACGCCCCTTCAACATCGTCACCGGCATGGACCGCAACTTCGACATCGGCGGGACCGACCGTCCGCTGATCGCCTCCGGCCCCGGCACCAACAGTTGTGGCGATGTCGCGGTGGCCTCCACCTACTCGCCCAGCGGCTGGTTTCAACCGGCCTGCTTCGTGGACGGCACCTTTGTCGGGAACCTCGGACGCAACGCGGGCGTGAAACCGTGGACCCTGTTCACCGACCTGCGGGTGTCGCGCCGCATCAACTTCACCGAGCGCCTGGGCCTGGACGCCATCGTCGACATGTTCAACATCATTAACCGGTTCAACGTCCTGGATGTTGACACCCTCTACACCGGCGCCGGCCGGCCGGTGTCCGCTTCCGATCCACGCCAGTTCCAGTTCGCGCTGCGACTGTCGTGGTAGACCGCATTTAACGATTGATGGCGTCATGCTGACCTCGTGTGCGCGCTGTTCGCACACGAGGTCAGCATCTATGCTTTGAGCGCATCGAGAAACTCCAAACTTCGTGCCGCCGCATCGAAAAAGCAGAGATCCTGAGCGTCGCCAGAACCGGGCGACGCTCAGGATGACCCTTCGGGCGTGCGTGCCTTTGCGTCCTTTGCGGTTTATATTTTTCTCACCATGCCCATATCACGAGCCGACGCCACCCATTGCGTCCACGCCGGCGAAGAGCGGCACCGCACCAACGCCGGCCTGACCACCCAGATCGCGCAAAGCGCCGTGTTCGTCATGCCCAGCCTCGACGAACTGCGCCGCTACGCCGAGGGCCGCTCCAGCGCCTTCATGTACACCCGTTACGGCAATCCCACCACCGACGTGGCCGAGAAGAAGATCGCTGCCCTGGAGGCCGGCGAGGTCTGCGTGGTCACGGCCAGCGGCATGGCCGCCGAACTGGCCACCATGCTGGCGGTGTGCGAGTCGGGCGACGAAATCGTCTCCCTGCTCGACCTCTACGGCGGCACCACCAAGTTGTTCCAGTCGGTGCTGTCGCGCCTGGGGATCCGCACCCGCCTGGTGCCGTTTCACGAACTGGGCGACATCGAGAAGCACTTCACGCCACGCACCCGCATGCTGTTTCTGGAGACGCCCACCAACCCCACCCTGCGCTGCGTGGACATCCGCGCCCTGGCCGAGGTGGGCCACCGGCGCCAGGCCTGCGTGGTGGTGGACAACACCTTCGCCACCCCGCTGCTGCAAAAGCCCCTGGAACTCGGCGCCGACATCGTCATCCATTCCGCCACCAAGTACCTGGGCGGGCACAATGACCTGACCGCCGGGGCGGTGGTGGGAGCGCACAAGTGGGTTGATCCCATCCGCGAGATGGTGAAGTACACCGGCGGCTGCCTCGATCCGCTGGCTTCCTATCTCTTGATTCGCGGGCTGAAGACGCTGGAAATCCGGGTAGAGCGCGCCTGCGCCAATGCCCGCGTGATAGCCGAATTCCTGCGCGGCCATCCCAAGGTGGCGCGGGTGATGTATCCCGGGCTGGCGGGCGATTCCAATTATGAACTGGCGCGGCGCCAGATGCGCGATTTCGGCATGATGGTCTCGTTCGAACCCAGGGGCGGCGCCGCGGCGGCGGAGAAATTCATCGATGGCCTTGAACTGTGGTATTTGGCGACCAGCCTGGGCGGCGTCGAGTCTTCCGTCTCTTACCCGTTATTCTCGTCCCATGTTGGACTTACCGACCGCCAACTGGAACTGCTGGATGTTTCCGCGGCAACGGTGCGGCTCTCGGTCGGCATCGAACATGCATCTGATCTGGTTGCCGACCTGAAGCAGGCACTGGATCGTTTGTGATCCCTTTTCGCTGGTTCGGTAAGTGACCGACCGAAAGATGATCGGCTGACTGGCCCAACAGCGGTGTACATCCGGGTACGTTTAGGACGTTCCCTCGATTGACCGGTCTGTAAACAGAATAGTAGGATGCGCTGGGTCTGGCTGTACCTTGGTGCCGACCCTTCGCCGGGCCATATACACGAGGTATATGCGCAACCCTAGGTGGTGGTGTGTTTTTATTGCGGGCGTCCTGGTTCTGACCGTGGTCTCGTGCAAGACGACCGAGACCCGGCCGGCCAGCGTTGCCCCGCCCAGGCAAGCCGCCGCCCCCACTCTGACCCCACCCACGCCGCCTCCGCCCAAGATCCAGCAACGGCCGGAGCCCATGGTTGATCCGGTAGAGGCGGTCATTGCGACGGCGGAAAAGGAATACCAGGCCGGCCTGGCCAACTACAACGCCGGCCACCTCGACGCCGCCAAGGACAGCTTTGACCGCGCCTTCGACCTGCTGTTGCGCTCCGGTCTCGATGTCCGCGGCAACGACCGCCTGCAGCAGGAGTTCGACAAGCTTATCGAGGGCATCAACAACCTGGAGATGGTGGCCTTGAAGGCGGGTGACGGCTTCACCGCCCAGATCGCCGAGCCGGCGCCGATTGACGAGGCCAACGAGGTCACCTTCCCGGTTGATCCCAACATCCGCGCCAAGGCCGAAGCCGAGCTGAAGCAAACCCGCTCCGACCTCCCCCTGGTGCTCAACGACGAGGTGACGCGCTATATCAGTTACTTCTCCAGCAGCAGAGGACACGGCACGCTGGAGCGGGCGCTGACCCGGTCCGGCCGCTACCGCGACATGATCGAGAGCGTGCTGCGGCAGGAGGGCGTGCCGCAGGACCTGATCTACCTGGCCCAGGCCGAGTCCGGCTTTCACCCGCTGGCCCTCTCCCGCGCCGGCGCCCGCGGCATGTGGCAGTTCATGGCCAGCCGCGCCTCTTCCTACGGCTTGCAGCGCAACTGGTGGGTGGACGAGCGCCAGGATCCGGAAAAAGCCACCCGCGCCGCCGCTAAGCACCTCAAGGACCTCTACCACCAGTTTGGCGACTGGTACCTGGCTATGGCTGCCTATAACTCGGGCCCGGGTACGGTGCAGGCGGCGGTGCAGCGCACCGGCTATGCCGATTTCTGGGAACTCTATCGCCGCGGCGTGCTCCCGCGGGAGACGCGCAATTACGTCCCTATCATTCTGGCCGCCACTATCATGGCCAAGAACCCGGCGCAATACGGGCTGGAAAATCTGCAACCCGACCAGCCCCTGCGGACTGACAAAGTCGAGATCAACTATCCGGTGGACCTGCGCCTGGTCGCTGAATGTATCGACACCAGCGTCGCTCGCTTGCAGGAACTCAACCCCAGCCTGCTGCGCATGACCACTCCCAAAGACGGCGCCTTCGAGCTGTTGCTGCCGCCGGGCACGGGCGCCAAATACCAGCAGGCCATCGCTGCCATTCCGCGGGAGATGCGCGTCTTCTGGCGCTACCACAAGGTGGCGCAGGGTGAGACCCTGGCCGACGTCGCCCGCCAGTACCACACCACGCAAAGCGCCATCGCGCAGGTGAACGAGCTGAAAGACGGCGAGCTCACGGCCGAAAACAAGCTGATCATTCCCATCACGCCCGGCAAGCGTTCCGCGGGACTGGAAGCGGTGACTTACGCCAAGCGGCCCACCCTGTACAACGCCCGCAAAGGCGACACCGTGCTTTCCGTCGCCGACGACTTTGGCGTCCCTGCCGAGAAAATCCGTAAGTGGAACCGCCTGCGTGGCAACCAGTTGCGCACCGGCCGCACGCTGCGCATCTATCGCCCCCTCACGGGGCGCGAGCCGGGCGCCCGCAGCGCCGCGGGCAAGTCACGCAAGTCCAAGCCCAGCAGCAGCTTGCGCGCCTCCAAGGGGGCGCGCATCGTACATCACAAAGTCCAGGCGGGCGAAACCCTGTTCAGCATTGCCAGCCGCTACAATACCAGCGTCGCCGCCCTGCGCCGCGACAATCGCGTCTCCCGCCTGAAGACCGGCGATGTGCTCGTCATTCGCGCTCCCTGATCGCCTCATCGTGCATCTTTGATTCGGCAGTTCGGCATCCATGCAACAGTTGCTTGACACAAAAAACGCTGTGCTATAATCCGCGCGGATTTTGGTCATTATTCATCGGCTCTGCCGTGGTCAGGCCCCGCGAGCTGATTCGGTGCGATGACGCCGTGCTCGCCTATCAGGAGGAAACATGACGTTTGACGACCAGACTCTTTACGGACGCGACGACGACACGGATGAGTTCGGCGACACCGGAGCGTACGGCGAGAACCTCGAGGAGGATTTCGAAGAAGAAGAGGAAGAAGAAGAAGAAGAGGAAGCGGAACCCGTAGTCACTGAAACCCCCGGTGGCCCGGGCACCGCACCCGGCGGCGCTATTCAAGCCCCGCCCCCAGCGCCGCGCAGAGCGCCCGCGCGCAAGAAGCCCCCCGCCAAGAAGCCCGCCCGCAAAAAAGCGCCCGCAAAAAAGGCGGCCCGCAAAGCCGCCGCCAGGAAGACGGCTGCCAAGAAGGGCGGCGCCAGGAAAGCGGCGAAGAAGGCCGGTGGCAAGAAGAAGGGCGGCAACAAGAAGGGCGGCAGCAAGAAGAAGGGCGGCAAGAAGAAGAAGGGCGGCAAGAAGCGCCACTAGCCCGCCTTGCGTCTCCGCGCCCTCACCTGAGATGCCAACGTGTGCGCCAGCAGATCAAAGCTGCGGCTCGGCTGCGGCTTTTTTGTCCCCCCGTGTAGCGTGCTCGCCCTCAGCCGCGGGACCGAGTTTTTGCCTGACCGACGACTGCGAATTGACCACCAGCTACTTCTTCCCCTGCACCGCTCCCAGACAGCGGCCGTACAACTCCAGCAGGTGATCGGCGTACTCGGAGGGCTTGGCCGGCGGGCCGCCCTGGAAGCCGGCGCCCGGCGTGCCCGTCTTTCCGTACCCGGTCGTCAGGGCGATGAACTTCATCAGGTCCAGCGCGATGTCTTCGTTGCGCCGCGATCCCACACTCAGCCCAGGCGCATCTTCCATGAAACTTCCTCCTTCACGCACGTACGGGACGTTGAACTCTTCGTCGAATTGCTGTCGAACACTCATGCTGCCGCTTCCGGCTGGCGCCTTCGCCAATGCTCGCTATACTGACAACTGCCTTCTGCTCAGGTCTCGATGGCCACGTGGCACACCCGCCCCACGATGTAGTCGGCGAAGCCCTTGCCCTCTTCGATGGCCAGCACGCCCACCGGATATGCCTGGTTGTGCGGGCGCAGCACCAGGTGCTTGCCCGCCAGCTCGACGTACTTGACGGTGCAGCCGCCCTCGCTGCGCACCGCGTACATGTTCTGCTCGCCCTTGCGGTAGGGGGTCAGGGTGTTGTAATGGCGGTCGATGAGCAGCGTCGCCCCCGGCAGCAGCCGCGGATACATGCTCATGCCGTCGCGCGCGTCCACTTTGACCAGCACGAAGCGCCGCCAGCCGTCGCGCAGGCTGGCCATGTCC
>Ga0315268_10005496_pt1 | contig 13593 bp, 9 predicted proteins | sample C1_top_MG_FD_204535 | JGI IMG/M metagenome (GOLD analysis project Ga0315268, IMG submission 204535) | Sediment microbial communities from Yellowstone Lake, YNP, Wyoming, USA - C1_top | ecosystem: Environmental > Aquatic > Freshwater > Lake > Sediment | place: USA: Wyoming | collected 2017-08-01 | reverse complement strand
CTCACCCCAGCCCTCTCCCCCCGCCAGCGGGGGGAGAGTGAGGAACATGTTTCTCCAGGCTTTAGAAATTTTCCGAACTTCTGAAATAGATGGCCTTTTTATTCTTTAAATAACCGAAAACAGAAAACGGTATTAGCCTTGGCTGCAAACTGACCGCTACCCTCACAAATTCTTCAGCGGCGGTTGGCCGGTGGATTCCAGGACGCTGCGCCACAAGGGGGAATCCAGTTCCACCTGGCGGAGCCTGCCCACCGCCGCCTGGATGGGAATGTGGACGTAATGGCTGCGCCAACGGCTGATGAGCAAGGCCGACTTCCCGGCCATGCCGGCGTGAGCCGCATTCTGCCCCAGAAAGCCGCAGTAGATGCGGTCATTATAGTTGGCCGGCATGCTGCGGATCAAGTAGCTGGGATCGATGTACTTAAGATTTATCTCCATTTTGAGCTTTTCAAAATATTCCTTGATCTTCTCCTGCAGCAGCAAGCCGATGTCGCCGGGCTTGATATTGCCCGAGGGGTCTCGGGGCAGCTCCTCCTCCCGGAAGTATTTCTGCCCGGCGCCTTCGGCCACCAGGATGACGGCATGGCCACGATCCTTGAGGCGGGCCTCGAGATTGGGCAGCAAGCCATGCTCGCCTTCGATATCAAAATCGGACTCCGGTATCAGGACAAAATTTACGTCCCGCATGGCCAGGGAAGCGTTGGCCGCGATGAAGCCGGAATAACGACCCATCAGCTTCACCAGGCCGATGCCGTTGGGAGCTCCCAGGGCCTCGGTGTGCGCGGCCCGGATGGCTTCGGTGGCCACTTCCACCGCGGTATCGAAGCCAAAGGAGCGGCTCACCAGGGCAATGTCATTGTCAATGGTCTTGGGAATGACGATGACGCTGACGCGTAATCCCCGGCGGGCGATTTCCTCCCATATCAGGCTGGCGGCCCTTAAGGTGCCGTCTCCCCCAATGAGGAAGAGAATCTGGATATTCAAGCGGTCCAGGGCGTCCACGATCTCCCCGACGTCTTGGGGGCCCCTGGAGGAGGAGAGGATGGTGCCGCCAAAGGTGTGAATATTGGCCACCACTTCAGGAACAAGTTCCATCAAGGTGTGTCCGTATTTGGGGATAAAACCCTGAAACCCGTAACGGACCCCATAAATATGGCGCACTCCATAAATATGGTGCAGTTCCAAGACGATGGCCCGGATGACATCGTTGGTTCCCGGACACAAACCGCCGCAAGTGGCAATGGCGCAGTGGACTTTGGAAGAGTCAAAGTAAATCCTGGCCCTGGGGCCGGCCTGCTCAAAGTAAAGCAGGTCCTCGTCCGAGGCCAGGCCATTCAGATATGCCTGGGTATCATAGACCAGGATGCGGTCCCCATCTTGAACAAAGGATTTATTTTTTACCTGGCCATCCCGGGTGATCAAGGGATATTGATGGATGGGAGAGTCCACTCTGGGGTCTCCCAGGGAAGGGATGCTGGTGTCGAACTTTTCATAGGGCATAGCGGGCGTCACCTTTGTGAGTTTTAGACTGCGGTTTTTCGCTTCCTGGCGAACCGTGGCAGGTTAGTCTTGGCCATTTCTCCTTCCCAAGAAGAGAGCAATTACCAGGCCCCCATGGGGTCCCGGGAAGCAATAGGGGCGGGGCCCAGGCCACCGGCCCTCACCAGGTCTCGGTCATGGCCTCCAGTTCGTCTTTGAGCTGCCGGGTCATTAATTTCTTGATGGCGTCCCGGGGGGCCAGGCCTTCGTAGAGAATCTTGTAGACCGCGGTGACGATGGGCATGTCCACCCCCAGGCGTGCCGCCAGGAAGTGAACGGCCTGGGAGGTCTTCACCCCCTCGGCCACCATGGCCATGTTTTCCAGGATCTGGGGGAGGCTCTCTCCCTGGCCCAACCTGAGGCCCACCTGGAAGTTGCGGCTCTGAGGGGCGGTGCAGGTGACGACCAGGTCTCCCAGGCCCGCCAGGCCGGTGAGAGTCATGGGGTTGGCCCCCAGGCGGATTCCCAGGCGGGTCATCTCGGCCAGCCCCCGGGTAATGAGGGCGGCCCGGGGGTTGTCTCCCAGGCCCATACCCGCAAGGATCCCGGTGCCGATGGCGAAGATGTTCTTCAGGGCCCCGCCCAACTCGGCGCCGGTGACATCGTGGGAGGTATAAACCCGGAAGTAGGGGGCGGAGAGAAGTTTTTGCACCTGCTGGGCCAGGTCCCGCCAGCGGGAGGCCACGGTCACCGCGGTGGGCTGCTTCTGGACCACTTCCCGGGCGAAGCTGGGCCCCGCCAGCACCGCGTAGGGCACGGCCGCGCCCAGCTCTTCCCGGGTCACCCCGTCCATAGTCAACTGGGAGTCGATCTCTATGCCCTTGGTGGCGCTTAGCAGGGCGCCCCCCGCGGGCCAGTGGGGTTTTAAGGCGCGCAGCGTCTGCCGGAAGACGTGGGAGGGCACCGCCATGAGGATTACCCCGACGTCTTCGAGGGCCGCGCCGAATTCCTGGGTATAGCTGATGCGGGAGGAGAGCCGGACTTCCGGCAAAAAGGTGTGATTGATGCGGTCCCGGCGCAAGTCCTCCAGGACCTGGGGTTCCCGGACCCAGAGGCGGACGCTGACTCCCTTGTCCCCCAGGAGTTGGGCCAGGGTGGTGCCCCAGCTGCCGGCCCCGATGACGGCCACGGGTTTAGCTTCCGGAGAATCCAAGGTCCGCCTCGGGCTCGGGTTCGGGTTCGGGCTCGGGCTCGCCGTCGCCGTAGTCGCTTCGTTCCGCCACCTTGGCCAGGCTCACCACCCGTTCTTCGGCTTCCGCATCCATCAGTTTGACGCCCTGGGTGACCCGGCCGATGAGGGAAATGCCCCGGGCCGCCAGGCGCAGGAGCTTGCCCCCGTCGGTGACCAGGATGACCTCGTCGTCTTCGTTCACCTGGAGGATGCCCATGACCCGGCCGGTGCGCTTGGTGATGTTCAGGCCCAGGACACCCTGGCCGCCCCGGTGGTGCTGGGGGTACCTGGCCGGGTTGGTGCGCTTGCCGAAGCCCCGCTCCGTCACCGTCAGGATGGTGCCCTGGGGCCGCAGCACCTCCATGCCCACCACCTCGTCCTCCGGGGCCACCACTATGCCCCTGACGCCCCGGGCGCCGCGGCCCATGTCCCGGACCTCGGCGGAGGGAAAACGGATGATTTTCCCCAGGCGGGTGCCCAGCAGGATGCTCTGGTCGGGTTCGCTGAGGGCCACCCCCACCAGTTCGTCCTCCGAATCCAGGGAGAGGGCGATGAGGCCGCCGCCGCGGGGCCGCTGGAAGTTCAGCAGGTCGGTCTTCTTGACCACGCCCCGGCGGGTGCCCATCACCAGGAAGAGCCCGGGGGTGAATTCCCGCACCGGCAGGATGGTGGTCACTTTTTCCTCCGCGGTGAGCTGCACCAGGTTAACGATGGCCTTGCCCTGGGCGGTGGGCGAGCCCACGGGGATCTCGTGCACCTTGAGCCAGTACACCCGGCCCTTGTTGGTAAACACCAGGAAATAAGTGTGGGTGGAAGCCACGTGGAGCTGGGAAACGAAATCGTTTTCCCGGGTGGCCATGCCGGTGCGGCCTTTGCCGCCCCGCCGCTGGCTGCGGTAAATGGTGAGCGGGGTGCGCTTGATATAACCCCGGTGGCTGACGGTCACCACCATGTCTTCGTCGGCGATCAAATCCTCGGCGGTGAAATCCTGGGCCTCGGGGATGATCTCGGTGCGGCGGCCGTCGCCGTAGCGCTCTTTGAGCTCGGTGAGTTCCTGGGCGATGAGGGCCTTGACCTGGGCCTCGTCCGTCAGGATGCGGCGGTAGCCCTTGATGGCCTTTTCCACCTCTTTGGCTTCCTGGATGATCTTCTGGCGCTCCAGGCCGGTTAAGCGTTGCAGCCGCATGTCCAGGATGGCCTGGGCCTGGATGTCGGACAGGGCGAACTGGGCCTGGGTCTCTTCCAGGGTCAACTGCGGCTGGGCCGCGGTGATGAACGACCCGGCCATGAGCTGCCCTTTGGCTTCCGCCGGGTTGGCCGCGGCCCGGATCAGCGCAATGACCTGATCCAGGTAATTCAGGGCCATGAGCAGCCCCGCCAGGATGTGGGCCCGGGCCTCGGCCTGCTTCAGCTCATAGCGGGTGCGCCTTAAGATGACTTCCCGGCGGTGCTCCAGGAAATGGCTCAGCAGGTCCTTTAAGCTAAGGAGCTCCGGCCGGTTGTGGACGATGGCCACCAGGTTGATGCCGAAGGTGACCTGCATGTTGGTGTGGAGATAGAGCTGGTTCAGGATGGTCTGGGCCGTCTCTTCCTTTTTGAGCTGGATCGCCACCCGCATGCCTTCCCGGTCGGATTCGTCCCGGATGTCGGCGATGCCCTCGATTTTCTTGTCCTTCACCAGTTCGGCGATGCGCTCGATGAGGCGGGCCTTGTTCACCTGGTAGGGCAGCTCCCGGATCACCAGGGCTTCCCGGCCGGCCTTGCGCTCCGAGATGACCTTGGCCCGGAGGCGGATGAGGCCCCGGCCGGTGCGGTAGGCCTCGCTGATGCCGTCGGCCCCGTAAATGAAGCCGCCGGTGGGGAAGTCCGGCCCCGGCAGCACCTCCATGAGCTCGGGCAGGGTGATGTCCGGGTTGGCCAGGGTGGCCAACAGGGCGTCGCAGACTTCGTCCAGGCTGTGGGGCGGGATGTTGGTGGCCATGCCCACCGCGATGCCCGAGGCTCCGTTGACCAACAGGTTGGGCAAGCGGCTGGGCAGCACCAGGGGCTCTTTCATGGAGCCGTCGTAGTTGGCCACGAAATCCACCGTGTCCTTGTCCAAGTCCTGGAGGAGTTCGTGGGCCAACCGGGTGAGCCTGACCTCGGTGTAGCGCATGGCCGCGGGGGCGTCGCCGTCGATGGACCCGAAGTTGCCCTGGCCGTCCACCAGGGGATAGCGCATGGAGAAGTCCTGGGCCATGCGCACCGCGGCGTCGTACACCGCGGTGTCGCCGTGGGGGTGGTATTTGCCGATGACGTCCCCCACGATGCGGGCGCTTTTGCGGTAGGGCCGGTTAAAATCGTTGCCCGCCTCGGACATGGCGAAGAGTATCCGGCGGTGCACCGGTTTGAGGCCGTCCCGGACGTCGGGCAGGGCCCGGCCGATGATGACCGAGAGGGCGTACTCCAGGTACGATTTGCGGATTTCATCCTCGATGTTGATGGGTACGGCGCGTGCTTCCATAAATAGGCTCGGTTGTTTCAGAATGAGTGATCCTTAAATCAATGGGTGAGTACAGTAACTGCTTTCAGTCTATATGTATGATACATTATGGCCAGCAGTTCACAATTCGAATTCATTTCTTGGAATTCTCGACTGTCGAATAATTGATTGCAGTGTTCCTGTTCTAAGTTCGGCATGATCAGGAACTGGTATGGTAATCGTGCCGCCCTGGTGCATTTTCTGCATCACAATATGGCTGCCTCGACGACGAACCTCCTTGAATCCGTGATGCGATAAGATTTGACAGACCTCTTTGCCGGAAAGAACACGGAGCTTACCCAACCGCTACCTCAACCTGAGTAATATAGACCTCTTCCCGGAGACGGTCTTTAATCTCTTCTTTAGAGGCTGCCTCAAAGAACAGTTCCAAGGCTTCCTGGAGATTTTTCCTCGCTTCCTCGATGGTGTCTCCCTGGCTGGCAATATCAAGTTCCGGACACAGAGATACATAACCATCGCCTTCACGTTCAATGATGGCGGTAAGCTGCCGCTTCATTTTTTCTCCTATTTCGGTTGGTAATTGTTTGACCCCGGATAACCCACAGGGCCATGTAATTAAGGATTAATAGTCGTTTGATACACAAATTGCCCTTCTTCCACCTTGATGACCGTTACGCCCTTGATGGGGTTGTGGTCCGGACCCATGGTGAACATGCCGGTGACCCCGGGGAAGTCTTTGGTGGCCGCCAGGGCCCGGGTGATTTTGTCGCCGTCGAGTGCGCCGGCCTGCTCCATGGCCGCGGCCAGCAGAAAATAACCGTCGCCCCCCAGGGCCGCGAAGGCGTCCAGCTGCTTGTTAAAAGTTTTTTCGTAGGACTCGGCGAAGCGCCGCCCCAATTCCGTGGTCACCCCCTGGCGGTGGAACAGGGCGGTGAAATACATGCCGTTCACCGCCTCGCCGCCGATTTGCACCAGCTCCGGCACCTGGGCGCCGTCGCCGGTGAGGACCGGGGTCCTGACCCCCAGGTCCTGGAGCTGCTTGGCCAGCAGGGCGTCCTCGGTGTAGTAGTTGGGGGCGTAAATCAGGTCGGGGCGGGCCGCTTTCATGGCCGAAATCTGGGCGCTGAAGTCCTGGTCGCCCGTCTGAATATAGCTGGTGGCCACGATCTCGCCCCCGCGGGCCTTGAATTCCACCACAAAGAAATTGGCCAGGCCCACGCAATAGTCCTGGGCCTGGTCGATGAGCACCGCCACCCGCCGGGCCTTCAGGTGCTCCCAGGCGAAGCGGGCCGCCACCTTGCCTTGCAGGTCGTCCACGTAGGCGGCCCGGAAGGCGTATTTGCGGTTCTGGGTCACCAACGGGTTGGTGGCGGTGGGGGAGATATTGGGAATCCCGGCCCGCTCGGCGATGGGCACCCCGGCCAGGGTGTCGCTGCTGATGACTTCGCCGATGATGGCCGCCACCTTGTCCTTCTCAATGAGGCGGCTCACCGCGTTGGCGGCCTCGATGCGGTCGCTGCGGGTGTCCAGCAGGATGAGCTGCGCCGGCTGACCCAAGATCCGGGGCTGCAGCCGGTGCGCCACCTGCACCCCTTCCCACACCATCTGGCCCATGGCCGCGGCGGCCCCGGTCATGGGCAGGTAGAGCCCGATTCTGACCTCCGCCGCCGCCGGGAGGGAGGTGAGAAGTAATAAGCAGCCGATGATGACGAGTTTTCTGATAAACCCAACTCCTTCTCAAGATGTTGAGTGGGGGCGAAAAGGCGAAAAGGGCAAAAGGCGAAAGGGAAAATACCGCAGAAGGGAATCGGCACCTCACCTTTTCGCCTTATCCCCATTTAACCTTTTCCCCCTGGTTTTTAAAGGCTTGTCCCCACCCCTTAACATCCCTATAATAGCACATGGAAGCGCGATGCGGAAATGAATTCCGGTGACCATAAGGGGTGCGCCATGGAACTGAAACTGGCCAAACTGCTGATTCCCGAAGGGGCCAATATCATCCTGGGCCAGAGCCACTTCATCAAAACCGTGGAAGATTTGTATGAGATTATCGTGGGCATCGTGCCGGGGTGCAAATTCGGCCTGGCCTTTTCCGAATCCTCCGGGGACTGCCTCATCCGGGTGGAAGGCAACGACCAGGAGCTGATGGCCGCGGCCACGGCCAACGCCGAAAGACTGGCGGCCGGACACACCTTCAACATCCTGCTCAAGGACGCCTTTCCCATCAACCTGCTGAATGCCATCAAGCTGTGCCCCGAAGTCTGCCGCATCTTCTGCGCCACCGCCAACCCGGTGGAGGTCATCCTGGCCGAAACCGCCCAGGGTCGGGGTATCCTGGGGGTGGTGGACGGGATCTCCCCCAAAGGCGTGGAAGACGACGCCGGCCGCACCTGGCGCCATGAAATACTGAGGAAGTTCGGGTATAAGAAGTGAGCAGTAAGCAGTGAGCAGTGAGCAGTAAGCAGTGAGCAGTGAGCAGTGAGCAGTGAGCAGTGAGCAGTAAGCAGTGAGCAGTGAGAAGTGAGCAGTAAGCAGTGAGCAGTGAGCAGTAAGCAGTGAGCAGTGAGAAGTGAGCAGTGAGCAGTGAGCAGTGAGCAGTAAGCAGTGAGCAGTAAGCAGTGAGCAGTAAGGTCCCTCTCCCATAGAGGAAAAATGTAGGGCGGGCACCGCCCGCCTTACATCCTCAATTAAATTAAATTTTGTCGAATTAAGGTGGGCAGCACTCAATTATATCAATGTGGTCCGCGCCCATCCTATAGGCTCACAAACCGAAAACCAAAAACAGAAAACAGAAAACCGAAAACAGAAAACCAATGAACGCGGCCGTCTTGGCGGCGGGGTTGGGCACCAGGCTCCGGCCTTTGACGGACCTGGTTCCCAAGCCCCTGATGCCGGTGTTGAACCGCCCCTTGTTGGGCCTGTTGTTGGCCCAGCTTGAGCAGGCGGGCTTTGCCCAGGTGGCGGTGAACACTCATCATCTGGGGGAGATGGTGCAGCAATTTTTGGCAGGGCAGGGGCCCCCGGGGTTGAAGCTCAGTGTCAGTCCCGAGCCGGAGTTGCTGGGCACCGGCGGGGGCCTGAAGAAGCTGGGAGAGATTCTGGGGGGCGGGCCCTTCCTGGCGGTGAACGGCGATATCCTGACGGACCTGGACCTGGGGGCGGTGTACCGCAGCCACCGGGAAGGTGCCCTGACCACCCTGGTGCTCCACGATTGCCCGCCTTACAATCAGGTGTGGGTGAAGGACGGCGCGGTGGTGAGCATTGGCGCGCCGCCGGGCACCCTGGCGGCGCGGCCTCTGGCTTACACCGGCGTCCAGGTGGTGGGACCGGAGATGCTGAAATATCTGCCCCCGGCGGGCCAGCCAGCCGACCTGGTGGCGGCCTGGCGGCAGGCCCTGGCCGCGGGGGAGCGGATCGACGCCCTGGTGGTATCGGGCGCCTTTTGGCAAGACCTGGGCGCCCCGGAGTCCTACCTGGCTCTGCACCGCGGTTTACTGGGCGGCGCCGCCCCCAGCCTGGCCGGGTTTTTCCCGCAACTCACCGACCCCTTTATCGGTCCCGGCGCCGGCATCGCCGCGAGAGTTCAGTTCCGGGGCGGGGTTTGCCTGGCGGCCGGGGTGGAGGTGGGGGCGGGGGCCTCTTTGAAGAATACCGTGGTTTGGGAAGGAGCGGTCATCGCCCCGGAGGTCCGCCTGGAAGATTGTATCGTAGCCGCGGGAGTGCGGGTGGGCGCTTCGGCCCGGGGCCGGATGCTGGTGTAAGGGGAGGGCCAGGCGGCCGCCATGGACCAAGCTCCCCCCTGGCCCAGGGGGGCGGGCGGTCTTGACGGAAAGGAGACCCATGATCACTCACATCGTGCTGATCAAACTGCTTCATGGCACTCCCGAAAGGGCGGCAGAAGCGAGACAGGTCCTGGCCGGGATGGCGGGCAAAATCCCGGAGTTGCGCCACCTGGAAGTGGGGGTTGACCTGGTTCACTCCGAGCGGTCCTACGACCTGGCCCTGGTGGCCCGGTTCGACTCCCTGGACGACTTGCAGGCCTACCAGGTGCACCCGGTGCACGTGGAGGTATTGAAATACATGCAGGGAGTGCGGCAGTCGGCCGTGGTGGTGGACTATGAAACTCCCTAGGCAACCCTGCCATGGACGTTTTTAAAACCCTGCGCCTGGAGGCGGCGGTGGCGGAACGGGGCGCCACCCTGAGCGGGGCCCAGCCTCTGGCGGGAGACGGCTCCGACCGCCGCTTCTTCCGCCTGCTGGGGTCGCCCACCGTGGTGCTGCTTTTTCACCCCCGCCCCCCTGGCGGGGAGGTGAATGAAAACGACTCCTATTACCAGGTGGGCCGGCATCTGCGGGCCAAAGGGGTGCCGGTGCCGGAGATTTACGCCTACTGCCGGGAAGAATTCTGGATGCTCCTGGAGGACCTGGGAGACATCAGCCTGGAGACCGCGGTGCAGCGGTCGCCCCAGGAGGGACTGGTGCGCTTCTGGTACCGCCAGGCCCTGGAGGTGCTGGTGGCGATGCAGGTCAACGGCAGGGAAGGCTTCGATGCGGCTTGGTGTTTCGACACTCCCATGGTGCACCGCCCCTTCTTGTGGGAGCGGGAGTGCGGCTATTTCGTCCGGGCGTTCCTTAAGGGCTACCAGAAGCTGAAGATCTCCCTGGAAGACCTGGCCCCGGACTTCGAGCGGCTCCTGACCGGGGCTTTGCCCCCGGGGCCCAACTACTTTTTGCACCGGGACTTCCAGTCCCGCAACCTCTTCATCAAGGGGGGCCGGGTGCGGGTCATCGATTTCCAGGGAGGGCGGCTGGGGCCCCTGGGCTATGACGTGGCGGCCCTGCTCATCGACCCCTACGTCAACCTGAGCCCGGCCCGGCAGGCCGAATTTCTGGACTACTACCTGGAACTCCTCCAGGCCCGGCTGGACCTGGACCCGGAGGCCTTCCGGGAGCAGTACTACCATCTGGCCCTCTGCCGCAATCTCCAGATCCTGGGGGCCTTCGGCCACCTGACCCGGGTAAAGGGGAAGGACCATTTTGCCCGGTACATCCCGGCGGCGCTGACGGGCCTGCGCCGTCGCTTGCAGGAGCGGCCGGGGAAATTTCCCTTGCTGACCCGGGCGGTGGCTGAGGGGCGCTGAGGGCGGAAGGAGATCTCCCGGCCAGAGCAAAGCAGTCAGGGAGAATCTGGGAATTGCAGATGCACAGGAGGTATCTTTAACTGATCACCTCAGGGTGAGCCTCAAGTTTGCGTTGTGGGGGCATCTCATGTCCACCTCACTGCCTTGTACTTAATTGCAGAAGTTTGCGCCGTATTTAGAACCCATTTCTATTCCCCCCTTTTCCAAAGGGGGGGTAGGGGGGTAGGGGGGATTTTATAAGCCATTGAAATCCCCCTAAATCCCCCTTTTTCAAAGGGGGACTTTATGTAGTCCTGATCTTTGAGAAGGCGCGCAATGACTTAGGCTGATTTTCGCAAACAAGTACTAAATCCCAGGACCCACCCAGCCTTCCTGCCCTGGCGGGCATTCTTCTATCTTAGGAATTTTCTCTATCAAAATCAGGTTTTTCCCGATGGTTCTCAAAGCGAATTTCCTTTAATTTCTATAACAATGGATCGCCCTAGGGAAAATCCTTGCAATTAATTAAGGATGTCGGGATGGCAAAAGACCGAATCTTTTTGGGGGCCGGAGAGTATCGGGCTAAATGGCACCAGTGCGCCAGATGCGGGCTCTACTTCATCAACCGGTCTCTGGCTTTAGATGCCATTTTGAAAGGGTGTCCGGGATGTACCGGTAACCGCCTGGGGTTGGCGACCGCCGGCCTGGTTAGCCAGTTAGAGCCGCAACCTCAAGGGAACCGATGGTCTAGCTTGTAAAAATCTCCTTGTGGTTATGATGAAAACTGGTTCCTTCGGAGGGGGAGGAATCTTTGAAACCAGAGATTGCAGAAAGCCAGTATTGGGGCACCGTTTACATCTTTAGGCGGAAAAGTGCTGTCTAGGTGGATTGGGTGCCCGGGGGGCAGTTTGTCAGTCTGCTGCAGCTTTGATAGGCGGCGAGGCCAGGCCACCATCTCACGATTATTGCCATTCCAGCCTATGGTTTAACGACCGGCGGCGAGGTCGGCTGCCTGACCGGCGGCGAGGCCGGCCACCGGGGCCGGGCGCACCTCCAGCCGGCCCATAGTCAGGTCGGAGAGTACCGCCCAGGCGACCACGGGGACCACCCCCGGCCCATGTTAAAGCAAAGGCCCGGTTCCCCCAGTCAGCGCCTCTCAAAAGTCATAGTTGAAAAACACGTCGGCCCCGGAGTTGCGGGTCCCCAGCTGGGATTCGACGCTGAAATTGCGGTTGATCTTGTAATCGATGATCACCTGGCGCTCGTACTGGCCCCGCTCCTCATTAAAGTTGCGCTGATAGGAGACGCTGACGTCTTGGGTGATTTTCTTCTCCACCCCCAGGGTGGCCCGGCCGCCCGCCATGCCGCTTTTGACCGCCACCCCGCCCCCTAAAAAGGGCAGGCCGCCTCCCAGGATCTCGCCGATCTTTTTAGAGGTGATGCCCCCCAGAACCCCCAGGGTCTGGGCTCCCAGGGCAAAATATTGCTCTTTGGTGAGCCTGGCGGTGGGAGCGCCGAAGACCAGATAGGCGAGGACGTCGGCCGGGGGCAGGGGCGGCTGGCTTTCCAGGCGGATCTGGGGGTTGGTCACGGTGCCGGCCACCGTGAGCACCAGGGTGATTTCGTCCATCTGGTGGGCGGCTTTGCCCTCCACGGATATGGGTTCGCCGGGGACGCCGGGCAAAACCATCATGGCCCGTTCCACCTTAAATTCCCGCTCCTGGACGTCAACGGTGCCCTTGAGGGCGTGGATCTCGCCGCCAAACACCAATTTTTGATCTGGTTTTTTAAGAGCTTTAAGTTTACCGGCCATCTCCACCTGCCCGATGGGGTCTTTCAACCAGACGTTCCCCGGGGATTCGAGGGTCACGTCCACCCGCAGATGGCGGTAGAAGGCCGGGGCCGGTCCCGGGCTCCGGGGCCGGGGTTTATGGGACACCAGAACGATGTCCGGGTCATGTTCGGAGCGGAAGAAGGTGGGGCGAAACTGCCCCTTGGGCACCGCCAGGTGGCCGGTGGCCACCAGGGCGTGGAAGGGGCCGCCCAGGTCCACGTGGCCGTTGGTCCAGATCTGGTTGCCACCCCGGTTCAGCACCAGGAAGTTGTCTGCCTGGGCTCGGAGTCGGGCGGCGGTGGGCCCCCCCAGTTCGAGGTGGCCGGTCAACTGCAAGGTGCCGTCGCTGGTGAGGATGATTCCGGGAATTACCACCTTATCCCCCAGCAACCGGATCTCGCCGGGAGCCAGGTGGTAGGCGGTGCCGGCCTGGTAGCATTGCAGGCTGCCCTCGCCCCAGCGGATGTGGCCCGAGATCTGCGGCTGATGCGGGTCGCCCCGCATCTCCACCAGGAGGTCCAGGGAGGCCTGGGCGGACTGGACTTCCTGGCTGATGGCGGTCAACAGGGAGAGGTTGGCTCCTTCGCTCTGGAGTCGGAGATAGAGGTCCTGGTTACCCAGGGCGAATCTCAGCGGCATAAGGCTGAGATCCACCGGCACCGTCCCCTTCCAGGTCAGGCGGGAGTGCTGGACGCTTTCTTCCAGGTGGCCATCCAGCTGCAGGCGCTCCGCCTCATAATTCACGGTGGTGGTCAGGGTTTGGATGGGCAGGTCCTTTATTTTTCCGGATTCCAGGGTGAGGTTGCCGGTGAGCAAGGGAGCCCGGGGGCTGCCGGCCAGGACTAGCTTGCCGTTGATCTTTCCCTGGGCGGGCAGGCCCAGGGGACTCAGCAGTTTCGCCTCCAGGTTCTTGGCTTCCAGGCGTCCCGAGACTTCCTGGCCCCGGCCCAGGCCCTGCACCGTGACCAGACCGCCGTCCACCTGAAAGGCGGCGGGGGAAATCTCCCAGCCGGGAAGGAGGCGCAGCTGGAAGGGGGCGCGGTTTTTCAGGGTCAGCTGCTGATCCTGCCAGGAGAGCTGGTTGAGTTGGACAATTAGGGGACGCTCTCGCAGGTCCGCGGTCCCGGCCAGCTTGGCCTGGGGATATTTGGCGGAGGTGGCGGCCATCTGAAAGCCCCAGCGGCCGGCCTCCCCCCGGGCCGACAGGGTGAGCCGGGAGAAGTGGCCGGTAAGAGCGCGGAGCTGGGCCCCCTGAAGCTGGACCTGGCCGGCCTGGGGGGGCCAACCGCTAAGATTGGCGGAAAGGCTGGCCGATTCCAGGCTCACCCCCTGAAAAGAGAGCTTCTTTCCCCGGGCCGTCAGGTTCACCCGGGGCTCCTGCCAAGGGCCCTGGATCGCGCCTTCCGCCTGAAGCTGGGCGAAGGCCGGTGGCACCGGCACCGGCAGC